>Ga0335082_10003759_pt1 | contig 16517 bp, 13 predicted proteins | sample Lox_Sample_41_FD_206718 | JGI IMG/M metagenome (GOLD analysis project Ga0335082, IMG submission 206718) | Soil microbial communities from Loxahatchee National Wildlife Refuge, Florida, United States - Lox_Sample_4.1 | ecosystem: Environmental > Terrestrial > Soil > Wetlands | place: USA...
GTCGACGAGGGGCTTGTAGGCGGCATCGAGCGGGTAGCCGAGCTCGAGCGACAGCGCGAGCAGCATCCACTCCCAGTTGCACTGGTGCGCGGCCACGAGCAGCACGGACTGCCCGCGCGCGAGGTAATCGCGCGCCAGCTCGAGGTTGTCGATGCGCACCCGCTCGGTGATCTCCTGCGGGCTCACTACCGAGGCCTTCACGATCTCGACCAGCATCTGCGCGAAGGAGTGATAGTAGTCGCTGATCACCGCGCGCAGCTGCGTCTCGTCGTAGTCGGGGAAGGCCTTGGTCAGGTTCTCGCGCACCACGTGCACGCGGTAGGGGTAGACATGCACCGACAGCCAGCCGAGCAGGTTCGCCAGGCCGTACAGCAGCGGCATCGGGATGTGCCCGCACAGCCGCACCCACCACGCCGGCCTCGCTAGTTCAGCCCCGGACGCGGCTGTGGTCGGCTCCTTGCGCGGCTTGACCTCGGTGAGCATCGCACCTAGTTGACCGGGCGCGGCTGGCTGTGGCCGCCGCCCGGCGGTGGCTGCGAGGTGAGCACGCGGCCGAACTTCGGCGCCAGCCAGCGCTCGATGTCATCCACCAGCGTGAACGCGGCCGGCACGATGACGAGCGTGAGTGCGGTCGAGGTGATGAGGCCGCCGATGACCGCCACCGCCATCGGCTGGCGGAAGGAGGTATCACCGCCCAGGCCCACGGCCACCGGCATCATGCCGGCGACCATCGCCACCGTGGTCATGACGATCGGGCGGGCACGCTTGTGCCCGGCCTCGAGGATCGCCGAGAGGCGGTCCTTGCCGGCGCGCATCTCCTCGATGGCGAAGTCCACGAGCAGGATGGAGTTCTTGGCCACGATTCCCATCAGCATCAGGAAGCCGATCATGGCGCCCAGCGAAAGGGCATTGCCCGTCAGCGCCAGCGCCGCCACCGCCCCGCCGATCGACAGCGGCAGCGAGGAGAGGATGGTAATCGGCTGCAGCACGCGCGCAAACAGCAGCACCAGCACCGCGAACACCATGAGGACGCCGGTCACCATGGCGATCAGGAAGTTGGTGAACAGCTCGTTCATGTATTTGGCCTGCCCGACGTCGACCTGGTGCACGCCCGGGGGCAGGTTCTTCAAGGCCGGCAGCGCCTTGATCCGCTTCATGGCCGTGCCGAGCTCGACGCCGTTGAGGTCGGCGACGATCGACAGGCGGCGCGCCTGGTTGTAGCGGCGCACGCGTGTCGGCCCCTCGCCGAAGGAGATGTCGGCCACCGCCTTGAGCGGCACCGCGCCGCCGCCGGCGGTCGGCACCGGCAGGTTCTCGAGCGTCGCCAGATCCTTGCGGCTGTCCTCGGAGAGGCTCACGCGGATCGGCACCTGGCGGTCGGCGAGGGAGAACTTGGCGCTGTTCTGGTCGAGATCGCCGATGGTCGCAATGCGGATGGTCTCGCTCAGGGAGGCGACGGTGACGCCGAGCTGCGTGGCGAGATCCAGGTGCGGGTGCACCTGGATCTCCGGGCGCGGCATGTCGCCGTCGATGCCGGCGTCGCGCAGGATCGGCAGGGCCCGCAGCTCGTCGACCAGCTTGCGGGCGCTCGCCTCGACCAGCTGCGGGTTGTCGCCGGTGATGTAGATGTTGACGTCGCGACCGTTGCCGTTGCGGTTGAAGTGGATGCGCGCGTCCGGGATCGCCTGCAGCTCGCCGGCCATGCGGTCCTCGAACTCGCGCTGCGTGGCTTTGCGGTTCTTCGGCTGCACCAGCGTGATCATCTGCGTGGCCGTGCGCACTTCGCCGAAGTCATCGCCACCGACGTTCTCGACCACCGACTGCACCTCCGGCTGGCGTGCGAGGATGCGGTAGGCGGCGGCCGAGACGGCGGCGGTGTCCTCGAGCCGTGCCCCGGGCGGCAGCTCGATGTTCAGCATGGTGAAGCTGTCATCGCCTTCGGGGATGAAGGCCGTCGGGATCATGACGAGGCCGACCATGGAGATGACGAAGAAGGCCGAGCCGGCGAGGAGGGTCTTCCAGCGGTGCTGCGTCGCCCAGCGCAGTACGCGCTGGTACCAGCTCATCACCGGGCCGTCGTGGTGCACGGCGACGTCGCCGGACTTGAGGGTGTAGGCGGCGAGCACCGGGGTGATGAGACGCGCGACCAGCAGCGAGAAGAACACCGCGGCGGCCACGGTGAGCCCGAACTGCTTGAAGTACTGGCCGGTCACCCCGCCCATGAAGCTCACCGGCAGGAACACTGCGATGATGGTGGCGGAGGTCGCCACCACCGCCAGGCCGATCTCGTCGGCGGCATCGAGCGCGGCCTGGAAGCCGCTCTTGCCCATGCGCATGTGGCGGACGATGTTCTCGATCTCGACGATGGCGTCGTCGACCAGCACGCCGGCCACCAGCGACAGCGCCAAGAGGCTGATCGAGTTCAGCGTGAAGTCCATCCACTGCATGACCGCGAAGGTCGGGATCGCCGACAGCGGGATGGCGAGCGCCGAGATCGCGGTGGCACGGCCGTCGCGCAGGAACAGGAACACCACCAGCACCGCGAGGATGGAGCCCTCGAGCAGCGCGCTCATCGCCGAGTGGTAGGTCTGGTTGGTGTAGTCGACGGTCGTGAATACCTGCGTGATGGTGACGTGCGGGTTTTCCTTGCGGATCTTGGCGAGCTCCGCCTCGATCTCCTGCATCACCGTGACGTCCGAGCTGCCCTTGGCCTTGAAGAGGTTGAAGGTGGTCGCCGGGCGGCCATCGAGGCGCGCCAGGGAGCGGATCTCCCCGACGCTGTCGCGCACGGTGGCAAGATCGGAGAGGCGCGCGAAGCGCCCGCCGCCCAGCATGATCTGCGTGTCACCGAGGGTGCGGGCGCTGTTGGCCTCGCCGAGCACTCGGATCGCCTGCTCGCCGCCGCCGACCTGGGCGCGCCCGCCCGGGGAGTCGAGGTTCAAGGCGCGCAGCTGCTGGTTGACCTGCGCGGCGGTGATGCCGAGCGCCTGCATGCGCGCCGGGTCGAGCTCGACGCGGATCTCGCGGTTGACGCCGCCACCGCGCGACACCTGTGCCACGCCCTCGATGTTGAGCAGCCGCTTGTTGATGCTGTTGTCGACGAACCAGGACAGCTCCTCGTCGGACAGCGCGCTCGAGGCCACAGCGTAGGTGGCGATCTGGTTGCCGTCCACGTCGAGCCGCTGCACGACCGGCTCCTGGATGCCCTGCGGCAGATTGACGCGCACCTTGGCGACCGCGTCGCGCACGTCCGAGACCGCGCGATCGATCGGCGTGCCGATGGCGAACTCGATGAAGACGCGCGACTGGCCCTCGATCGCGAGCGAGGTGATGTTGTCGATGTTGCCGATGCCGGCGATCGCCCCCTCGATCTTCTGCATGATCTGGGTTTCGATCTCCTGCGGTGAGGCGCCCGGCTGCGACACCAGCACCTCGACCCCGGGGAAGGAGATGTCGGGGTTGAGCGTCACGGGCAGGCGCAGGAACGCCACCACGCCCATGAACAGCAGCACGACGAACAGCACCACGGGCGTCACCGGGTGGCGGATCGCCCATGCGGAAATATTCTTCATGGTTTCTGTCCCTTACGGGGTGCCGGCGGTGACCGCCGGTGCGACCTTCACCTGCTCGCCATCGCGCAGGAAGCCGCCGGCGCTCGCGACCACGCGCTCATCGCCCTTCAGGCCCTCGGAGATGATGGCGCCGTGCTCGGTCATGCCGGCGACGCGCACGGCGCGCTTCTGCACGTGCTCGGAGTCATCCACGATCAGCACGTAGCTGCCTTTGCTGTCGGCCAGCACCGCGGTCTGTGGCAGCACCGGGCGCTGCGCGCTGTCGATGTTGACGACGGCGCGCGCGAAGGCTCCGGGGCGCAGCGCCGGGTCGGGCTTGAGGGTGATGCGGATGTCACCGAGGCGCGTGGCCGGGTCGATGATCGCTCCGAGCAGTCGCACGGTGCCGGCGAAGGGCTGGGCGAGGCCGGTCACGTAGACGGTCGCCGCCTGGCCAACCTTCACCTGCGCCAGGTCCTGCTCGGCGATCTGGCCGCGCATCTCCACTTCCCCGCCGCTCGCCACCCGAAACAGTGCCGCGCCGCCCGGGGCGGCGATCTGGCCGACCTCGGCGTTGCGGGTGAGGACGGTGCCCTCGACCGGGGCCACGATGCGCGTGCGGGCGAGGCGTGCCTCGGCCTCGGCGAGCTGCGCGGCCACGACCTTGACGTTGGCGGCGTCGGTGACGGAGGTGGCACGGCGCTTCTCGATCTCCTCGGCGGACAGAGCGCCGGCGGCTTCGACGCCCTGGGCACGCCGGTACTCGGCGGCCGACAGAGCCGCCTGCGCCTTGGCCTGCTCGAGCGATGCCGCCAGGCGGTTGACCTGCTGCACCATGACCGAGTCGTCGATGCGCGCCAGCACCTGGCCGCGCTTTACCTTGTCACCTGCTTCCACGTACACGCCCACGACGCGCCCGGTGTCGCCTTCGTTGGCGATCGGCATGTCGTAGCGCGCGGCGATCGCCCCGGTGAAGGACACGCTGGTGGTTACCGGCTGCACCGCCGGCACGATGACGCTGATCAGCGGGATCGCGCCGCGGTCGGCGAGCGTGGCGTGCGGTGCCCTGCTGCCGCCGAGCAGTCGCCAGGCGAGCAGCGCCACCAGCACCACGGCGATGGCCGCGCCGATGGTCCAGATCTTGCGATTGCCAGGCTTGCCCTCGTTCACGTCGACCACGTCTGGTGCCGGCGGTGGCCCCAGGCGCTCGATCAGCCGCTCACGGCCGATCCACGTGACCCCCTCCGGGTGCCCGGATGAGCTTTCTGGGGAAATCGGGTCAAGGTTCGTGCCCACAGCGTAATCCCTTCACTGGCCGCTGGCCCCCATGAGGCCGGCCCCGTCGACTCGGCGGCAGTTTAATCGCCCCACCAGCGATCTTGCGTCGGAAGCGCCAGGCAGACGTACGCAGGCGACGGGCCGAGACTACCGGACCCGGGGAGTGGTGCCGGGAATAGGATTCGAACCTACGACCCGCGCATTACGAATGCGCTGCTCTACCAGCTGAGCTATCCCGGCTCACGCCACGGAAAGCCGGGCATTCTACATTTTTTTACGCAGTCTAATGACCAGATCAATCCCGGCCACCTCGGTCCCCGGGGGCGGGGGCGGCAGGCGGCTGAACTCCACCGCCGGCACGGGCACGTCAATCAGGGCCCCCGTGGCGAGGTCGTGGAAGTGGTAGTGGGGGTCCACGTTGGAGTCGAACCACGCGCGCGAGCCGTCCACCGAGAGCTGGCGGATGAGGCCATGGTCGGCGAACAGGTTCAGGGTGTTGTAGACCGTGGCTTTTGAGACCCGCGCTCCGGCGCCGCGCAGGCTCGCAAGGATCTGCTCGGCGGAGAGGTGCTGGGGACTGGATAAGAGGAGCGAGGCGATACGAACGCGCTGGGCGGTGGGACGGATCCCGCGCGCACCCAGGCGCTGCACGCAAAGCTGCTCGTCGGCGTTGCTCGCCGGTGAACTGAATTGCATCGCGGTATTATACGATCGTTCAACGAGAAAAAACATCTGTATAGAAAAAAACTCTCTGTCAGGGTTTACCCCCACGCCTCGTACGCGGTTCACCGGGGCGGCCCCAGGTTGGCTTCGGGGAATGTTCGGTCGCGATGAGCGGCGGCGCGGCTCGCGCCCACGGTGAGTGCGGTGACGGTGAGCGTTGCGAGCGGGCCGAAGCGCACGCCGCGCGCACTCACGCGGTGGCGAGCTTGCTCTGCAGGTGCGCGGCGAGCTCGGCGACCGTCGGGAAGTCGAAGAGCTCGGTCAGGTCCACTTTACCCGGGTACTCGCGGTCGATCGCCTCGTGGATCTCGATGAGCTTCAGCGAGCTGGCGCCGATCTCGAACAGGTTGTCGTTGACGTCGATGCGCTTGCCGGGCAGCGCCGCATCGCAGATGGCCTTGAGCTTCTCCTCGATGGCATTGCGCGTGCCCGACTGCGGGCCGCGCTGGGCGTCGCGCAGGGCCGCGAGCTCGCCGAGCTCCGCCTCGAACTCGCCGTCGACGTAGCCTTCCTCCAGCAGGTGGCGCTGAATCTTGCCGCTCGTGGTCTTGGGGATGCGCTTGACGGGCACCACCTGCGCCACCTCGAGGCCGGTCTGCTCGTTGATCAGGCGCGACACCTGGTTGGCGAGCGGCAGGAACTCCGCCATGCCGCCCCGGTGCAGCACGAACACCACCAGCTGCTCGGTCTGCTCACCGCGCGCGCGCACGCCGGCGGCCACGACCTTGCCGAGCTCGAGCCCGGAGGCGCGCTGCGCGATCGCCTCGAGGTCGTGCGGGTAGTAGTTCTGGCCGTTGACGAAGATGATCTCCTTGGCGCGTCCGGAGACGTACAGCTCGCCCTCGTGCATGAGGCCGAGGTCGCCGGTGCGCAGCCAGCCGTCGGCGGTGAAGGCTGCGGCATTGGCGGCGGCATCCTCGAAGTAGCCGCGCGTGACGTTGTCGCCGCTGATCTGCAGCTCGCCGATGCGCCCGCCGCTCAGCTCGACATCGTCCGCGCCGGCGATCCGCAGCCGGCAGTAGGGGATGACGCGCCCCTCGGAGACCAGCAGCACGGCGTCGCGCTCGGCGGCACCGACCGGCTGCACCGGGTCACCCGCGTTCATGCGGTGGCGGTTCAGGGCGAGCGTGCGCAGCGGCGCGCCGGGCGCGGGGAAGGCGACCGCGAGGGAGGCTTCCGCCAGGCCGTAGACCGGGTACATGGAGTTGCGCTTGAGCTGCGCGGGGGCGAGGCGGGTGAGGAACTCATCGCAGAGCTCCACCGAGATGGGCTCGGCGCCGTTGAAGATCAGGCGCACGCTCGAGAGGTCCAGGCCCTCGGGGACGCGCTCGCCGAGCACCTTCAGGTAGTGCTTGTAGCCGAAGTTGGGCGAGCACAGGATGCTCGCGCGCACGCGCGAGGCGAGCGTCAGCCACAGCAGCGGCCGGCGGATGAACAGCTCGGTCGGCATCAGGTGGGAGTGCACCTGGAAGGCGAACATCACGATGTGAAAGCCGATCAGTCCCATGTCGTGGGTGAGCGGCATCCACGACAGGCTCACGTCCTCGGGGCCGAAGCCGGCGATCTCCTGCGAGCCGTGGGCGTTGGCGAGGATGTTGCCGTGGGTGAGCACCACGCCCTTCGGCTCGCTGGTCGAGCCGGAGGAGAACTGGATGAAGGCCGTGTCCTGCGGGCTCACCGCCTGCGGGCTGCCGGGACGGGAGATGTCATCCAGGTCATCGACCAGGAAGGTGCGCCGGCGCAGGCCCGCGAACAGCTCGCCCTCGTTCACCTGCGCGGCGAAGGCGCCGATGCGCTCGAGCGAGCGGCGCTCGGTATACAGGTACGCCGCGCCGAGGCGCCGCGCGATGCGCAGCAGCTTGTGGCGGTGCTCGTCGCTGATGCCGAGCGCCACCGGCACCGGCACGATGCCACCGAGGATCGCGGCCCAGAAAGCGTCGATGAACTGCTCGTTGTTGCCGAGGAACAGGATCAGCTTGTCGCCGCGGCGCGCGCCGAGGCGTTGCAGGTGGTAGAGGATGCCGAGCGCGCGCTCATGCAGCTCCTCGTAGCCGACCGTGCGCGCATCGTTCTCGCTCTCGTGGTAGGTGATCTGCCGCGCCAGCCTGCGGTTGCGCTCGAACAGCTCACTCAGGGTTGCGGGGCGGGAACTCATCGGCGCTCCAGGCGCATGCGCAGCGGATAGCGCGTGCGCAGGTTGATCTGCGCCTCGAGCTCGAGCGGCTGCTCCGGCACGTAGCTGAGGCGATAGTGGCGCGCGAGCTTGTACAGGTGCATGAGCATCTCGTAGAGCGCGAAGGTCTCGCCGATGCAGTGGCGCGGGCCGGCGGCGAAGGGCATGTAGGCGAAGCGCGGGCGCTCGGCCTCGTGCTCGCTGTCGAAGCGCTCGGGCCGGAAGCTCTCCGGCTCGCTCCAGAAGCGCGGGTGCCGGTGCAGCAGGTACAGGGGCAGCAGCACGTTGGTGTTGGCGGGCACGGGGTAGCCGCCGAGCACATCCGGCTCGAGCGTGCGCCGCGACAGCAGCCAGCCCGGCGGGTAGAGGCGCAGCGCCTCGTTCACCACCTGCTGCGCGTAGCTCAGCTCCTCCATCTGCGCGAGGCTCGGCGCGGCGATTTCGGGCGCGGCGTCGATCTCGGCGTGCAGCCGCGCCAGCACCTGCGGATGCTGCGACAGCAGGTACCAGGTCCAGTTGAGCCCGCTCGCGGTGGTCTCGTGACCCGCCACGATCAGCGTCATGACCTCATCGATGAGCTCGCGCTCGGGCATGGCGTCGCCTGAGTCCTTGTCGCGCGCCTGCATCAGCATGCCGAGGTAGTCGAAGTGCTCGCGGCCCTCGGCGCGGCGGCGCGCGATCAGCTCCGCGACCAGCTTGGTGAGGGAGCGGAACTTGTAGGCGAACTGCAGGTTGCGGCCCGACTCCTTGGTCACCACCTCGAAGGGGTTGCCGCCGGGCTGCGCGCTGAGGCGGTCGAGGTCGCTGCTGAAGATCGAGCGCAGCACGATCTCGAGCGTGAGCTCGCTCATCTCATCGGTGAGGTTGATGAGCTCGCCGCGGGCGGCGAGCGCCTCCCAGCGGGCGATGAAGCGCTCGTTGGCGGCGCCGATCAGGCTGGCGAACTCGGTGATGACCCGGCGGTGGAAGAACGGCTGCATCATGTAGCGCTGGCGCTTCCACAGCTCGCCCTCGCTGGTCATGATGCCCTTGCCGAGCAGGATCCGTACGCGGTCGAGCCCGACGCCCTTGGTGTAGTTCTTGTGGTTGGAGACCAGCACCCGCTTGACGTCGTCCGGGTGATGGATGACATAGGTATAAGATCCGCGCTGCGGCACGAACACCCGGTAGGTGTCGCCATGGCGGGCGAACAACTCGATCATGCGCTCCAGGGAATCGTCCGTGGAGCCGACGTCGAATTGCAGCTCGGCCTCGGGGGCCTCGTTGTTCGCGGGCGCGGCGGCGGTCATGCAAGCTGTTGAAACAGAAACCGTAATCTTATATCACACGGACCTGCGCGGTGAGTGGCCGGAAGAGGCAGCCCGCGCGCTGGCGGCGCGGTTGCGCTACGCGAAGCGCCTCGCGCTCGAAGCGCCGACGCCCGCGGCGCGCGCAAGTCTCGCCGGGGTCGCGCTGGCGCTGCGCGCCCTCGAGCGCGCCTGCGGCCGCGCGGTGCCACCGGGTGAGCTCGTGTTCGAGTCGCAGCTGAAGCCGCGCTGGGCGGGCTCGCCGCACGGCGTCGACTTCAGCATCACGCATTCAGGTCCCTGGGTGGGGGCGGCGGCGCTGTGCGGCGGGCGTGTCGGGCTCGACCTCGAGTGCGGCACGGATGCGCGCACCAGCGAATGGGTCGCGCGCGAGGCGGTGCTCAAGGCGGCGGGGCTCGGCGTGCGCGCGCTGCGCGAGGTCGAGCTGACCCACGATGGCGCGCGCTGCCGCGGTGCGCACTGGCACACGCGCGCGCTCGCGCACTTCCCCGGGGCCATGGCGTGCGTGGCGAGCGAGCTCGTACCGCGCGCGCTCCAGACGCACGCCGTGCCGCTCGCGGAGCTGTTCGCATGAGCACTCCGGAAGACGGCGGACTGAAGAACACCCTGTACCGCACGCAGACGCGCTCGGGGCGGCGCATGACGCCGGCGCGCCGGCTCCTGTACCGCTGCGTGGTGCCCCTCGGCTACGGGCTGATCCGCCTGTGGTGGCGCACCGCGCGCGTCGTGCGCGTCATCGGCACCGAGCACCTGGAGGCCGCGCTCGCTCGCGCTCCCTCGCTGGTGCCGTGCTACTGGCACCAGCACCAGCTCTACTGCGGCAAGTTCCTGGTCGAGCAGCGCGCGCGCGGCCTCACGCCCGGCTGGCTGATCTCACCCTCGGTCGACGGCGAGCTCGGCGCGATGCTGGTACGGCGCTTCGGCGGCGCCGTGATCCGCGGCTCCTCCACCCACACCGGCGCGCGCGCGCTGCGCGATTACTACCAGGCGCTGGTGAAGGACAACATCTCCCCGGTCATCACCCCCGACGGTCCGCGCGGTCCGCGCTTCAAGTTCAAGCCCGGGGCGCTGCTCTTGTCGCAGATGTCCGGCCGCCCCATCCTGCCGATGGCCTACGCGGCCTCGCGCGCGCGGCTCATCAAGTGGGACAGGTTCGTGATCCCGCTGCCCTTTGCGCGCGTCGTGATCGCACTCGGTGAGCCGCTCTACGTGCCGCGGGTCACCGACGCCGCCAAGCTGGAAGCGCTGCAGGCGGACATGGAGCAGCGCCTGAAGGCGCTGTTCGAGAGCGCCTACGCGGCGCTGTGAGGCTCCCGGGCCGCCGGCGCGGGTGGATTCTGTCAAGTGCGCTAACCCCTGAGCGAACAGGGTCTTAGCTTGTGTTCCTGATTCAGTGTGCGAGAATCCCTCGCAAGCACTTAAAAAACCGTGCCGACGAGTCTTCAACTCCGTGACGGGACGCCGCGTCGGGAGTTCGACAAATAAGTAGGCTGCGTACGGTTTGGTGGGAGGTTAGGGGCTTAAATGACGACTCCGCCGCCGGATAAGCCGGCGGACTTTACCGCGTCCGACATCCTCTCCGTCGACGCCTGGACAGGGCGCACGCCCAAGCCGGTTCTCGGCATCGACGTCGTTTGCACCAAGATCGCGGTCGACTTCCAGAACATGCGGCGCGAGACCGTGGCCGAGTGCCTGCGGCGCAACCTCGAGCTGCTGCGCGGCGCAAGCGGCGCGGACTGCGCCTTCCTCGCCGGCATGACCCCGGAGGACCCCGTGATCACCGAGGTGCAGTCGGCACGCTCGGCGTTCGCCCAGTGCCGCCCCGAGGCCTTGAGCGGCACGACGCTCGAGAGCCTGCCGTGGCTGCGCGGCCGCCTCGATCACCTGCGGCTCTCGGAGCTGCGCGACACCTCGAGCCCGCGCGAGGGGCAGGCCGCGGAAGGCGCGCGTTTCGCCGAGCTGCACATGGGCTCGGCGCTCCTGATCGCGCTGCGCGTGCAGGGCAAGCCGGCCGGCATCCTCGGGCTCGCGCACACGCTGCCGCGCGGCGCCTGGGACGTGAACCAGCAGCTGCTGATGAAGCTCATCGGCACGAGCCTCGCCACCGGGCTCGAGCGCATCCGCACCGAGGCGCGCCTCGCCAAGCTCGAGGAGCGCACCAACCTGTTCCAGGCCGCCGCCAACGACGGCCTGTGGGACTTCGACGTCGAGAGCAACGAGGTGTACTTCTCGCCGCGCTGGAAGGCGATGCTCGGCTACGGCGATGAAGACATGCGCGGCTCGCCCGACTGGCGCAGCCTCGTGCACCCGGATGACCTGGCGCGCGTGCAGGCCGCGATCCGCGACCACGTCGCCGGCAAGACGCCGATCTTCGAGAGCACCCACCGCATGCGCCACCGCAACGGCGAGTGGCGCTGGGTGATCAGCCGCGCCACGGCGCGCGTCGACAAGCACGGGCGCCTGCTGCGCCTGGTGGGCGTCGAGCTCGACATCACCGAGCGCAAGCTCTACGAGGAGGCGCTGTTCCGCGAGAAGGAGAGCGCGCAGATCACGCTGCAGTCGATCGGCGATGGCGTCATCACCACCGATGCGCACTCGACCATCGACTACATCAACCCGGTGGCCGAGGAGCTCACCGGCTGGCGGCTCGAGGACGCCATGGGGCGCCCGGTGGAGGAGATCTTCCGCGCCTTCCACGAGGAGACCTGCGAGCCGCTCGAGAACCCCCTCTCGGTCGCCATCCGCCGCATCCGCCCCATCAAGTCGGTGCGGCCGATGCTGCTCATCCGCCGCGACGGCAACGAGCTGTACGTCGAGAGCACCGCCGCCCCGATCCGCGACGGCCACGGCCACGTCGCCGGCGGCGTGCTGGTGTTCCACGACGTCTCCGAGTCGCGCGAGCTCAACCGCCGCCTCTCCTACCACGCCAGCCACGACCTGCTCACCGGGCTCGTCAACCGCCGCGAGTTCGAGAGCCGCCTGGAGCGGGCGCTGAAGAGCGCCAAGGCGCGCGAGGCCTCCTACGCGCTGTGCTACCTGGACATCGACCAGTTCAAGATCGTCAACGACACCTGCGGGCACTCCGCCGGCGATGCGCTGCTCGGGCAGGTGGGGGCGCTCCTGAAGTCCAAGGTGCGCTGGCGCGACACGCTCTCGCGTCTGGGTGGCGATGAGTTCGGGATCCTGCTCGAGAGCTGCTCGCTCGATGAGGCGATGCGTACCGCCGAGACGCTGCGCGAGGGCGTACGCAACTTCCGCTTCACCTGGGAGGACCGCGTGTTCCGCCTCGGCGCCAGCATCGGCGTGGTGCCGATTACCGCCGACAACGAGGACGTGGCCTCGATCCTTTCTGCCGCCGACTCGGCCTGCGCGGCGGCCAAGGAGGGCGGGCGCAACCGCGTGCACAGCTTTGCCGAGAACGACATCGAGCTCATGCGCCGTCGCCGCGAGATGCAGTGGGCGGCGCGCATCAACGCCGCGCTCGAGGAGGGCCGCTTCGAGCTGTTCCGCATGGCGATCCAGCCGCTGCAGCGCGTCGAGCCGGGCGCGCACTACGAGCTGCTGCTGCGGCTTAAGGATGAGACCGGGCGCATCGTCGCCCCGAATGACTTCATCGCCGCCGCCGAGCGCTACGGCATCACCCCGGCGATCGACCGCTGGGTGATCGAGAACGCCTTCCGCTGGCTGGTCTCGGAGGCGGATGAGCGCGAGAAGCTGCTGCGCTGCTCGATCAACCTCTCCGGGCAGAGCCTCGGGGATGACAAGTTCCTGCCCTTCGTCATCGACCAGTTCCACCGCAGCGGGCTGGATGCCTCCAAGATCTGCTTCGAGATCACCGAGACCGCGGCGGTGGCGAGCTTCAGCCAGGCGAACCGCTTCATCCAGGCGCTCAAGGAGCTCGGCTGCAAGTTCGCGCTGGATGACTTCGGCACCGGGCTGTCCTCGTTCGGCTACCTGAAGCATTTTCCGGTCGATTACCTGAAGATCGACGGCAGCTTCGTGCGCGAGATCCTGCGCGACCCGATCGACCGCGAGATGGTGCGCTCGATCAACGAGATCGGGCACCTCACCGGCAAGCAGACCATCGCCGAGTTCGCCGAGAACGCCGAGATCATCCAGATGCTCACCAGTATCGGCGTCGATTACGCGCAGGGCTATGGCATCGCCCAGCCGCAGCGCGTGGTGAAGTCAGCCGTCGCCTAGTCCGGCGCGTCCTGCGCCTTATCCGCGCCGCAGTCCTGCGGCCCGGCCTCGACCGTGCCCACATCGCGGCCCCTGCGGTCGCTGAAGTGCCAGCGCACCCGCACGCCCGCCCGCAGCATGTCCGGGTCATCGCACAGCACTTTCGCCGGGGCGGTGCGTGGCGGCAGCTGCTGCCTGAGTGCCGCGAGATCGTCGGTCGGATCGAGCAGCGTGTACTGGTACAGCAGCACCATCCCCGGGGCTGCGCTCACCCGTTCGAGGCGCAGGTGCTCATCCCCCGTGGGCGCGCCGCTGTTCGCGACGGCGGCGAATATCTCCAGCTGCGTCGCGGGCGAGAGGTTACCGACCAGCTCGGCGAGCACGGTGGCGATGGTGACCACGAAATACAGGAGCGCGGCCACCCAGGTGCGTCCCAGGCCGCCACGCACCCGCAAGACGTGCGAGTCGGTGCGCTCATCCCAGGAGACCGGTACGCCGCGGCGCAGGTTGTCATAGCTCATCAGCAGCGTGATCAGCGTGATGAGCGGAATCCCGAGCCCGAGGCCGGCCCACGACAGGCGCAGGTTGCGCGCCAGATAGCGCGGCGCCGGCAGGCGCCCCCCCTCGCGGTCCGCGACCCGGATCCCGACCAGCCACTTCGCCGGAGTATTGCCCGCGAGGCTGTAACAGAGCGCATCGAGGCCGAGCGCCACGAGCAGCAGTGGCGGGGCTATCAGCACGCCGTGCAGGCGCGAGGCGAGCGCGTAGGTGACCACGCCGGGGGCGAGGAACATCACCAGCGCCCAGACGATGAGCGTGCCGAGCGCGAGGTCGAGCGAACGCGCCCAGTAGCGCGGCCAGGGGCCCGCGAGTGGCGCGCCCGTCGCCGCGGGCGCGCTGGCCTTTGCCGGCGGCACCGCGCCCTCGGGGGTCTGGGTGTAACCGCAGTGCGGGCAGACCTGCGCCGCATCCGCCAGCGGGGAGTGGCAGTGGCTGCAGGTCTTGGCCGGTGCGGGCCCGGTCGGCTCTGCCATGGACGGCTCGCGCTAGGGGCCCGAGAACTGCAGGCGCATCGAGAGGTCCACGGCGCGCACGTGCTTGGTGATCGCGCCGACCGAGATGAAGTCCACGCCGGTGTCGGCGACCTGGCGCACCGTCTCGAGCGAGACGCTGCCGGAGGCCTCGAGTTTCACCTGCGCGGCGCGCGCATCGCGCAGCGCCACCGCCGCACGCATGTCGCTCAGGCTGAACTCGTCGAGCATCACGATGTCCGGGGCGGCGGCCAGTGCCTCGGCGAGCTCCTGCGCCGTCTCGACTTCGACCTCGACGCGCACGCCGCGCGCGCCGGCGCGGGCCGCGGCGATCGCCGCCGTGATCGAGCCGGCCGCGGCGATGTGGTTCTCCTTGATGAGCACCTGATCGTAGAGGCCCATGCGGTGGTTGTCGGCGCCGCCGCAGCGCACGGCGTACTTCTGCGCGCGGCGCAGGCCGGGCAGCGTCTTGCGTGTATCGAGGATGCGGCAGCGCGTGCCGGCGATCGCATCGACGTAGGCGCGGGTCGCGGTGGCGGTGCCCGAGAGCAGCTGCAGGAAGTTGAGCGCGGTACGCTCGCCGGTCAGCACCGCACGCGCCGGGCCTGCGATCTCGAACAGCACCTGTCCGGCGCTAATGAGCTCCCCGTCGGCGGCCTGCCAGGTGAGCCGCACGGCCGGGTCGAGCTGCCGGAAGGTGGCTTCCGCCCAGGGGCGGCCGCACAGCACCGCCGCCTCGCGCGTGATGAGGCGCCCGCGCGCCTGCTGGGCGGCGGGCACGAGGGCGGCGGTGAGGTCACCGCCGCCTACGTCCTCGGCGAGCGCCGCCGCGACTTGTTCGACCAGGTCCCGCGGGAGCTCGGGCACTACTTGATGAACGGCAGCCCGTGGCTCGCGGCGGCCATGCACATGAGCATGGGGATGGAGAGAATGAAGTTCACCCGCGAGGCCATGCCGGCACGCTTGCGCGCCGCGGCCTTCTGCTCGTCGGTGGCCGCGACGATGCCGAGGATCTTCTTCTGGTTCGGCCAGATCACGCCCCAGACGTTCAAGAGCATGATGGTGCCGAGCCAGGCGCCGATGCCGATCTTCACGAAATAGCCGGAAGGATCATCGACGCCGGCCCCGAGGGTGAAGGCGTGCAGCAGGTTGCCGCCGAGGAGCCAGGCCCCGCCCAGCCAGGTGGCGAGCGCCGCCCAGCGGAACCAGAACAGCGCCCGCGGGGCGACGTACTTGGTGATGCCCGCACCGCCGGGGCCGCCCTTGTCGGCGGCCGCATCCGCGAGTGCCGGGGTCTGGGCGACGTTGAAGTAATAGAGGAGCCCGATCCAGAACACGCCCGCCACGATGTGGAACCAGCGGGCCAGTCCCAGCATGTTCAGGTGCGGGCCGCCGATGATCACGGCGATCACGATGGCGAGCACGACCCCGGTGATCAGGGCGTAACGGTGGTTATTCAGAAGGATCATGGCTTTATGCCTCCAAGTTCTTGTTTCTATGGGCCAGGCGACCGAGGCGCCGTTTGAAGAATAGGCGAGGCACCCCCATAATTCAACGCACGCTCAACTGGTGGCGGCGACGCTTGAGGATGGCGTGAACGCGGCTGATGGCAAGCTCGCGGAGCGCCGGGCGCGTCCGCCTTCCCCGTGCATCAACGTGTGCACCCTGGACGAGCGCGGCCTGTGTGTCGGGTGCCTGCGCTCGGGCGAGGAGATCGGGCGGTGGCTGGCGATGAGCGCCGAGGAACAATGGCGGCTGCTCGAAGAACTCGAGCGGCGGCGCAAGCTTACGAGGTAGGTGCAACGCAATGGACGTGGTACAGAGGATCAAGAGCGAGCTCGGCTCGAGCCCGGTGGTGCTGTTCATGAAGGGCACCCCGGATTTCCCGCAGTGCGGCTTCTCCGCGCAGACGGTGGCGGCGCTGCGCGCCGTCGGGGCACAGTTCCACTACATCAACATTTTCGAGGAGCCGGAGATGCGCGAGGCCCTGAAGCGCCTCTCCAACTGGCCGACCTATCCGCAGCTGTACGTCAACGGCGAGCTGGTGGGCGGCTGCGACATCGCCCTCGAGATGTACAAGAGCGGGGAGCTGAAGAAGCTGCTCGCCGAGGTCGGCGCCGCCAAGTAACCCGCCGCTAGGCCGGCTGCTCGGGCTCGACCACCACCGCGGTGCCGTAGCACAGCACCTCCGTGAGCCCCGCCATCAGGTCGGTGGCGTCGTAGCGCACCGCGACGATGGCGTTGGCGCCGTGCTGCTGGGCGTGCTCGCACA
>Ga0335082_10003761_pt1 | contig 16510 bp, 15 predicted proteins | sample Lox_Sample_41_FD_206718 | JGI IMG/M metagenome (GOLD analysis project Ga0335082, IMG submission 206718) | Soil microbial communities from Loxahatchee National Wildlife Refuge, Florida, United States - Lox_Sample_4.1 | ecosystem: Environmental > Terrestrial > Soil > Wetlands | place: USA...
AGACTGACCCGAGCCGACGCGGCGGCTCGTTACAAAGGACGGTGAGCATGACGGAGATCTTTGCTCTCGCGGCGCTGTGGCTTGGGCTCGCCCTGGTGGCCGTGCTGCTATCCATCTGGCTTCGCATCGCTACCGCCATGTCGGAAATCGTCGTGGGCACTGTTGCGCAGCTACTCATCGGCGCCCTCATCGGCGCATCGGCCTTGGGCACCGACCAGACCTGGGTCAAGTTCCTCTCCAGCACAGGCGCGGTGCTGCTCACCTTCCTGGCGGGCGCGGAGCTCGACCCCGTGGTGCTGCGCAAAGCATGGAAGGAGACATCCAGCGTGGGGCTGATTGCGTTCTTCGCGCCTTTCCTAGGCTGCGCCGCGGTCGCTCACTGGTGGCTCGGCTGGTCCGGGCCCTCCAGCTGGCTCGCAGGCATCGCGCTGTCCACCACCTCCGTGGCAGTGGTGTACGCCGTGATGCTCGAGTACGGGCTCAACCGGACGCATTACGGCAAGACTGTGCTTGCCGCATGCTTTATCAATGACCTGGCTACGGTGCTGGCGCTGGGCCTGATGTTCTCACCCTTCACCGCCAAGACACTGCTCTTCGCCGGCGTGAGCATCCTGGCCTTCGTCATCTTGCCCTGGCTTACACCTCGGTTCTTCAAGCGATTCGGCGGTCGACCCTCCGAGTTGGAGGCGAAGTTCTTGTTGCTGTGCATGTTCGCGCTGGGCGCGCTGGCGCTGTGGGCCGGGAGCGAGCCGGTTCTGCCGGCCTATGTCATGGGGATGGTGCTGGCGGGCACGGTGGGGAAGGACCACGTCCTGGTGCGCCGCCTCCGGACGCTGACGCTCGGGCTGCTGACGCCGTTTTACTTCATCCGCGCCGGCTCCTACGTTTCGGTGCCCGCGCTCATCGCTGCGCCGATGACCTTTGTGATCCTCCTCGGCGCCAAGATGGTCACCAAAGTGGTCGGCGTCTACCCGGCCACCCGGGCCTTCAAGTCGCCGAAAAGGGAAGCCACGTACACGACCCTGCTCATGTCTACGGGGTTGACCTTCGGCAGCATCTCGGCGCTCTTTGGCCTGACGCATCACATCATCGACGACGCCCAGTATTCCTACCTCATCGCAGCCGTCATCGGCAGCGCGGTGGTGCCGACGCTGATCGCGAACGCCTTTTTTCTGCCGCGGCACCTGCTCGCCACGCCGGAAGCAAGTGGCGCAGCCAATGGTGCCCAAGCCGACGTACCACGACAGGCGTAGTCTCGAATCCGTCGAATCGGAGATCTCGTCATGGTCAAACATCTCCTGCTAGCCTACGACGCTTCCCCTTCCGCGCAAAAAGCCTTCGAGTTCGCGGTGGAGCTCGCGCACGCCCTGAAGGCTGACCTCTACGTGCTGGCAGTCGCGCGCCCGCCCGAACCCGCAGACGACGTCGAGACCGAGGCGATCATTGAAAACGCGACCGAGTACTTCGAGGCGCAGTTCGCCGCTCTCGCCGCACAGGCAGCCGCCGCCGGCGTGCAGGCAAAGTTCGAGGTCGCCGTTGGGCATCCAGCCGAGCAGATCGTCCATCTTGCAGAGAAGCACAGCATCGACCACATCGTGATGGGTCATCGCGGAAAGACCTTTTTCCGGAGGTTGCTGCTGGGGTCGGTGAGCAAGCAGGTCATCGACCATGCGCATTGCACCGTTACGGTCGTCCGCTAGACCTGGATACTCCACAGCAGTCGCCAGAGGCGGGGACGGGCGGCGGCGCGCTGCTCCCGCAAACGGCGCAAGCGGTAACGTGTCGCAGCGCGACTCCGAGCCCCTCATGAAGTATCCGGGCTCATCGGACCTCTCGGTTGAGGGTGCGGCGACTCCATGGCGGCGCCGACATCCTTCCCCGACGTTTGTGCCAAGGGTACCCAGTGCGTGATCCGAGTGGCAGGTCCAAAGCCAGCCACGCCTGGGGGCAGATCGGCTCCGATCCGAGACCTGGGAAGCCTCCGTCCGCATGCAGTACACTGAGAGCGCCTGCGCGTCACAGGTTTCGGCGCGCGTGCATCATTGGGGTGAGAGCTCATGTTTACGGCGTGTCGTCGCTCCCCTTCTCCGGTGCGTCTTGGAGCGCCTCCCGGCGCGAGAGACCAGGTGCACCGCGCTACGCGTCAGCCTCCCGGCTGGACGCGGTTCGCAAGGTCGGTGCCCGTGTCGCAGCCCCACGAACCCGCCGAGCGGGAAGCCGATCGCGTCGCCGACGCAGCGATCCGTGGCGAGCAAGTGGCGGTGCACGGAGCTGCCGCAGGAACATCGGTGCATCGCATGTGTTCGGCATGCGACGAGGAGCAGCGTGCCGGGGTTCAGGCCAAGCGCGACCCCGGCGCCTCGGGTGCGCTCTCGGCCGATGCCAGTGGCCTCGCCGCCCTCGAGGGCGCCGGGCAGCCGATGTCGTCCGCGCTGCGCAATGAGTTCGAGCCGCGGTTCGGGCGCGACTTCGGCGACGTGCGGCTGCACAACGACACGCAAGCGGGCCAGTCGGCACGAAGCTTCGACGCGGTGGCCTACACATACGGGCGGCACATCGTGTTCGGGGCGGGTCAGTTCGACGCCGAATCGATGCGGGGCCGGCGTCTGATCGCGCACGAGTTGGCGCATGTGGTCCAGCAATCACAAGGCGGAAGACCGGCGCTGCAGCGCCAATCGTTCGGCGGCCCGCTCGATCTCAAACCCGATCCCTGCGTCACGCTTCCGGGCTTGGGGACGCTGTGCGGCCAGGCGGCGGCGGATGCCTGCAAGAAAGCATCGTGGATTCCGGGCTGCGGCCTGGTGTGCAAGGTATTCGATTGCAGCAAGCCCAAGGAGCCGAAGACGATCTGCCCGCAGGGATGGCGCGCGGCCACCTCGAAGGACTTCGAGGGCCAATGCTGCCAGGGTCCCGCCGACAGCGCCACCGCCTGCTGCGCCCCGAGCCGCATCGCCGCGCTCGATTTCCGCTGTTGCGCGGACGACGAGGTCGTCTCCGACAATCGCTGCAAGAAGAGCAAGGACCTGCCGCCGCTGCCCCCCACGCTGCTCTGCCCGTCGGGACAGCGCACGCTCAAGGGCGACTGCTGCTTCCCGCCGATGATCTCCAATGGACTGGAATGCGTGCTGCCTCCGGTCACTCCACCCAAGCCGCCTCCCAAGCCGCAGCCCGTGGTGCCCACGCCCGTCGACATCTTCTTCAAGTTGGACCGGCCGCAGGACGGCGAGACGGCGGCATCGCTCACATCGGCCACCACCGCCGAAGGCAAAGCGAACTTCGACATGCTGGTGACCAACCTCAAGGCCGATCCCACGTTGAAGGTGCAGCTCGTCGGCCGCGCCTCGCCCGAAGGCACCGAAGCCTACAACGTCGATCTCGGTGCGAGGCGCGCGCGCATGGTGGCCGAAGCGCTGAAGGGCGCGGGCATCTCCGACTCGCGCATCGCGGATCCCCCCGATGGCGGGCTGCGCTCGGAATGCCAGCCGATCGACCCCGGCCTGGTGACCTGCGGCAAGGCCGGCGCCACAGGCGCACGCGATCGAGAGGCGATGGCGCGAGTGTTCCAGGGCGGGGCGCCGTAGTACTCCGCTACCGTCCCGGCAGCCGCGGTCCAAGACCTGCGAGTTTGACCTGAGTCAAGCCGGCGCCCGCCCGCGAGCGGTACCTTGCTTGGCGAGCCAACATGCGGTCGACCGGGAAGCGAGCGGTGGCGGAGCGCAAGGAAGCGCGGGCCGCCCGAGTCGCGCTTCGTCCCCCTCGCCGCCTACCGAGTGGAGGAGTACATGTTCAAGCACATCCTGCTGCCGACCGATGGATCGCCGTTGTCGGAGGAGGCCATCCGCAAGGGCGTGCAGTTCGCCAAGAGCATCAACGCGAAGGTGACGGGCTTTTACGCCCTGCCCGAGTTTCACATCGTGACGTACCGCACCGACATGCTCGAGGATACCCGCGCGAGCTTCGCCAAGGACTCGCAGGCTCAAGCGCAAAAATACCTGGGCGTGATCGAAAAGCTCGCCAAGGAGGCGGGCGTCGCCTGCGAGATCGTGCAGGCGACGAGCGACCACCCGTACGAGGCGATTCTCAAGACGGCGCAGGAGAAGGGCTGCGATCTGATCGTGATGGCCTCGCACGGCAGGCGCGGCGTGCGGGGCCTGCTGCTCGGCAGCGAGACGCAGAATGTCCTCACGCACACCAAGCTGCCCGTGCTGGTGTGCGGCTGAGCTCGGCCAAGTTGGAGCGCGCGTCGCGTTCGTGGGACCGACGCCGGGGTCTTCGGCTGCGTGTCGAGATCCGTGAGGCGTCCGGCGCCCAATCTCCGAACCTTTCGATATGGATCAGCCCTTAGACAAGGCCGCTACGCTTGACGCGGCTCCGGCCGCCGGCGCGGACGACCCGCGCGCCACTGCCGCGATCCTCGACGAGTTCCTGCACGAGCCGCACATCGCGTATTTCTCCATGGAGATCGCGCTGCGCGACGACATCCCGACCTATGCCGGCGGGTTGGGCGTGCTCGCCGGTGATACCGTACGCTCCGCCGCCGATCTGGGCGTGCCGCTGGTCGCGGTGAGCTTGGTCAGCCGAGCCGGGTATTTCCGCCAGGGGTTCGATGCCGATGGGCGCCAGACGCAGACCGAGCAGTGTTGGGACCCGCAGCGATACGCGCGGGCGCTCGGAGCCAAGATCGCGCTGCTGATCGAGGACCGCATCGTATGGGTGCGCAGCTGGCTGTATCTGGCGCGGGGGCTCGGGGGGCACCGCAGACCGGTGATCTTGCTCGACACCGATCTCGAAGAGAACCAGAAAGCCGATCGCGAGATCACGCATTACCTGTACGGCGGCGACGAGGCCTACCGTCTCAAGCAGGAGATGGTGCTGGGGATCGGCGGCGTGCGCACGCTCAACGCGCTCGGGTTCCAGATCCGGCAGTATCATCTGAACGAGGGCCACTCCGCCCTGTTGGCCCTGGAGCTGCTGCATCGCTACGCGCGCACCCCGGAGGAGGCGGGCGCGGCCCCGATCTACGACATCCCCCGCGTCCGGGAACTGTGCAACTTCACCACGCATACCCCGGTGGAAGCCGGGCACGATCAATTCTCGTATGACCTGGTGCAGCGGATCATGGGCGAGGTCATCGCGCCGCAGGTGTTGAAGTCTCTGGCCGGCGAAGAGAAGCTCAATATGACCCGGCTGGCGTTGAGTCTCAGCGAGTTCGTGAACGGCGTCGGCAGGCGCCACGCAGAAGTGTCTCAGCGTGCATTTCCCGGCTATCACATCCATGCCGTCGCGAACGGCGTGCATCCTTGCACGTGGACTTGCGAAAGCTTCATGCAGCTATACAACACGTGGCTGCGCGGGTGGCGACACGAGCCCGAGCTTCTGGTCCGCGTGGACCAGGTTCCCGACGGCGCGCTGTGGGAGGCGCATCTGGCGGCGAAACGCACGTTGATCGAGAGGATCAAGGCGCTGACGGGCCGCGCCTTCGCCATCGAGCTGCCGATCTTCGGCTTCGCCCGCCGCATGACCGCATACAAGCGGCCGGATTTGCTCTTCACAGACCTGGAGCGACTGAAGAACATCGCGCGCAAGCACCCGTTCCAGATCGTGATGTCCGGTAAAGCCCATCCGCACGATGCGGGCGGCGCGCAGTTGATCCAGGCGCTGCACCGTCATCAGAAGGAACTCGCCGAAACCGTCCCGATGGTATTTTTGCCCGACTACGGGATGCGGTTGGCCCTGGAGATCGTGTCCGGTTGCGACGTCTGGCTGAACACCCCGCTGCCTCCGCTGGAGGCTTCGGGGACGAGCGGAATGAAAGCCGCGTTCAACGGCGTGCCGAGCCTCAGTGTGCTGGACGGCTGGTGGCTCGACGGCTGCATCGAAGGAATCACCGGCTGGGCCATCGGCGACGCTTCTCCGCGCAGCGACGGCAACGACGCGGCGGCGCTGTACGACAAGCTGGCGGAGGTCGTCCTACCGCTGTACGCAGGCGCACCGCACGGCTGGACTGTGCTGATGAAAGGCGCCATCGGCAAGAACGCGTCGTACTTCAACACCCACCGCATGATGCGCCGCTATGCAACCGAGGCGTATATTCGTTAACCTGAAGCGCGAAACCGACGCGCAGGCGACTTGAGGAGACTCAACAGCATGGAAAAGCCCTTGCAGATCACCGTTCGCGGCATGGAGCACTCGGCTGAGCTTGATGCCCACATCCGCGATAAGGCGCTCAAGCTCGAGGAGTTCTATCCGCGCATGATCGGCTGCCACGTCACCGTGGAAGCGCCGCACCGCCACCATCAACAGGGCAATCAATACGAGGTGCGCATCGATGTGCATGTCCCGGGGAAAGGCGAGGTCGTCGTGAACCGGCAGCACGCCGAGGACGTGTACGTCGCGCTGCGCGATGCATTCGACGCGGCCAAGCGCAAGCTCGAGGACCACATCCGTGTGCAGCGCGGCGATGCCAAGACCCATCCGATGGCGTCACACGGCCACATCACCCGCATGTTCCCCGAGGAGGGATACGGCTTCATCGAATCGTCGGACGGACGCGAGTTCTATTTTGCGCGGGAGAACGTGGTCGAACCCCAGTTCGAGCATCTCGCGGTCGGGACCGAGGTCCAGTTTATCGAGGAAGTCGCCCAGGAAGGCCCGCAGGCCAAGCGGGTCACCGCGGGCAAGCATCACTTCGGCTGAGAAGCCGCTCGGGGTCGGTCCACGGCCTGCCCCAGACCCGCGGACACCGAAACGGCCCCGTGCCGTCGCACTGCGGACTCCGTGCCCGCTCAACTTTGGTGCGGATCGTCCGTTAGCGTTCTCATGGCCAACTGCGCACGGCGCTGGACACCCCGTCACCACCGCGCCGGGCGGAGTGCGGGCCCGACTCCTGCGGGGCGGCGAGATGCGCTATACCAAAAGCCTGTTCTGCGAATTGCTGCTGAAAGACGACTGCTTCGACAGCGTTCGCAGGATCTTGGAAGACGATACGGCCGCGTTCTTCAGCGGTGCGGTGTTGAATGAACGCGAAGGCGTGTCGCGACACAGGAGTTCCGAGATCCGCTGGATCGATAATCCGAGATTGAAGGCCCTCTTCGATCCGATCGTCGCCGACGTGAACCGAGCCAACGATTGGAACTTCGCGTTATCGCATTCGGAGCACTTCCAGCATGCGCGCTACGGAGTCGGCAACAAGTACGACTGGCACGTCGATCAGCACCCGCACCCGCACAAGCTGCAAGGCTTGGTCCGGAAGGTGAGCTTCACCTTATTCCTCAATGACGGGTACGAGGGCGGTGAGCTGGATCTGGAAGTCGGCTCGCCAAAGCTCGAGAACCGATATGCGACGTTCAAGGACAGGCCACCCGGCACGATGGTGTTCTTTCTCGGCGACGCCTGGCACAGAGTAAGGCCGGTGACCCGCGGGACGCGGGAGTCCCTGGTCGGCTGGTACCTGGGACCGCCGTACGTTTGACGGCCGAGCCCGCCGCACCGGCGCGCAGCTCGCTAGTGCGTGCCTGCGAGTGCCGCCTCGAAGGCCTGATCCTGCAACAGATAGCTCGTCGCCAAGCTCAGAGCATCGCTGAGGGACTCGTAATAGTTCTCGGCCCGATAGGAGCGGCCGAACCGGGTCGACTCTCCGGTGGCCATCCCATCCCATACGGTCTTGCCGTTCGCATCCGTAGCGGTGATCTGGAGACGCACCGTGCCCACGTACTGGTCGGTCTCGGTGACGAAGAACTGCTGGATTTCGCCCTTGATGATCGCGTTCTCGCCGCTGTCCACCACCGTGAGGCCGGCGCCGGTGAGCAGCGCCTTGAACTGATCGGTGACGAACGCCGCGACGTTGTCTTTGGTCGTGACCGGCCGCGGCGGCGGGGTCTCGCGGCTCTCCCCGATCATCTGAGGGTTCGACCGCGAGTCCGTCATGGGGAGCACCTTGATCTTCGTCTTGAAAAAAGCTTCCGACGCCGCGCCCGTGGTCGCGCGCGCATGCTTCTCGGGCTTCCACACCAGCGGGATATTTTCCAGCTTGGTGGGCGCGGTGGTGCAGCCAAGCAGCACTAGAAGTGCGAGCAGCAGAGTCTTCCGCATGGCAAATCCTCCTCAGATCGGGGTCTCACAGGAGCGACACGGTGCAATGCTGTTCTTAGCCCGTGCGGACTGTCTATCATACCGGGCAACGGAGCCGGTTGCGGTTCCCGCGCTGCGTGCGGAGCGAACCGATGTCTCCGGCGCTCATCTCGGCGCGGCGCCGGTGGCGAGCTTCTCGAGTCTTTCCGCGCTCGCCTGCACGTGCTTGCGCATCGTACGCTCGATGATCCACGGGCCGATCAGCGGCGGGACCCAGAAGGCCGGGGTCCGTGTAGCGTGATACCGAAGCAATGTGCGTTCACCATCGCCTTGGATGCGCCAGACGTAAGATCCGTCCTTGAAGTCGCCCAGGCCCGGGATGATGCGGGCGGCGATGGTCGACGGGGTCGACTCGGTCACCTCGTCGACCTCGGCCGCCTCCTTGCAGAAGATCAGGAAACAGCCCTTCAGCACGCTGTGCACGCGCTCCAGGCCACCATCCGCGGGGTGCTCGACGCGGACCGAGACGATCGCGGGACTGAGCTCGGTCAAAAGCGCGAAGTCGGACAGCACCCGGTAGACCTCCGGCGCGGGAGCGTTCACCACGGCGTCGAAGCTGATCTCGTAAGTGTCGTGGTCGCGCGAGATGGTGAGCTCGAGGACGGTGGCGGCATCGGCGCAGGCGCTGACGACCAGCATCGTGGTGAAGCCGATCGCACGCATCGTCGCCAGCGGGCTCCCGGGTCGCGCTCTCATGACTTCGGCATTGTCTGGCGGTAGTACGGCTTCTGTCTCGAGCCTGGGATCGTCGTGCGTCGATGCTGCGATTTCGGCTGCCGCTACAGCGCGGGCTGGATGCGCGCCGTCGACCGGGCTTCACCACAGCGGAAGCGATGTCTCGACCAGTTCCTTCCAAAGGGTGACGATGCCCGCGAGGTGATCGCGGACGATCTGCTCCACCTCGGGGCGCACCGCATCGAGCTCCGACGAGTCCGCAACCCGCACCGCAACTTCCGCGAGCTGCGGGTCGGTGATGGGCCGCCCGATCTGGCTCAGCAGGGTACAGTACGCTTCCTCGATCGAAGGGATCTCGGCCACGACTGCGCGCGCGATCCGCGCCGCAGCCAGGTTGTACAGCTTGCCCACGTGCGAGATCGGGTTCTTTCCCGCAGCCGCCTCGAGGCTCATCGGCCGGTACGGAGTGATCAGCCCGTTCACGCGATTGCCCCTGCCCACCTGTCCGTCGTCGCCGGACTCGGCGGAGAGCCCGGTGACGGTGATATACACGCTGTCCTCGCTGTCACCGTCGGCGGTGTTGACTTCGATCTCGATCGTTGAGGAGCCGGCGGCGCGCCCCGCCGCCTGCATCGCGAGCTCCCGGATGCGTTGCTTCTTGACGCCGTAGTCCGCAAGATCCGCGACGTGGCGGCCGACCAGGGCGCACGCCACCGTCAAGCGCAGCGCCGCGCCCTGGCGCATGCCCATGACTTTGACGTCCTCCCCGATGTACGGGTGCGCGGCCGCCGTCTCCGGCGCATTGAGACCGCGTTCGACCGCGAGCACGGCGCTCTCCAACTCGTCGAGCGGCGCGAAACCGACGCCGAACGAGGTGTCGTTCGCGAGCGGTGCGCCCGCCCGGTGCTGGCGCAGGAATACGGCCGCGAGGTCCGGCGAGGTCGGGCGGATGCGCGGGATGATCCGCACGCCGCGTTCGGGATCGAGGTAGCGCAGGTTCTCGCGCACCCATCTGCGGCTGCCTTCGATGGCGATCTCCTCCAGCGGGACCGTCACGCCGCCGTAGCGAGCGGTTGCCCTCCCGGTGAGATAGATCTCGATCGGTGCGAGCTGCTCGCCCCCGCCGAAAGCGGGCCGGGCTGTGCCACCAAAGAGCAGGCCCTTGTCGACGTTGTGATGCAGGATCGCGCCGAACCGCTCCAGGTAGACGCGAGACAGCTCACGGCTGAGGTTCTCCACCAGCGCGTCGCACACGGTGTCCGGGTGGCCCTTGCCTTTGCGCTCCGCGAGCTCTGCCGGCAGAGATGCGGGCGAGGGGAATGCGAGTGGCGCTACGGTGAGATTCATACACGCAATCCGGCGGGGCCGTGCGGCACTGCTCGTGCGGCCATCGGACGCAAGCGCCGAACCGGCGCCGGCGCTCGCTCCCGGATCGGGCGGACCATGTGGTTCGTCTCCCCTCTCGTCCTATACTGCGTGTACTGATAATGCGCACCCGCTGCAGTCGCAACCCTAGCAGGCTTTCGGCCGCCGAGCTTGAGGTCGATCAAATCCCATCTGCCATGAGGCCCGTGAAACGCGCGCTCGCCCCGCTCTCTGTCGGCAAGCTGCCGGCGGAGCTGCTGGCGGCGATCCTGTCACGTGCGCCTTTGGATGACCCGCGCGTGCTGGTTGGACCCGGCATCGGCCTGGATTGCGCGGTCGTCGACACCGGTGAGCGCCTGACCGTCTACAAATCCGATCCCATCAGCTTCGCCACCGATCAAATCGGGTTCTACCTGGTGCAGGTCAATGCCAACGACATCGCTACGACCGGAGCACGCCCGTGCTGGTTACTGGTGACACTGTTGCTCCCCGAACAGAAGACCGCGGCGGACCTGCCCGAAACCATCATGACGCAGATCCATGATGCGTGCCGGGACCTCGGCGTCAGCGTGATCGGCGGGCATACCGAGATCACCGCGGGCCTCGACCGTCCCATCGCGGTCGGCACCATGATCGGCGAGGTGGCCCGCGGCAAGTTGATCACGCCGCGCGGCGCGACGTCGGGAGACCGCATCCTGCTCACAAAAGGGGTACCAATCGAAGCGACAACGCTGCTCGCCAGAGAATTCCCGGAGCGCCTGCGCGGCGCGCTGACCGAAACCGAGATCGAAGAAGCGCAAGCCTACCTGTTCCGGCCGGGCATCGGCATCACGCGCGATGCGCGCATCGCACTCGACGCCGGGCGCGTGAGCGCCATGCACGACCCGACCGAAGGCGGAATCGTCACCGCACTGTGGGAGCTCGCCGAAGCGAGTCGGAAGACTTTGCGGATCGATACCGACAGGATACCGGTCCCGGCGCTCGCCCGGCGTGTGTGCGCAGCCTTCGGCATCGATCCGCTCTCCTCGATTGCCTCGGGCTCCTTGCTGATCACGGCACCCGAGCCGGACGCTACAGGCATCCGCCAGGCGCTGGAAGGCAACGGGATCGGGTGCGCGGATATCGGCGTCGTGCTGGACGGCGATCCGATCGTCGAACGAGTGACGCAAACGGGCGTTACGGCCTGGCCACGGCCCGCGGTCGATGGCATCACGCAAGCCTTTGCTCGGCGCTAGCGCTGCCGGATCGGCGCGATGCTTGAAGGCCGCCACGCGACGGATGTCCGGAGCAAGTGCGGCTGTAGCCTCGCAGCACGCGGCGCCGCCGGTGAGCAAAGGCGCTTCCTGGCCCACTTCTATTACTTTCGGTATTGGCCGCTTGGCGTAACCAATCCACGGGATGCGCAGACGCATTCCGGGGATATCGATCGAGGCTCCCCCCTTCTAGACTGCGCAGCGCTGAACGCCGTCGAGCACGACTTCAGCACAGCGGGAACTCTGTTCCCATCTATCCACTGCATTCTATTTAGGAGAGAAGTCATGAAAGCCTTATTCGCATCTGTTTTGATCGTCGCCACATCCACCGCCAACGTCGCGTTCGCGCGCTGCACAGGATTCGACCAGGAAGCCGAAATGCTGAGCGAGATCGCCAAAGCGTCCTGCAAAGTAGTCGGCGCCGTCATCAATGTCGGCAGCTGTGACGGCACCCTGGGCAAAGCCGAGGGCTTGGCCAAGAACGCGGTCAAGTTCTGGAATGACGCCAGCAATGGCGGCCCTGGGGACATCGGCCCCCGCACCATCGAGGTCGGGAGGGAGGATCATGGCAAGTTGATCGCGCCTGCCGGACGCCTCTGGATCGTCGAGAAGCCCCTTTCCGGCGCCCACAAGGTCACCATCAAGTATCGCGACGGGAAAGCCGGTGCCATGGTCGACTTTTGCGAAACCGACGGCAACGGCAAGACCAAGTATCTCGACTACCTCGAGATCGACAAGAAGTCGGAGAGCGGAGGCAGCAAGACGGTCACCGTCAGCGACGGCTGGCTGCTGATCGACATGCGGGCCACGGGATTCCCGACCAACTCTTATTCGTACGCGATCGAAGTCAACTAGTCCGAGCACGAGGTTGCAGCGCTGCGAGCCGCAAGGCTCGCAGCCGCTCGGGGCGCACCCACCGTCACGTGCGCCTCGACGATTCAGGCCGCTACCGGGGCCACACCGTGCCTGCGATGATCGATGTCGGGCTGTGCGCCTTCCAGGGATGCAGCACGCGGGATGCGCAAGCGCACGGTTGTACCCGATGGCGTGGACGACAAATCCAGGTCCCCATCCAACGCGTGCGCACGCCTGCGCATGTTGCCGATGCCCCGGCCTTCGCGGAGATCGCCGAACCCGCATCCATCGTCGGTGACCTCGATTACAACCTGCTCCTCGGTGGAACCGGTCCGGACGGTGATCGTTCTCGCGCGCGCATGCTTGACGATGTTGGTGAGCGCTTCCTGGAGTATGCGCAGAATGTGCAGGGCGTTCTGCGGGGTCAGCGTGGGCATTTTCGGGATGTCGCCCACGCGCCACACCAGCGAAATGCCGCGCTTGCACAGCCGGGACTCCACTCGGTAGCGCAGGTTTGCCAGCACCGAGAGCAGATCTTCGTCGATCGGCTCCAGAGAGTCGATGGTGAGCCGCAGACTTTCCAGGCATTCCCGGAGCGCGTCCGCGATCTCGTCTCTCGCCGCTCCGCAGTGTTCGATGAGATGGAGGCTTGCGACCAGTTGCGAGCCCAGGCCATCGTGCATCTCGCTCATCAGCCTCTCGCGCTCCTCGGCAATGGCGCGCTGGCGCTCCATCGCCTTCAGTCGCTGGAAGTTCTCGGTGAGCTCCGCATGCTTCTGCGCGACGCGCTCCTCGAGCTCGAGATTGAGCCGCTGCGCCACGTTGAGCGCCTGCACGAAACGGTTGGTGAGGATCCAGCCCATCACGAAGCAGAGCAGGACCATCACGTAGGACACGAAGTAGAAGCTCTCGAACCGCAGCTTGTCTCGATGCACCAGCCCGTCATGCACCGAGGCGACGATGATCAGGGCCCAGACGAGAGACAGGAATGCGTCGACGATGGTTCTCCGGCGCAGTGCCTCGCGAATCAGAAAGGCCTCGAAGAATACCGTCACTGGAACGATCCCGAAGCACCAGGTGTTGCCGATCGAATTGAGCCTCGCCGGCCCGCCCAGGTACATCAAGATCGGACCCAGTGCGCCGAACAGGAGCAGGACGGCTTCGAAGCGCCGCCAGCGGAGCCCGCAATAACGCATGGCGAGCGCGACGAACAGCAGCTCGCACCACCCGAACGATGTCAGGACCCAGATATCCCAGTAGAAGGTCGGCACGGGAATGTCGCGCACCAGCATGTGAGTGGAGCGCACTGCCCACAGCAGCGAGAACACGAAGAACAGGACGTAAGTGGGCTCGGTCCGGCGCCGCACCCAAAGCGCGAAGGCGAACAGGCCAAGCGCCGCGGCCACGATGTTGCACAGTTGAGGCAGCAGCGTTTGCACGAGGTGCAGCCGCTCATAGTGCGGACGCAATTGCGCTTCCGGGCCGATGCTGATCTGTCCTAGGCCGCCGCGGGAATTGGGGTAGGCCCACAGCCGCACCTGCAAGATGTTCTCGCCGGGCTTGAGCAGGGCCGGTGGCACGGTGAAGAACTGCGGCCGGTTCCAATGACGAGGCATCGGCTCTTTGAAGTCGCCGCCGCTCGCGATCAATGCGCCGTTGATGTACAGCGCGGCGTTCATGCTGAGCTTGGGAATATAGACCGCGTAGAGGACCAAAGGCTGTCGCGGCAGGTCGAAGCGCAGGCGGTACCAGCCGTTGCCGCCTTGCCCGGGCCGGGACAGATTCCAGTTGTCGGGCAGCGTCTGCGGCTTCCAGGCGGCGGCATCGGGCGGAGGCGTCGCGGACTCGTCGAGAACGAACTCGCCGCCGGTGAGCACGAGGGAGGGCTCCTCGGCGTTGCACAGCCCGCAGCCGAGCGCGGCCGCCAGCAACCACCAGGCCGTTCTGTGCCCTCGGCGCCCAGGGGTTGCGCGCAGACCGGGCCTACCTGACGAGTCCGATCCTGGTCGCCTCATACACCGCTTCGCCTCTGGAGTGCACGGCGAGCTTCTGATAGATCTTCTTCACGTAGGTCGTGACCGTGTGTGGAGAGATCTGCAGCAGCTCGGCGATCTCCGCAAAGCTGAAGCCCTTGGCGATCAAGCACAGGGTCTCGGACTCGCGGGCGCTCAGCCGTGGATCGTCCGGCGCGGGCACGGCGTCGCATGGACCGCGAAGCCGCCTCAACAAGCGGCGTGCGATCCGCGGGCTGATGGGGGATCCCCCCGCACGCAGCTGTTTGATGGAATCGGTGAGCTCTGCCGGCAGACTGTCCTTCAGCAGATACCCGGTCGCGCCGGCTTCGATGCTGGCGAGCACATGCTGTTCGTCGGCGAATATGGTGACCACCATCGAGTCGGTATCGGGATAGGTGCGCGCCGTCTCGCGGATGATCTCGATGCCGCTCACGTCGGGCAGTCCCAGATCGACCAGCAGCACGTCCGGCGCGGCGTGCGCCAGGAGCTTCCGAGCCGAGACGCCGTCGCGCACGGCCGCGAAGAGCTCGAGCTCGGGGTCGGAAGCGATGATCTGACAGAACCGGTTCAGAAACACCGATTCGTCCTCGACGACCATGGCTTTGATCATGCGTGCAGCGCGGGACGGGATGGGACGGACGGGCGGATTGCGAACGGCCAGCCTGCACGCAGATCCGGTCGAGTGGTATATGTCGGAAGTTGTAGGATTGTTCCTCGTTCCGGCCGGATCCGCGCGGCCCACAGGTGCGGCGGCATGTCCTAAACGGAATGCGGTGGCGGGCCCGAGATGCCGGACCCGCCTTTTCGCGCAGGCGTGATGTCAAGCGCGGGATTGTGCCGGGGCCGTCTGTGCGTGAGAGCACAGCGGGTCGGCGCCGTGTGTGAGTCGCGTGCGGCTGGCTGGTTCTTGCGAGCCGCTGGCCACGGCACGCGCGCACCAATATCCCGAGGCGCAGAGCGGGTCGCATCGTCACGATGTTGTCGCTGCGAAGCGCCATACTCCTTGCGCCCCTGCTAGCGCGTCCGCCTTGGTCTGACCTAACTCGATCGGCCGACGCCTCAGCCTTGAACTGCCTGCGAGCGGCGTCACAGCGAGCGCAGCAGCCCGCAGTTCGCGTCGTCGCAACGCACCCCGGCGCCCGCGCCCGCGTTCGTCTTCGACCGGCGCTTCGGCTGACAGGCCAGCGCATCTTCCCTGCGCTGCGTGCCCAGCTTCTGTCTCGGCTTCGAGGGCCGCGCTCTATCTGACTCCGGCCGAAACCGTGACGCTCACCTGCCTGTCATCGCGATGCGCCGCCGGAAGCGGGCTCCAAGCGCGTCTCCAGCCCCGAACGCCCACACCTCCGCTTGAGCCGTGCCGCGACGCGTGATACGGTTGGATCTCCGATCCGCCAGCGCGGCCACGTTTCGTGCCATCTCCGGGCTCGATGTACTTGACCACGTTCTTCGCTCGGATCCCGCTTAGGTCGCGTGCCAGGGGACTCGCGAGTCTCTCGATATTCCCGGTCTTTGTCTGCGCGGCTTGGTTGGATCGGCACCGGTACTCCATCGCATGACTCACGTCGATATCCCCCTTGAGATCAAACGACGGCAAAAAGAGCTCTACAAGCGCTCGCTGTACTTCCTTGTACCGTTCGTGCTCGAGCTGATCGCGGCGGCGATGCACGCGTCTCGGGTATGGGCGGCCGCGGGGTTTGCGGCCATCGTCATCGGCTGGATCATCTGGGTGATGTATTTCTTCCGTCTAAGCCGCTGCCCCGCCTGCAACCGGCTGCTGCTCTACCTGTTTCAGACCCCGATGCTCTATAAGCGCTGCCCCGATTGCCAAATCTCCTTTACCTCTTCGGGCCAAAGGGACGGGCGCGTCTGACGTACGCTTGCTTTCCGGTCCACTCATTCCTTGAGCATGGCTCCAAGAGGGAGAAGCCAAAAGCCGCATCGATTGGAAGTCGACTATTGAGCGACCGGAGTTGAACACCGTCGCCGAGCGGCCCTCACGAGCGGGTCGGGCTTCCCGGAGGCGGAGTCTCGCGGACTGGTCGTCTACCGCGATCCCTCACCGGGATCGGGCGTTTCAGCGGTGAACTGCCGCTCTGCACCGAAGCGCTCGGCTTTCCTACGTCGGCTTGCGCCGACGACGCGATACCGGATCCGAGCTCGCTTCAATTCCAGGGCAGTATGCTGTTGCCATTGACCAGCACCGGGTCGCCGATCTTG
>Ga0335082_10003762_pt1 | contig 16510 bp, 9 predicted proteins | sample Lox_Sample_41_FD_206718 | JGI IMG/M metagenome (GOLD analysis project Ga0335082, IMG submission 206718) | Soil microbial communities from Loxahatchee National Wildlife Refuge, Florida, United States - Lox_Sample_4.1 | ecosystem: Environmental > Terrestrial > Soil > Wetlands | place: USA: Florida...
TTCCATGGCGCCGTTGTTGCTGCTGGGCACGAAAAGGCGTTTTGATTTCGGATCAAAACCCATGGTCTTGGCGCCCTTCACCGTAGTGAATTGCTGCGCCAGCGAATAATGATCCGGTGAATCCTGGTGGAAAATGAAGACGTTCCCATCTCCCGTGGAGAGGAAAACCAGCTTTGCGTCGGCATCGAAGGCCGCAGCGTCCACGCGTTCGCCGATTGGAGCAGTGAACACCAGTTTGCCGGTCTCCGCGTTCAGCACCCCCAGGTGCCTGCTGCGGCAACCGATGAACAAGCGCTGGTTGGCAACATCCATGGCCAGAGCCGTGGGAGTGCCGCAAGGCGCCAGCGGCCAACGGTGTAACACTTTCAGTGTCCTCGCATCAATGTGCAAGGTTTCGGCTTTTTCTTCCAGGTTCACGTAGAAGCTGCCTTTGCCATCGGAAACGCCATATTCGGGGCCGCCGCCGAGATCGATCGAACCGGCGACGGAGCCGTCCGCGGCGTTCAGCACGGTGATGCTGTCGCTGTCGCCGTTCATCACGTAGACGCGCTTGGTCAGCGGTTCATAGACGATGGCGTCCGGCTTCTTGCCGACCTTGATTTCCGGAGAAGCTTTCAGCGTCTTCAGATCGAAAGGAATCACGGCGTCCGACTTACCGGCGGTGATGTAGCCGCGGCCGAACTCGGAGGCAATCGCCACGCCATGTGCGCCCGGCGTGTTCGGAATCGTCCCCACCAACGCCAGCGAATCCGCGTCGAGCACGTCCACCTGGGTGGAATGTGCGATGTAAACGCGGCGGCCAACATCGTCCACAATCACGTAATCCCAACCTCCGGCGCCAGGCACAGTCACTTTTTTCGCAATCTGATAGTTTGTGGCGGCGCAAGCAAGCGAGGGAATCACCAGCAAAAGCAGAAGTAGCGGGAATATCCGTTTGTTCATCTTTTCTCTCCTGGAGCGACGTTTGTATCAACCCGAGGTTAAACACAGCCTAAATGGCATCTGAAATTCCTTTCAGAAAACCTCCACATGGAAAAGGCCGACGGGCCCTGATAACCAAGGTACCCATCGGCCTTCCCGGGGTGGTGAAGCTTCTGCTCCTACCGGTCGCTACTTGCCCTCGAGCGCAGGAGACCATCGCAAACCTAACGCATAGGTCGGCGTGTAATATTCGCGCTGGATCATGTATGCGCTGCTGCCGTTATAGAAGCCAAACACTTCGTTGTTAACGTTGAGAATGTAGGCCACGAACGTAAAGCCCTTTTCGAGCCGCACGCTGCCCTGCATATCAATCTGAAGGTGCGGGTAGAAGTAGGTGTCGCCGTTGGGACCTTTAAGGCCACCCGCGGTTGGGGTCGAACCTCCTGTTCCATCCTGGTATTGGTAGGAGTAGATGTTCTCCTGATTGTAGGAAATCCCGACCCGGTAGGAAAACCTCCCACGGTCATACGTCGGGCTGATGTTCCATGTGTTCGGCGCCTGCCTCAACAAGTGAGGATGATCTGAACGCCCGGGAAGACCACCAGTCCCCGAATCGGTGTAACTGTAATTGGCCGAAAGCCCAAATCCGCTAAGCCATCCCGGCAGTGTGCTGAAGTGCTGCAAGTAGGCAATCTCGAAGCCAAACAGGTGTGCGCTTCCGGCGTTCAGGGGCTGCGAAATTATATAGTTCCCGATGTAACCTGATGTGTTATACGGCGGCGGCGGAGTGTAGTTTTCCACCAATTGGGACGTGCTCACGATGGGGTCAAACAAACTCTTGTAAAAAAACCCGGCCTGAATCGCTCCGAAGGTGTTCAAGTAGTGCTCGAACAGGAAATCGTAGTTGTTCGCTGTTTCCGCTTTTAGGTTCGGGTTCCCGAAACTGATGCTCCCCTGGCCTCCTCCTGCGGGAGCGGTGATGGAAAAAGCCTGCGCGATGTCCTGGGGGTCAGGACGCGAAAGCCCGCGGCTGAATGCAAGGCGAAAGTCGCTGTTGCTGGTCAACGCGTAGCGCAGCGATGCACTGGGCAACACCTTGATGTAATCGCCCCCACCCTTGAAAGTCTGCGTGTTGGTCTGACTGTCCCAACTCACGGTGTCCAAGTTCGTGCCCTCAACGCGGACTCCAGCGATGAACCGGAATTTATTGAAGTCGATTGTGTTCATGACGTAGCCAGCGGAAACCTGCTCGATGTAACTATAGAAATTGGGAGCTCCCGTAGCCCCAGTCGTAAAGTCGAAAAGCCCAGGGTTTGCAAGAACAAACGCTTGCGATTTGTAGTAGTCCGCAAACGTGCCCAGGGTGTAGCTGTTGTTGTAGTAGTTGGAATTGTGAAAGGTGCTGAGAAACTGGCTGAATGGGATGCTTTCCGCATAATCGTTGGCATTGTTTTCCGTGCCGCCGATGGTCGGAACCGCGTAATCATCCGCATAGCTATGATCGTATTTGTTTGCGTTCCGGAATTTTCCGCCGATCTCGATCGTGGCGAGATGCGAACCGATGTGATATCGCTTGCCCATAGCGCCTGCGATTTGAAAGTTGGTCTGGGCGGTTTTCCCGCGACTTATATTGAGGTCGTTCAATGCCATGAGGTTGGTGTTGTAGGCCTCGGTATAGCAGCCAGGAGACCACTGAGGCCTGTAGAGAAGGCCTTTCGCCGTGGCTGCAGGATCAAAGGTACAAGTGCCCGTGTATGTCGAGGGTGTTGGCACTCCGTAGCTGCCCCCACCATAGCCATTGTCATTCTCGCTGGCGAAGGAACCGGAGACATCCCACGAGAACCAGGTGGTAGCGAGCACGTGCTTGCCGCCCAAAACCAAATTAGCGATCGTGTAGCGGGGACGTCGAATCGAATTATCAAATGACGGAGAAGCAGTACAAGGCGCAATCGTGACGCCACTGCTGTCAGTCTGGCACCCGTTCGAATTAAGAAGGGTCACGCCTTGGGTGTTGTCGTTGAGGGTGTAAACCCACCGGTCGCCGAAGTTGTGGAAGAGCGAGTACAGACCCCGGACATAGAGGTTGGAGCCCTGGCCGAGTTGATAGTCGGCGCTGCCGACCGCACCCCAACGCGAGCGATAGTACCTGTATTCGCGAATGTCAATGGAGTCGAAGTAGCGCTGCTGCTGAGGAGTGTCGAAGTTGGCTATGTCAGGGACCGGCTCGATGTCATCAATACCGCGCCCTTCGTAATCGTAGGAAAAGCCGCCAAGAAGGCCGAATTTCTTGCTGGTGCCAAATCGCTTCCCGAGGGTGGCCGTGGTCTGGTAGTTGTTGCGGCCGCCAAGAATCGGCGAGATGCCCCCGAGCCCGAAAATGTTGACCGTGGGCCGTTCGTTGGCAGTCTTGGTGACCAGGTTGACGGAGCCGCCGATACCATCGGCATCCATATTCGCCTGCAGGGTCTTGTTGATTTCCACGGACTCCACGATGTCCGAGGGAATGGCATCAAACTTGATCTGGCGGACCCCGGACTCAGGCGAAGGAATGTTGACACCGTCGATTGTCGCATTGGTCAGACGCGGCTCCGTGCCGCGCACTTGCACGTACTTCCCTTCGCCTTCGTCGCGTTCAAGAGTCACGCTGGGCAAGCGGCCGACAGCATCCGCGATGTTGGCGTTGGGGAGGCTGACAATAACCTCGTTGCTGAGGACTTGCAAAACGTTGTCCGCAGTGCGCTGCCGGTTCAACTGCTCCGCTTCACCCGAGGCCCGGTCGGCGGTTACAAGTATCTCGGAACTCACGGACGCTACTTGCATCGCAACTTCTTCGGTGGTCACTTGACCGGCAGTAATGGTCACGGCTTTGGTGAACTGGGCAAATCCGACGTAGGAAACCGTGAGGGTGTAGGTTCCTGGGGTCAGGTTGTTCAAAAAATAGGCTCCCTGCTGGTTCGTTACTGCGGTAATCGTGCCTGGTTGCAGCTCGACTTCGGCGCCCTGTAGCACGCTCCCCGAACTGTCCTTGACTATACCGGTGATACTCCCTTTACCTGTCTGTGCCAATGCGGTCTGCATTAAACTTGAAATCACCAAGAGCAAGAAACTTGTCCCTAGGCGGATGATGCTTTTCATCGGAAATCTCCTTACTTCTGAAAACAGTCCTGTTTTCCGGTACCTGTTTGAGTTTCGGACGCCGTCGTGCACCCGCTTCGTCCGGTAATCTTTACTTCCGCGCTCAGTGACCGCCGACCGCTGCGCGCCGTGGTGGCTTGCAATAAGAGCGAGAAAGGTAGACACACAAGGCTACGCGACCAACACCGCTTGTTGCTTCTATCAAGGCATCCGGTGCTGAATCGGGGATGAACGCATGTTAAAGACAGGTTAAAGAGGGGGTGAAAGGATTTTCAGTTTCGCGGGCTGCTTCAGACGAGATTGGCGGGCATCTCCCGCGCTTCGGAAACGCGTTCGTACTGTCCGTGGATTTCTTCATCGGCAAGGGGCAATTGAATGGTGACCTGCGTGCCGCAGCCGAGCTGGCTCTCCAGTTTGATCGAGCCGCCGTGCCTTTCCGCGATCCACTTCGCAATGGCCAGCCCCAGGCCCGAGCCTCTCGTTTCACGGGAGCGCGTCTGGTCCGCCCGATAAAACCGCTCAAAAACGTGTGGCAAATCTTTCGGATGAATTCCGATTCCCGTATCCGTGATCTCGATGACCGCCTGGCCGTTCTCCAGATGAAACAACAACGAAACCTGTCCCGCGGAAAGCGTGTACTTGACCGCGTTGTCAAGAATACTGAGGAAGAGACGCTCCAGGGCGGCCTCGTCGCCCAGGATGGTGTGACTGTAAGGCACGACGGACTCGGAGAAGATAATTCCTTTTCCAAGCGCCAGCACTTTCGCTTTTTGCGCCACCCGCTGCAGCACAGGATACAAGTTCACGGGTTCGAGACGGAACTGGGCGACGTTGGCATCCGCGCGCGCCAGCATCAGAAGTTTCTCAATGAGTTCCGTCGTTTCTTCGGAAGTCGCCAGAATGCGGCACAGCGTTTCCTGGTATTCGCTTTCGCTCCGCGGCCGGCGCAGCGCGAGTTCGGCGTTTGTTCGAATCAACGCCAGCGGCGTCCTCAGATCATGGGAAGCGTCCGCGGTAAATTGCGTGATGCGCTTCACGGAGTTTTCGATGCGCTCGAGCATGGCGTTGAGCGTTTCCGTAAGCCTCCGCAGCTCATCCTGGGCCTTGGGAACTTCCAGCCGTTCGGAAAGATTACGCACGCCGACGCGCTCCGCGCCTTCGATGATGCGGTTCACAGGAGCGAGGGCTCGGCCGCTCAGCCAGTAGCCCAAAAGAGAGGCCAGCACAACCAGCGGTGGCAAGAACCGCTTCTCGACCAGCCGAAAATTATCCAGCGCCTGGTCAAACGCTTCGGTCGGCACGGCCGCGTCAATCTGGTAGACCCGCCCATCCACCCAAACCCTTTGCCGGGCGATCCGATATTGTTGCAGCTCGAGATTTGTGGTGATAAACCTCAGAGCTTCTCCATTGAGAGGTTCGAGTTTCGGAACGGAAGCTTGAAATTGTCGCGGCCGGTAGATCCACTGCCTATCCGGTCCAGCCACCTCAAAAATCGCGCCATTCGCCCACAAGTCGGCAAGCTCGGTCAATTCTTTCTGGACTTTGGATAGGCCCTTGTCCACAGAGTTGTCCAGCACTCGACGGACGATTTCAAGATTGCTGCGCGACGCATCGTTGACACTGGCCTGGATGCTGCGCTGGAACCCTACGTCGCAGATGAAAAAGAAGGCGGTAAATGATGCCGCCAGCACGAGAAAATACGATGCCGTCAGCCGCGCGCGGATGGTGAACTTCATGCGCCCTGGACCGGTCCCAGCGAATATCCGAATCCCCGGTGGGTCTGGATCAGTTTGGTTTCCGTAGCTTCGTCCACTTTCTTGCGCAACAGGCGCACAAAGGCATCGAGGGTGTTCTCGCTCACCTCGCGCCCCGGCCCCCAGATGTTGGTCAGAATTTCGTGACGCGAGACAATGCGCCCGGCATTTCTTGCCAACAATTCCACCAGGCGAAACTCTGTGAGGGATAGAAAGATCTCCGTGCCCGCGCGAAAGCTGCGGTGGGTGGTCAAATCCAAGACCAGGTCCTGCACTTCCAGGACATTTTTGCGGCGGAACTGGCTTCGCCGCACGAGCGCACGCATCCTCGCGAGAAGCTCGGTCAACGAAAAAGGCTTCGTGAGGTAATCATCAGCGCCGGCGTCCAGGCCTTTGACAATGTCCGACAGCGAATCGCGGGCGGTGAGCATCAGCACCGGCGTTTCGGTTTCGCGGCGGCGCAACTGCTTGGCCACCTGGATACCATCCATCTGCGGGAGCATCACGTCGAGCAGAATCAGGTCAAACGCGTTGGCCGCGGAAAGTTCCAGCGCTGTGCGGCCATCGCGCGCCACACTTACCTCATAGGACTCTTCACGGAGTCCCCGGGTAAGGAGTCCGGCCATTTCCGGCTCATCTTCCACTACCAGGATGTGCATGGTTCGATCCAGGAAATAGAATGTAGGAGATTCTTTGTAAATGCCCGGTTAAAACATCGTTACACGTAAAACGTGCCTTCCTCAGGCTTCCACAGGCTCCTCGCGGCGACCAAACTGAATGCCATCCAGGTAATAGTGAATCGTGGGTGTAAATACCAGCGAAAGGACCATCGAGCTCAGAATGCCTCCCACGACTGCGATGGCTAAAGGCTTGAGCATGGCGGAACCCGCGCCAATCCCGAAGGCAAGCGGGAGCATACCGGCCACGGTCGCCAGGGCAGTCATGGCGATGGGACGCAGGCGCCGGCGGCCAGCCTGGATCATCGCTTCTTCGGCGGAGAAACCGAGTTTGCGGAAGCGATGCTCGGCATCCAGTAGAAGAATGCCGTTCTTGGCCACGATACCGATCACCATGATCATACCCATGCGGGAAGCCACGTTGAAGGAAGTGTTGGTAATCAGCAAAGCCAGAAATCCGCCGAAACTGGAAAGCAACGCGGAAGCAAGAATGGCAGTGGGCGCAGAAAAAGTGCGAAATTCGAAAAGCAGGACGGCAAAGAGCAGCACCAGAGCCAAAACTAGTACCACCAGCATATCGGCGGACGATTTCCGCTCTTCGGCATACAAACCGCCGTATTCGACGCGGATGGAGGATGGCAAGTGCATATCGGCGACGGTTTTCTGAACCGCAGCAATGCCGGTGCCTAGGTCCACACCTTCGAAACGCCCGGTAACTTGCACCAAGCGCTGCAAATTCTCGCGGCGAATTTCCGTCTGGCCGGGATCCACGCTCAAAGTGGCCAACGAGCCAAGAGTGGCGGTGCGGTCAGTGGAACTGGTCAGAAGAGCGCTACTCATGCTGTCGAGCGAAGAGCGGCTTTGCTCGGGAAAGCGAACACGAACTGTGTACGCGCGGTCGTTGAGAATCACAGGGGTAGCCGCCGGTTCACCTTCGAGAACCGCCGCGGCGTTAACGGCGACTTCCTCGGCTGTGAATCCTGCGCGCGCCGCCACCGCGGGATTCACTTGATACGTGATGGCCGGGCCGCTGACGACATTTTCAACGCCGTTGAGAACGTCGACAACGGGGTGCGCTTTCCCGATTTTAATTTTGCTGATGGCGTCCGCCACGCGTGGCGCGGTGTCATTCAGCAGCTTGCCATCCTGGGAGAAAAGCTTGATGACAACGGGCTCCGGAGCGCTGGTCAGGTCGCCGATCATGTCCTGCAGCAACTGCACGAACTCCACGTCAACCGAGGGCTCAGTTTTTTTAATCTCCGCGCGGATGTCGGCGATGACGTCGTCAATGGCGCGCTTGCGGTCTTTTTTCAGCCTAACGGTGAAATCTCCGTTATTTGCCTCGGTAACCGCAGCAAGGCCGAGCTGCAAACCGGTGCGCCGGGAAGTGTTTTCTACCTCTTTGGTGGATTTCAGAATCTCTTCGATATGCAGGAGGATACGATTGGATTCAGCAAGCGAGCTGCCGGGCGGGGTGAAGTAGTCGAGAATAAATCCGCCTTCGTCCACCGCGGGGAGGAAGTCGGTACCGAGAGAGTTGTAGCACAAGAAGGATAGGACGATGACTAAAACGGAGCTGAGGGCCAGCACCCATGGCCGTTGCAGAATCGCACGCATGGTTCGCGCATAGACGTGCACAATACGACCGAAGAAACCCGAAAGGTGCGCTTCTTCCGCGGCAAGAAGAGCGGCCATGTCCGGACCGGCGGAATCGGGCACGGTCTCGGTGGTTTCCCTGCGGCGGACAAGGTATTGGCTGAGTGTCGGCGTCCAGGTCAAAGCGAGAAGGAGGGAAGTGCCGAGGGAGGCGGTCATGGTAACGGCGAGGGCACGGAAGAACGTGCCAGTCACCCCCGTGATGGAAATCAGCGGGAGAAAAACGACGATGGGCGTAATGGTCGAGCCGATAAGCGGAACCGTCAGCTCGCGCAAGGCGCTTTGAATGGCCTGGAATCGGCTTTGCCCCGCATCGCGATGCAGCACAATATTTTCGAGCACCACGATGGCGTCGTCGATGACCAGACCTACAGCGGCGGCGAGGCCGCCCAAAGTCATCAGATTGAAACTCTGATTGGTCATTTTCAGGACGACGAAGGTGATGAGCAAAGTGATGGGAATGACGAGGCCGGCGACAAGGGAGGTTCCCCAGTCGCGCAGGAACAGCACGAGGATAACGGAAGAGAGCAAAATGCCGATAAGCACGGCATCGCGAACACTGGAGATGGAGTCGTGAACGATCGTGGATTGGTCGTAAAACGGCTCAAGATGAACACCGGCAGGCAAAGTGAGGGTGAGCTGCTGGATGAGGTCGTGCACTTCATTGGCGACATCCAGGGTGTTGCTTTCCGGTTGGCGATTCACGTTGAGAAGGACGGCGGGCTTGCCGTTGGCGGTCACCATGGTATAGACCGGGGCAACCGAAGGTGCGATCTTCGCGATGTCGCCGAGACGTATGGGAACGCCGGCCGGGGAAGACTTCACGACGATTTGCCCGATCTCTTCCGGAGTGCGGACCTGCCCGCTAATGAGTCCCAGCACGAGCTGATGTTCGTGCTCGATCAATCCGGGCGAATCGATCATGTTGGTGCGCCGGATAGCTTCCAAAATGTCCGGGACGGTAATTCCCGCAGCCTGCAAGCGCGCGGGATCCGGCGTGACTTGAAATTCGGGAACGCGGCCGCCTTGGATGATAACGGTTGCGACACCATCGAGCCGGTTAAGACGCGGCTTGAGATCGTAGGTGGCGATCTCCCAAAGCTTGTTGGGCGGCACGGTATCGGAGGTCAGGCTGTAGCCAATGATCGGAAACACCGCGAAGGTCAGGCGGTGGGTTTCAACTTTGGCCGAGGGAGGGAGGTCCGCCTGCAAGCGGGCGACCACGGCGTCCACGCGCTGCAGCGTCAGGATCATATCTGACTTCCAATCGAAGAACAGATCCACTTCCGCGGAACCCCGGCTGGTTGTGGATGTCACCTTTTGCAGGCCGGGGACACTGTTGACGGCTTCTTCAATCGGCTTGGTCACCGTCACCAGCATCTGGTCAATCGGCGTGACGCCGTTGTCCACGCCAATCACGATGCGCGGGAAATCGGTGCTGGGAAAAACCGCGACCGGAATGCTGACCGCCAGATATACGCCGACCAGGGCAGTGCTGATGGTCAGAAATAGAATAGGGCGCGAGAGTTTCCGGAACCAAGGCTCGTGTACTTCACCTTGTGCCGCTCCGTTTTTCTTTTCCTGGGATTCTTCGGAACCGAACGCCATGCGCCGCTACTCCTTGCCCTTTGTCGCAGGCTTCTTGTCAGGAGCTGTCTTTTTGTCCGGCGCTGTCTTTCCCGAATCAGCCTTTACGTTTGGAGCAGCTTTCCCGTTAGGGACGGCCTTCTCAACGGGAGCGGCTTTATCATCCGCGGCTCCGCCCTTGTCGTCGGCCCCGGCGTCGCCTTTTTCCTTTTCGGCAGGCGGCGCGGCCTCAATCTGGATTTGTGTTCCGTCGGGCAAGGCATAGCCGCCGACGGTAATCACCGAATCGTTTTCCTTGACCCCCGATTCGATCTGCGCAAGATCCTTGTTCTTGATTCCAACCTTCACTTTGGTCAGGTGCGCTTTCTTGTCCGAACCCGCCAGCATCACGTAATCGCCGGCCTCTTCGGATGTGTACACGGAGGAGGCAGGCACCACCAGCGCGTCTTCTTCGCTTTTGGCAATCACGTTGACGCGCGCGTTCATTCCGGGCTTCAGCTTGGGATTTGGCTTGTCCGAGACAACCCATACCTCGATCGTCGTGCTTCCGGGATCAAGAGCGGGGCTGACCAGCGTCACTTTGGCTTTGATCGGCTCCTCAAGGCCCGTCAGTTCGATTTCGGCCGGATTGCCGACCTTCAGCAGCACGGCCTCGGACTGCGCGATATGCGCTTTGGCAATCAATTTGGAAGTATTCATTACCGTGAGCAGCGGCACGTTCGCCGTCGCCAGTTCGCCCTGATATTGCGGACGGTCGGTGACGACGCCGTCAATCGGGCTCCGAATTTCCGAATAGCTCAACTGTGCCTTGGCGTTGAGATATTTTCCTTTCGCGGAAGAGAGCTGGCCGGTGGCGGATTTCAGCGTCTGCTCCTTGCCGATCTTTTCCAGGTCGGCGAGTTGCTTCTGCGCCTGCCCGTTCGTGCTGCGTGCCTGGGCCAGAGCTACGACAGCGGAATCATAGTCGCGGCGCGGCAATGCGCCTTCGTCGAACAGTTTTTTCCGCGCGTCGTAAACCTTCTGCTGCGCGTCAAAGGCTGCCTGCGCCGCAGCGGCATCGAGCTCCGCTTTCTGAATCTGTTCCGGCAGGCTCGCTCCAGTCGTGGTGACGTAGCTCGCTTCCGCCTGCTCAAAATCGCCCTTGCTTTGTTCCGCCAGCCCTGCAAGATCGGCGTTCTCCAGTAACGCCAGCAACTGGCCCTCCTTCACCTTGCTTCCTCGCTGGACATAGAACTTCGCGATCGTTGACGTAATCTTCGGTGTGATCACTGCCTGCTCCAGCGGGTAAACGACCGCGTCCGCGCTGACTTCCAGCTCGATCGGTCCACGTTTTGCCGGGGTCACCTGCACGGTTACCAGCGGTGTCGGCTCCTTCTCGGCCCCGCCGCAGCCACAGAGAAGCATCGCGCCTGCCAGGAACCAGGCCCCTTGTACCCAGCCCGGGCGTCCCACTCGCAAAGATTTGTCATTCGCATTCTTCATGGTGTCGTCAGCACCCCTGTCAATGTCTGCAGATTGGCCAGTGCCACGCGATAGCGCACGGCCCCGTCCTGGTAGGCGGCGTTCGCCTGCGCGAAAGTTGTTTGCGCGTCGACCACTTCGAGAACCGTGGCTTCGCCTCCCTGATAGCGCATCGTCGTCAGCCGCAAACTGTCCGCCGCCAATTCCGATGAGCGCTGCAGACCCGCAAGTTCGTTCAAAGCGGTTTCCGCTTCGGAATAGAGCGAACGCATCTCCGCTAGCAATTTGCGCTGCGCATACGAAAGTTCGCGCTTCGCCTGATTGTTTTTGAGCTCCGCGGCGCGCACCTGACTCTGTGTGGCCCCCCAGTTCCATAACGGAAGGGTCAATGAGGCAAAGTAGGAGGAGCCAAGGTTGCTGAATCTCTGATGAGGCGGGTTTGGGTCGACGCTGTATGTTGCGTAGTTCGCCGCGTCAATTCCGTAGAAGTAGTCCAAGCCGAGCGACGGCAAATATCCCGCGCGGGCCGCGTTCAGATCATGACCCGCAGCCTGTGTTGTCGCCAAAGCCGCGCGAATTTCCGGATTGTCTTGCGCGGCCTGAGCTTCGAATTCCGTTTGCGGAGGCAACGCCACGTTTCCGTGCAGGTCGTCGGCAATTTCAAAATTGTCATTGAAATCCGGAAAAAGAATCACGGCCAGGTCCAGCCGGGCGTTCAGCAATTCGAGCTTTGCTTCCTGCAGCTGCCTCCGCCGGTCCTGCGCCTGGAGCTCCGCTTTGATTACATCCGAGTGCGCGACTTCCCCGCCCTTTTCCAGCTCCTCCGTGAGCTTCAGAAATTTCTCGCCTTCCTCCGCAGTGCGCGTGGCCGACTCCAGCTTCTTTTCCGCGGCCGCGGCAGCAAAATAATTCTGCACCACGGCCACCACCAATCCGCGCGCCGCGATTTCCGCGCGCGCTTTGGCGGCCGCTGCCTGGGCCGCTGCGCCGCGGTACGTCTCCCAAGCCGCCACCTCAAGACTCTCGTGGATATTCCCTTGGCTGACATATTCATGCGGAGCGTTGTTGGCGATGAACTTAAAGCCCAGTTGACTGGTGTTAGGCTGCGTATATAACAGCGAAGTATTGAAATTCACTGTTGGCAGCAACGCATCGCGCGCCTGGGCCCGCGCCTCGCGCGCCACCCCCGCGTCCGTGGCCACTGCCTGATAAGTCGGCTCATTCTTTCTTGCCAGGGCGAGGGCATCCTGCAGGGTCAGACGTACAGGCGCACCCGGCGCAGGCTGGCTCGAGGCCGCCATTTTCGCCTGCCTAGCCATCGCTTCCGGCTGCGGTGCCGGCGAATCCGGCTGCTGCGCCGCAGACACTCCCGCAAGCAGCATGATGCCGCAGAGCAGTAATCCCTTTTGGGGTAGGAGATTCAAGGTCTTATTCTCTCGTGCTGAATTCCGGGCAACGGGAAGCGCTACGGACCCCGCCAGTTATCAACATTCAGGCTAAAGAAGGCGAGATAAACACAGGATTAATGGGTGAAGGGGCCATCGGTGGGCACCGGAAGGTATGCGGTAAAGGTTGTCCCGGAAGCGTCGGAGCGCGTCAACGCCAGTCGCCCGTGATGCGCCTCGGCAATCCAGTTGGCAATCGAAAGGCCCAGTCCTGCGCCGCCGGTGTCACCCTCACTGCGCGAGCGCGCCTTATCGGCGCGGAAGAAACGCTCGAAAATGCGAGACTGAAGCTCGGCCGGAATGCCCGTGCCGGTATCGGTTACGCGCAGCACATACTCGTCGCCTTCGCGCCGGCATTCGACGTTCACTTTTCCTCCCCCTGGGGTGTACTTGATCGCATTGTCCAGCAGGTTCAACAGCATTCGCCGCAGCAGGTCCTCATCGGCCTGCACCGGCAATTCGGGCTGAATGGCTGACGTGAGCGTAATTCCTTTGGAAATCGCCAGTGAGCGCGTGCGCCGCAAAACGTCAGTGGTCAGTTCGTCGAGATAAAGTTCGCGCAATTGCAGGGGATACTGGCCGGCATCGGCGCGGGTCAGCGTGAACAGGTCTTCAATGATATGCGCCAGACGCTGCGATTCGTCGCGCAGAATGCTCAACGTTTCGCGGTATTCCGCCGGCGTGCGCTCAGGCCGCGACAACGTGACTTCCGTTTCCCCCTGCAGAATGGCGACGGGCGTTCGCAGTTCATGGGAAGCATCGGCGACAAAGCGGCGTTGCTGCTCGAACGATTTCTCCAGACGGTCGAGCAACTCGTTAAACGAAAGCGCCAGCCTTCCCAGTTCGTCGCGTGGATTGGAGACCTCCAGGCGGTCGCCCAAATGCGATGCCCCCATTCCGCGCGCCTGCCGGGCCATATCCGCTACCGGAGCCAGGCTTTTTCGCGCCAGAAAGTATCCGCCGGCGCTGGCCAGCAACAGCGCAATCGGAATGATCCAGTAAAAAGTGTAGCGAATGTCCTCCATCAATTCGTGCTGGGGATGAAGGGATTGCAGCACGACCAGCTTGAGATTCGGGTTGTCCGCAGAAAGCAATCGCACGTAGCCGCGAAACCCGTTCCTGCCGCCGGGGATGTTCCGGAAGCTTCCCGCTCCCGATTTCTCATAGCCCTGGGCCAATTGCCGAAAATCGCTCGAATCAAAAATCTCCGGTGTAAGCTTCTCAATCCCTCCGCGGACCGCAGGCAGATCGAGCGAACTCAACAGCAACTGGCTGTTGCCATCCACGATGGCATAGACGACGTCCCGGAACCGATGTTCGACCATGGCCTCGCGCGCGGCGTTTTTGACGGCATCGGCGCCTTGCTCGTCTTTCAGCTCGGCATTGAACGTGGCGATATACGTTTCACTGAGTTCCAGGAGGTTGCTGTCCGTACGCTCCACGCTGTTGCGCCAGTAGAGCAGATAGGAAAGCCCCGCCAGCAGGATCAGAAACAGCCCGAACAAGCAGCTATACCAGACCGTCATGCGCGAACGGACGGAATCAAGCATGGGATTTTTTCGTTCCGGCGTGCGTTGGGGCGGTAGGCTTCTTGCCGGGCGCTTCGTTTTCGCAGAGCACGTAACCGCTCCCGCGGCGCGTCTGCAGCAGCGGCTTGCCTTCGTCTTCGCCAAGCTTGCGCCGCAGGCGATTCACGTAAACCTCGATCAGATTGGAGAAGGGATCGAAGGTTTCATCCCAGACATGCTCCGCAATTTCCGAACGGCCGATCACGCGCCCGGCATTGCGCGCAAAAAACTCGAGAAGCGCGTACTCCTTGGCGGTCAGGGGAATCGAGCGGTTCCCGCGCCTTGCCGTTTGCGAAGCCGTGTCGAGTTCCAAATCACCGACGACGATGCGCGGAGGGCGTAGCTCCGTTGGGCGCCGCAGCAGCGCGCGCAGGCGCGCAAGCAGTTCGCGAAATTCAAAGGGTTTCGTCAGGTAATCGTCCGCGCCGGAATCGAGACCCGTGATGCGATCCTCCACGCCGTCCCGCGCGGTCAGCATCAGGATCGGCGTGCGTTGGCCGCTCGTGCGGACGGCTTTGCACACGGCAAATCCGTCCATGCCGGGAATCATCACGTCCAGCACGATTAAGTCGTAATCGTTGATTTCGGTCTGGTAGACAGCATCGTTGCCGTTCGCGACGACGTCCACAGCGTACGACTCTTCGCGCAGCCCCTTGGCGACGAATCGAGCGATGCGCGCGTCATCCTCTACCAGGAGTACCCGCATGCTCGTATCATACGGCAATTCCCTAAACGCTCGCTAAACCGATGATTCGAGGACAGAGCAAGCCTCGCGGGGATAAGGGGAAGCTATCAGCATTGAAGATTTGTATTGGGAAAGTCCTTACTTGTGGCGGTATTCAATCGGCGCGCGTGTCCGGTCCAGCGGATACACCTGAATCTTCCATTTCACAAGGACCGACGTGGGCGTAAAACACATGGTTTTGTCGCAGGCCTGATACTCGAGCTTCCCGGTAATCGGGATTTCCTTGCCGTCCTTCCCCAGTGCGCCCCAGAACCCCGCGCTGGTATTCACGTTCACTTCCTGGCTGATTCGGAAGGCTCCTTCGTAGACCGGCACTTTTTCCTTGATGGCCGGCAAGTACAGGGTCTGCGAAGCAGGATAGTCCACCGAGCCGAGTATCAGATCGGGCGTCGCATCGAGCACCAGTTTGACGGGCTTGTAACCTTGCGTCCCCGGCGCGTACACATGCACATCCGGTGGCAATTGCACCTGTGCGTAGACCGTGATTCGCGTCCCCGGAACGCCGGTGCGGTCAGATTGCTCCAAGGACAACGTCAGATGCGGGGCCTCGACCGTGCCAGTCACTTCCTGCCCCAGCTCGGGGAACAGCTTGGCCAGTATGCTGTTTCCCGTCAGACGCTCCCGGTATTTAGGATCAAAGAATTTTTCCTTGATGATTCCGTCAGGGCCAATGAAGAAATAGCCGGGCCGCGCGAAGCCTTTCTGCATGCCTGTGGCTTCGTGATTGAACACTCCGTATGCACGGATAACATTGGAATCCGGATCCGCGAGCATCGGGTAGGTGATGTTGTGGCGGCCCGCGAAAAATTTCAGAATTTCCACCGAATCGTAGCTGACCGCGGCGAATTTGATTCCCTGCTTTTCAAATCTCGGAATCGCGCCTTGCAGCTGGACCAGCTGCCCTTTGCAGAAAGGTCACCAGTCCGCCGAACGGAAGAACAGCAAAACCGTCCCGTTCGTTCCCTTCAGCGTTTCAAGTGTCTGCACCTTGCCAGATTCGTCGTGAAGCGAGAAATCCGGAGCTTTTTGGCCAACTTCCAGACCGATCACCATCGGGCCGCAAGAGGTGACGTGAATCGTATCTTCCTCGAGCGAGCCGCGGACGGTGACCGTATCCCCAAGATGGCCCGTGACCTTGTCCTGAGGATCCAGGCTATACATCAAACGGTTGGTATCGTCGTAGAGCGCCACCTCTGCGCCCGGGACGATCTTGAAGCATTCCGGGGATTCGTTGAACGCTTCATCGGCGTTGCACGCGCTGGTCACCAGCACACCCGACCACGAGCCTGGCTTCGAGACAGCGTTTTGCCCGGCAACTGTGCTTGTCCAAAAGACAACAGCAATTCCCGCCAGGCAGAGGTTTTTTGTAAAAAGCCGGAACATCGCCGACAGTTCAACGACTCCGTGAGAATTCAGTTTCGTTCGCACTATACGCTCCCGATTTTTTTCCCGCAACTTCACTCCGCCACTTCGGACTTTGCTCCACGCCCCTTCCTTGGCAAGGCCGCGATCTAGGTAGCAGCAAAGCTCACAGAGATCACGGGCTGCGGCTCCAGTTGAA
>Ga0335082_10003763_pt1 | contig 16505 bp, 8 predicted proteins | sample Lox_Sample_41_FD_206718 | JGI IMG/M metagenome (GOLD analysis project Ga0335082, IMG submission 206718) | Soil microbial communities from Loxahatchee National Wildlife Refuge, Florida, United States - Lox_Sample_4.1 | ecosystem: Environmental > Terrestrial > Soil > Wetlands | place: USA: Florida...
CCAGTTGCGCGCTCTGGTTGAGGCCATCAAGGGGTACGGGATCGAGCGCCGCGAACGTGAAGCTGCCGCACTGCCCGCCGACGCAGTCGATATCATTGCTGCAACTCGCCAGCGGATTAACGCCGCCGATGCACGCGCCGAGCCGCAATACGATCGGACCCGCATTGCCAACGAGTCGCGTGCTGAAGTCGAACAGGCCAGGGCCACACTCGCCTCCCGGGCAATCGGCATCCACGCTGCAGGCGCTTCCGTCGGCGGCCCCACCCACGCACAGCGGCGGGTTGCAGCTCCCTCCGGGACAATCGGTGCCGCTGACGCACGGCAGGCCCGCGTTGCTGCCGCCGGCGCACTGCGAAGACGGTGTGGTGTGCCGGGCGAAGCGCAGCACCGTGTCGGGGGCATCGGCCGAGCCGAAGAAGGCGGCCGTGCTGGTGAGCGACGGATCGTGCTGCGGATCGAACAACGGCGGCAGGCGCACGCCTTCGGGCGAGTACGAAGCCAGGATGGTCGGATCGGCAATGCGCACTGGCACGCCGCGCCCTTCGAAGGCTTCGACGGACGTTGCGCCGCGCAGCAGGCGGGCCACGGGCACGGCGTCGCGGTTGACCAGGATGCCGCGCCAGTCCATGGGGATGAGCGCGTTGCCGGCAGCGTCGATGGTACCGCGCAAGTCATCGACCAGTCCGGTGCACGGCGGAATCGGGGTCGTGCACAGGCCCTGGTAGTTGTTCGGCAGCGGCAGGGCGGTGAAATGCGTGAAGGTGCTGTTGACGGTGGCATCACAGCTGCCGTTGTCGTCGAACAAATCGTCGACGCAGGCGAGCAAGCCGCTCTGTCCGCTGCAGGTGCTGCTGGCCAATTGGCACGGCAGCGCTTGCCCGGCGGGAGTAACGGCGAGGCTCGCCGGGCCGGTGAAGGTGAGATTGTCTCCGGCCGGCGCGAACTGTGCATCGCTGTCCGGGAAGCGGAAGCGGAGCGTGCGCTGATCGAGGCGTTCCAGCGCGACGGGCGTACCCGCGCCGTTCACCTGGATACAGGCTGCGCTGGCGACGTCGGAGCGTGCGGCACAGGTGGCGGTATCCACCGCGGCACAGTCGGTGGCCAATGCCAGGACGTTGCGCGGCCCGCCGGCCGGGGGGGTAAATACGACGGTGACGACATTGTCCGCGGTTGAGCCGCTGAAGCCGGAAGACGAAAGACTGTCGCAGGGGGCGTCGAGGGTCAGGGTGATCCAGTCACCCGGGCGGGCGAACGGTCGGTCGCTGCTGCCGAGTGTACCGCGGAAGCGCAACGCCGCCGACGGGATGGCGTTGCACGAGGCGTGGGCGCGGAGTGCCATGACGGCAAGGAGACCGCCGAGGCGAAGGACCCACGCCACGGCGCACACCACTGCACCGCCCATCGGCGATCCCAGGGGTCGCTTGCGACAGCGCCCTCGTTTCCGATGCTTCCTCACCAATCGTCGTTGTCCTGATTTCGCCCCGCATCGATCTGGCACAACTCGGGCTCGTTTGACAAGGGAAAACACCATCAACTTGCCCGCAATGCCCCGCTGTGCCGCATCGTTCGTTCGGTTTCGAGTAACGGGCGTGATCATGGATGGAACAATTGTTCATTGTGCATGAACAATTGATGCGACGGTGGGGTGGGGAATCACCCTCCCCGTTGTGCCGCCGCCCGGGGAACGGGCCGGACGACTCAGGCGGCGGGAGGTGAGGCGAGGGGCGACGTTGGTCGAGGAAGGCCGCGTGCCACGACGCGGCGCCGGGGAGAACGCACGACGCTGAGGGGCGAGGTTGTGAGGGGGGAGGCGCCCGCCGGCGCGGCGCCAGGGAATGGAATTCCCTGGCTGAGTGGGCTCAAGTCGTCTGAAGACGACTGGCGGAGCAGGCGTGGAGCGATCGCGATGGCAGGCGCCGCGGATATGCTGTTGGAGAGTCGTCTTCAGACGACTTAGGGCGACTCCGCCGGAGACTTCGATTCTCCGGCGGTGAATGTCCGACGCGCGACGGCCGAGGTTTGAGGGGGAAGCGCCCGCCCGCGCTTACAGCTGCCAGTCGACCGGGGCGCGCGGGTCGGGGACGTAGGCGCAATACGCTCCGGTGCGGATGGTGCGCCGCAGATGTTGCGCCAGGCTGGCGTGCTGCTTGGCGATGCGAGTGAGCGCCGTGGCGATGGCGCGGGAGACGTTGACGCGCGTGCGTTCGACGTGCGATCCGGCGCGCCGGGTACGGCCGCCGAGGCCAAGGGCGCGCGACAGCTCCTGGGTGAGAAACGCGATCTCGTGCCGGGCGCGCTCGGCGCGACCAAGATCGTTGAGGGCGAGCACCTCGTCGAGCTCCGCCTGTAGATCCGCCAGACGCCGCCGGTAGGCCACCGCGGCCTGGGTGTCGAGCATCTCGCCTGCGTCACCAAGGCCGGCGCGCTGCTGCGACACGCCCAACTCCTCCTTGATGCGCGGCGCCGGGGGCGGATCGTCCGTTGTGTCGATCAGGTCGACGACGTGGAACTCGTGTCCCGGGTGCCGCAGCATGGCGGCGATGTAGACCAGACCGAGGGTGTGCTTGATGCGGACGGTTCCCCCATTATACCCGAGCGTCCAGTATTCCCCCTCTTTTCGGAAGACCTCGGCGGGCTCTGCCAGCTGCACCCGGCGGGGATCCGCGTGGGCAGTGTGGCTGTGTGCGACTTCCGGAATGCGCGATTCGTCGAGGTGCGGGCTTGACCGATCGAAGGCATGGTTGATGACGACGGCGGCGGCGAGGGCCTCGCGGACATAGTCGAGCAGAAACCGGAGTGGCTTGCCGGCGGCACCCCGCGCCCAATCGGTCTCCAACGTCTCGAGGAGATGCTCGACGACGCCGACCAAACCGTTGCCGATGACCTGACCGTGGTCATCGTCCCGCGATCGGGTGCTTGACCGCCAGCGCAGCGAGTCGGTGCCGTTGCCGCGCGGCGTGAGCGCACGGGATGTCTGGTCACTCGGTACCGCCGTAAGCAGCGGGCGCGTATCGCCGCTCCGGTCTCCAGCCCCCCTCTTGATTGACATCCAGTCCTCCTCGCGTGAATCGGAAACCATGAATCATGCCAGGACTGCGGCCCAAGCGGTGAGTTGTGCCGAGTCATGCGCCTGCGCGGCGGCGCGCGCACTTGCGGCGACGCGCGCGCGGCGGCCCGCACAATCCGCGCGGCCGATTGTTCCCAATCGATGAACAGCTGTTCGGCGGTCGGTTACGCCTGACGCTGTGAAGGTGCGTGCTGCGCCCTCAAGCGCGGTGTCTTCGGAGAAGGAGTGAGATTCGTGGTCCCCCAGATCTTTCGGCGCGAAGGCGAGTACTGGACGGTGGAGTTCGAAGGCGTGGTGTGCCGTCTCAAGCACACCCGCGGCATGCAACACCTGGCGGCCCTGCTGGCGCGACCGGGTGAACGCGTTGCGGCCGTCGAGCTGGCTGGTGCGATACAGGGTGAGGGCTCGGAATCTGCCCGAGCCCGACTCCCGGATGCGATTCACCATACCGAGCGGGCCCGGGTCAACGTGACGCGGCACCTCAGCCGCGTCATCAGGCGCATCGCCGCACACCACCCAGCTCTGGGCCGCCATCTCGATTCGACGATCCGCACCGGGACGCTGTGCTCCTATATGCCCGACGCCCGCCTCAGCGTGCGGTGGGAGCAATGAACGCGGCACCCTTACGGGAAGATGCAGTCCTGCGGCGCCGGCGCGTCTTTCGCCCAGAAGAGTCCGCTGGTCTTGCCTGCCACCGGTCGGTCGGTCTTGACGGCCCCTCCGAACTGCATGCATTGCGTAGTAATCGGGTCGGCACCTGCCCCGGTTGTCAGGATGACGGCCAGGCTGCCTTGCGCCGGTTCGTCGAGCGAGAACGACAGCGGCACGAACGGCCGGCCCTTGCACACCGCCCTGAACACCTTGCCGGCCTTGATCACCACGCTGGTGCATGGCCCGTACTGTCCCGGCCTGTCCTTGTAGACATAGTACCCTACGTGCGCGAGCGCCTCCCACTTCGGCGCCGGAAGGTTGAAGACCTCGGACTCGCCGGTGGCTGGATTGAGCAGTTGCAGCGTCGCGCCGTTGTTGTGGAGGTCCGGCTGGGTTGGGAACCCGACCGCGTTGGTGGAGATGATGGTGAGCCGGCGATTGGTGGGGCTCCCGTGGTCGACAAACCTGAGCTGTTTGCCCGGCAACACGTCGGACCCGTCAGCGCCACCGAGTTTCACCACCATGAAGCCTTCGAGGGAAATGTGAGCCAAGAAGCCTACTCCAAGCGGGTTGTTCGCTGGGTCGAAGGTGAGACCCTGGAGCTTGGGGAAGTTCAATCCCCGGTAGCGCCACTGCTGTGCGCCATCAACCCCGGCGAGCTTGATGAGGCCGTCACCGCCCGCAAACACGTCGCCGTGCGAATCGACGTTGGCGGTGAAGGTGGAGATAGGCAAGTCCTGATGCCATCGAAGCGTACCGTCGGCGCTGTCCATCTTCGCCACAGTGCTGGCTCCACCTTGGCCACCGGCGCCGACAATATCGCCGCTCGGGGCTGTTACCAGTGCCTGGATTGCGACCACACTGCCGGGCACGTCCTGGCGCCACATCTCGCTGCCATCAGGGCCGGCGAGGCGCACGACGAGGGCGCCGTTGCTGCTCGGCGCACAGATGTGTCCAGCAGCGACAATGTCGTCGGTTGGCAAGGTGCGCACCGCAAATGCCTCGGATTCGCAGGATGAGGTCGCATCGACATTGCGGCGCCATAGCTCGGTACCACTGCTGGCGTCGAGCTTGATGACCGCGAAAGGGGTTCCGGTCGACACGGGTTCAAGCACGCCCGCGGCCACGACGTTGCCCTGACTGTCGATCGCCACCGACGTCGCCAGATCGTCCTGGTGCGCGCCGCCACCATCGATCTGACGCCGCCACAGCTCGGTGCCGTCGACGCCGGAGAACTTGACGACGAAGACGTCGAGGTCGAACGCATTGTGGATCTGACCGGCCGCGACGACGTCGCCGTTCGCGTCGAGCGCCACAGCGAAGAAGCCGTCCTCGCCACTTGCGGAGCCGTCGATCTGACGCTGCCAGATCGGCACTCCGGTCGCCCCGGCAAGCTTGACGATGAATGCGTCGCCGTTGGTGGCCGTCGTGCGTACGACTCCCACCGCGACCACATCACCCGAGCTGTTGGCCGCAATGGCGTACGCCGCTTCGGGAAGCCGTGCCGGGTCATTGAAATCCACCACCGCTCCGCCGCCGTTGAAGCGACGGACCCACCGCGGCGTGGGGCTGTCGAAGGAGAGCTTCGCCACGGCGAAATCTTGTTGCAGTGCGCCGACCGCAACGATGCCGTCCGCGACTGGCACCACGGCCCTGGCTTGGTTGACGCTCATCGGAAAGTTCACGCTGGGCTGAATCTGCGTTTGCCAAGCGACGGCGATGGTTGGGGCGAGGATAGCCCAGACGACGGCGAGTCGTCTGATACTGGCGGGGACAAGGGACGCCGTGGAAGTGGTCCGCTTCGGTGCTGCCATTGCCCTTGGGGTCGTCATGTTCTGCCCTTCCTTGAGTCCGACTATGGCTCCGCGCACATTGCGGGTGGCGGAGCATTTTCTGCCTTGAAGAGACCAGGTCGTGTCGGGGTGGCGGGTACGTCATGGACGATCGAGCCACCGAACGTTGCACAGTAACGCGCCGCACCGTTGCCGCTGCCACTGGTCAGCGAGAGCACCAGGCTGCCCTGCGTGGCTTCGTTCAGGGTATAGTTGATCTGCGTACCTTTGCACATCACGGTGAGCCGGTGCCCCGGTTTGAGCAGCACGCTGCTGCAGGGACCGACAAGTCGTCTGGCATCGCGGTAGTGATAGCCTCGCGACCCGGGGGGCCGGCCAAGACCACGCCAGTTTGCAGCCGGCAAGGACAGCCGTGTGTGTTCATGAGTCGTGGGGTTAAAGAGCTGCAGGGTCGCCCCATGGCGCGTCGGATCAGCTGTGGTCCCGGCAGGCGCCGTTGCGAGACCTTGGGAATCGCGCGAACTGAACTGGAGGGTGCGCTGAGTGGTGTCGTCTTTGAGCATGAGCCGTGCGCCTGCGACCAGATGCGGGACGACGGTGCAATCGGCTTCGCACCCGTCGCCGCCGACCAGGTTGCCGTCGTCGCAGTCTTCGCCCGCTGTGATGATGCCGTTGCCGCACGCGGTCACCGTGCAGTTCGAATCGCAGCCGTCGCCGTCGGTGAGGTTGCCGTCGTCGCAGGCTTCATCATGCTCGCGGATGCCGTTGCCGCAGGTCTGTAGGTCGCAGGCGTCACCGATGCCGTCGCCGTCGCCGTCCTCTTGGCCGACGTTGGGCACCAGTGGGCAGTTATCGAACGGATCGGCAAGCTCGTCGCCGTCGGTATCGCGCGCCGCCGCGACCAACACCTCACGCACACAGGCGGCGCCGGCGGCGCAGTCGCCGGCGACATTGCAGACCCCCAGCAGTCGCTGACACATCCCGCCGGCGCCGCAGAACTCGCCGGTGGCGCAGTCGCTGTCGAAGCTGCACGCCGTGGTGCGATTCTCCACGCAATGACCGGCACCGTTGAACACTTCACCGCGCGCACTCTGATCGGTCAACGGCGCCGCCAATCGAAGCAGGTCCTTGCCTCCATCGTGGCAGGTCGCCGGCGCAGTACAGTCCGCATCGCTCCGACAAGTCCCTTGCAACTCCTCACAGGTGCCCTGGCCGGATACGTTGGGGACCGGCTGGCAGACTTGTCCCGCCGCGCAGCCGCCGCCAGCCGGGTTGCATGAGGTTCCAAGGTCGAGGATGCATCCGCCGGGTGGAATGAAGCACGAGCCGCCGGCACAATCGGCGTCCACGACGCACGCGTTGCCGCCGTGCGTGCAGATCCCGGTGCTGACGGAGCCGAGTGTGGTCAATGGTGCCGAGAAGACCTGCACGCTGCTGCGCACGGTGCGGGCGAAGCGCTGAGCTCCGCCCGTGGTGCGGCTGAAGCGTAGCGCCGCGGTTTGCTGCGCGACAGGCGCGTTGAAGGTTTGCAGGACCAGGTCGTTCATGTCGCCGTCACCGTTCAGGTCTTCTCCCTGATCTGCTTCGAGCGTGAGGAACTTCACCGTGTTGTCGAGCACGCGGTACGGGACGCGCGGATCGCACGCCTCGAGATGGCACGGGATGGCCGCCTGATGCGTGTTGATGAGTGTCTGCGTCGCCAGGTCGTACACCTGCAAGACGCTGTCTTTCATATCGCCGTCGCCGTTGAGGTCTTGGCCCTGATGCGCCTCGCTGGTCCGGAACGCCACGAGATGACCGTGCGCAACGAACTCTTCAGCGGCCTGGCCGACGTTGGTGAGCGTTGCGGTCGCGGCGTCGTAGATCTGCAAGACGCGATCGGTCAGGTCGCCGTCGCCATTCAGATCAGCACCCTGCGCCGCCTCCGAGGTGATGAAGACGACGGTCGACCCGACGACGTCGAGCGTGTCGGCGGCCTGGCCAACGTTGGTCCAACCCGGTGCGCCACTGACGTGGTAGACCTCGACGACGGTATCATTGGTGTCACTGTCGCCGTTGAGGCTGACATTGCCTTGATCATGCTCGGAGACCAGAGCGGCCAGCCAATCGTTCGAGAGCGCCAGCGCCGTCGCGGCGCAGCCGAGATTCTGCACCGCGCCGCCGGCGGGGACATAGTGCACGACGCGATCGAGCTCGTCACGGTCGCCGTTGAGATCCGGACCGAGCGGGCAGCCCGTCGCGTTGCCGGCACTCTCGGGTCGCAGAAAGGCCGCATTGCCGTTGGTCACGACCACGGTATCGGCGGGGCAGAGATTGTGGACCTGCCGCGTCGCCGTGTCGAAGACCTGCAGCTCGGTGTCGCGCAAATCGCCGTCACCGGTCAGGTCGTTGACCAGATCGGTCGGGTCGGGGCTGCGTGCGAAGAACCCTTCCGGTTCCTGCAGCAACATGTGCTGAGCGTCGGCCGATAGCGGGTAGACCGTACCGCCGTTCGCGCCGGTGACGCGGCTGGAGATGCCGGTGAGCCGGTCGTAGACGTATCCCTCGCCGCTCGGCTGCGCCGTCGTGAGTGCGTTGAACGCGATGTACCGTCCGTCGGCGGAGATCGACGGCACCGACGTGCTTGTGCCGGGAGCCTGACCGCCGATGATCGGCAGGGCGCTGCCGTCGGAGGCCACGTCGATGCGGACCGTCGAGATGCCCCCCGGCTCGTCGAAGATGCCGTTGCCGTCGGTATCGCGGTCGTGGAGGAACAGATCGGCGAGCCCGTTGGTGTCGCCCGCGACGAGGTTGCTGGCGAGGCTCACGAACACCACGAAGCGTCCGTCGGCGGACATCGCCACGTTGCCGCCCATGTTGTCGACCGAGTCGAGGTTGCCGGGTTCGCCCGTGGAGCTCACACTGACCAAGGTGGTCGTATGCTGGACGCGATCGCGCACGAACACATCGTAGGTGTGCGTCTTCACGTCGATGGTGGCGAGATTGTCCGCGGCGCTGTAGAAGGCGACGTACCGCCCATCGGCGGAAACGGCGGGGCCGAAGGAGGTCAAATCGGCCGCCGCGCCCGCAGAGCTCACGCTCACCTGAGTGTGGCTGACGTTTCCAGCTTGATCGAAGATGCCGGTCCCGCTCACATCCCGGTCCAGCAGGAACACGCGTTCGCTGGCGTCGAGAAAGTTGGGGTTCAAGAAGTTCATGTAAGCGACGTAGTGGAGGTCTGGGCTGATGGCCAATTGGACCCCATCTTCATTCCCAGACGGGATCAGCCCACCAGATCCACTGACCCGAGCGGTGCTGATCCCTCCCGGTTCGTCGAAGATGCCGTTGCCGTCGGCGTCGCGATCGACCACGAAGAGGTCCATCTTGTTGTTGGTGTCGCCGGACACCAGGTTGCTGGCAGAGCTGGCGAAGAGCACGAAACGTCCGTCGGCAGAAATGGCGGGCGATCCGCTGTTGTGGTCGAGACCGCCGCTCGCCTGTTGGCCGCTGGAGCTGACGTTCACTCGGCGTACCGCGAATCCGTTGGGCTCATCGTAGACACCGTTCCCGTCGCTATCGCGGTCGTGCACGAAGATGTCGATGGCGTTGTTCGTATCGCCCGGCACGACGTTGCCCGCGCCGGAGGCCAGCACCACCTGCCGCCCGTCGGCGGACAATCCGACGCTGCGTGTTTGGGACGGTCTGAGTCCGACTCGGATGCCGTCGCTGGCGGCGTCCATGGGAACGAGCACGGAGCGCGCGCCGGCCCACTCCTGTCGGCGGAAGAACACCAGCCCATTGGATACGACCAGGCTGCGCTGATTGATGAGGGGCGCGGCATCGATGGCGAGGTTGAGGCCGGTAGTCAGTTCTTGGCCGGCGCTCAGTTGGAAGACACGGAGGATGGTGTCCGAGATGTCGCCGTCGCCATTGTGATCGCAGTGTGCGGATACCGTGCAATTGCCCTCGAGCGGCTCGGGTTCGAGAAACGCGACGAGGTTGTTTTCAACGGCGACGGCCGGGAAGCTGAACGGCGGCTGATGCACGCGAACCACGGCGCGACCCGGGCCGCCGCTGGAGCCGATGGCTTGCGTGACCCCGGTGCTGCGCGCCGACAGCAGCAGGACGTCGTCGGTCATGTCGCCGTCGTTGTTGAGATCCTGCTCTGCCACCGCCTCCGAGACCACGAAGGCAAACATCTGCGAGGTCTCGTTGAGGCCGTCGAGCGGCACCGGATCCTCGGCGAGCAGGCGATACCCTACGCACACGTCGCCGTTGCAGTCGTTGTCGGTGTTGCATGGACCGCCCGCATTCGTACCGGCCTGGCAGACGCCGGCGGTACCGTGTCGCGGCACCACCACCGGTCCGACGTCGGCGACGTAGCGGGTGCGGAAGTCGAAGAGCGATGGGCCGCACTCGCCGCCCGGGCATGCGGTGTCGTTGCTGCAGCTGTTGCCGGTGTTGCTGCCGCCGACGCATGTCGTGCCGCCGCAGCTGCCACCCGGACAGTCGTCGGCCGAGATGCACGGCAAGCCGTCGTTGGTACCGCTGCTGCATTGCATGAAGGCCGGGCTGCGGCGTGCCAGACGCAGCACAGAGTCCGGTGCGTCGGCCGTACCGAATACCGTCGCCGCGCTGCTCAGGCTCGGATCGGATTGCGGATCGAACACCGGCGGCAGCAGTCCGCCTTCGAGGGAAAAGGCTTGCAGGAAGTCGTTGCCCGGAATGCGCACGGGTGTGCCGGTGCCGGGAAATGCTTCGATGTTAGAACTCGCGCGCAGCAGGCGTGCGATCGGCACGCCCTGCGGGATCAGGATGCCGCGCCAGTCCATCGGGATGAGGAAGTTGCCGGCGCTGTCGGTGGTGAAACGGATCTCGGGTGCGGCGCCGGTGCACGGCGGATTGGGTGCGAAGCACAGCGCCGCAAAGTTGTTCGGCGGTGGCAATGCGGTGAAGTGGGGGAAGGTCGCGCTCGGCGTCGTGCCGCAGGTGCCGTCGAGAGTGAACAAGGTATCGACACAGGCCAGCAAGCCTGTCTGGTTGGCGCAGGTGTCGCTTGCCAGGGCGCACGGTAGTGGATCGCCGGGTCGGGTGACGGCGATGCTTGCCGGGCCGCTGAAGGTGCGATCGTCGTCGACGCCCAGCAACAGACTGTCGGTGTCCGGAAAGCGCACGCGCAGGCGGCGGTCGACGCCGACCGCGACGGTTTCGAGTCCAACCGGTTGCCCGGTGCCGTTGACCTGCAAGCAGGTGGCGCTGCCGACGTCGGGGCGCGCGGCGCAGGCTTGGCGTTGTGTTTCCAGTGCGGCGCAGTTGGTGGCGACGATAACGACGTTGTTGCGGTTCACGGCGCCGCTCGGCGGGGTGAACACGACGGTCACGACGTTGTCGGCGGCGGTGACGCCGAAGCCTGGCGAGCTGGTATCGCACGCCGGGACCAGGCCGAGCTCGACGAAATCACCGGGACGAGCAAACGGCCGGTCGCTGGTCCCGAGCGTGCCGCGGAAGGTGGTTGCAGTGCCGGGGATGAGATTGCATGACGCGGCGGCCGGTCTCGCGGCAGTCGCGATGAGCATCAATACGGTCAGGGCTCGGCGAGCCGAGGATGTCGAAAAGCGCACGGCGCCTACAGATGCGCACGCCACAATCGATGGTACCAGAGCGCGTTGTTGAGTCCGCCGAATCGCCACGCTGGATCTTGAATGCCCCACGGCTTCATTGCATGGGAGCGTGCCCAATAACAAGGGAAAAGGCCCTCCTGCGAAGCATGGCGTAACACATGGTAGAACGATCGTTCATCCACGATGAACGATCGGAGCTGCAGGTCGGGGGAGAAGGGACTTCCAGATCTTCTTCACCATGCCCTGGCGGTTTCAACCGCCGGGTCCACTCACGCCACGGAAAGTTCTGCGCACGCTGGAATGTTCAGGGTCGATGAACGGCTGTTCGGCGCTCGGTTACGCCTAGTCGGCGGGGGCAGCACGCGAAGCGATTGAACCCGAAGCGTTCCACGGAACGCGGGTCGAAGGCTGGCGGTGTCCTCGGAGGAGGATCGGCGGCGTGGCAACAGCCAGCAGTGCGGAGTCGAGCGAGCAGTCAGAACGGGGTGAGGCACCACGCACCGCGTCCCGTGACTTCTTCCCTCAGGTCTTTCGTCGCGAAGGCGAGTACTGGACGGTCGCGTTTGAGGGGCTCGTCTGTCGGCTCAGGCACACGCGCGGCATGCAGCACCTGTCGGTTTTGCTGGGGCGTCCCGGAGAGCGAGTGCCGGCGATCGAGCTGGTCGGCGGCCCCCTCCCTGGCCCTCCCCCGTTCACGGAAGTGTTCACGGCAGAGGGCGTAGGATCGCAGACCGCAACGCGCGACGCGGAACGCGCCCGGGTCAACGTTGCACGGCAGATCAGCGGGGTCGTCAAGCGCATCGCGGAGCACCACCCGGCGCTGGGCCGCCATCTCGATACGACGATCCGCACCGGTGCGCTGTGCTCGTACACGCCCGATTCGCGCCTCACGACTCGCTGGGAACAATGATGCGGGCGAAGATATCTCACAGCGCGAGATGTTCAGCGTCGATGAACGGTCGTGCGCCGCGCAGTTACGCCTGTGATGATGAAACGACACTCCACGCAAGAGGGGGCAAAGAGATGAAACAGCATCTGACTGTGGGTGCACCGCCCGGGCGGTGACGTGAGCGACATCACCGACATCATTTCCCAACAGACACACGATGCATCGTCCCGTCGGCGGCGGACCCGGCGACGGCAGTTACCGGAGGGCGGAATGAAATCAAGTACCATGCACCGTCAGATTCTATTCGGCGCGCTCGCGGTGGCAGCGTTCGTCGCGCTCATGCCGCGCCCATCGTCGGCCATCTTGGCGACGCTCACCGACGACTCGTACGTCACCGACGCGAGTACCAGCCTTCATGGTACCAAACCAACACTGAAGGTTCAGGACTCGACCACGCATGATTCCTCAACGTATCTGAAGTTCGACCTCAGCACGCTGCCGGCGGGTGTAACTGCCGCGGATGTCGACAAGGCTACCCTGACCGTCTTCGTCACCAAGGTCAGCGGGACGGGGCCGGTCAGTGTCTATGAGGCGGCGAGCACTCCGGCGTGGACCGAGTCTTCGATCAATGCGTCCAACACTCCGGCCGTCGAGGGTGCGGCTCTGCAAACCTCCACACCCTCGAGCAAGTTCGAATACCTGGCTCTCGATGTCACCGGCGCGGTGTTGGACTGGGTGACGACCCCGGCGAACAACAACGGGCTTATCCTCAACCCGGGTACCGGCGCCAACCTGCTGTTCGACAGCAAGGAGTCGAAGTCGACCAGCCAGGCCCCGACCCTGCAGATCACCCTGAAGAACGCCGTGACCTCGGCCAACATCGTCGACGGGACGATCACAGCTGCGGACATTGCTCCCAACAGCATCACCATCGACGAGACGGATTTCAGCCCCGGCGCATTCAATGTACGTGTCGGCCCGCTCACACTTATATCGAATATTGATGGGACAGCTAACACGGCCCTTGGCTGGGGGGCACTAAGCTCGAATGACCATGGCGGAGGCAACAGTGCCGTCGGCGACGGGGCGTTAGCATCGAATACGGGCGGCAGCGGCAACACCGCCCTCGGTGAGGACGCATTGGCCTCAGCGACCATGGCCTCGGGAAATGTCGCCGTGGGCATCGGCGCCCTGACCAGCGTGGTTACAGGGGCGCATAACACCGCCGTGGGTGCGGGCGCTCTCGGATCCACACTAGGGGTCGACAATACTGCGGTCGGGTACACGGCGCTCTTCTCTGATACGACCGGCAACTACAACACAGCGGTCGGCAAGGACGCGATGCTGAATACCACAGGCGGTTCTTTGAACGTCGCGCTCGGCCAACGCGCGCTGCTGTCCAACACGACCGGCGCCGGCAACACGGTAGTAGGGAATTCCACCGCGGACGCACTCACCAGCGGCGACAACAATACGGGTGTCGGTTCCGACGCATTCGATCTGCTTACGACCGGCACCAACAACACGGCGATTGGCTGGAGAGCCGGCGCCAGCATCACCACCGGGAGCGACAACATCTATATTGGTAACGCCGGCGCAAACGAATCGCAGACGATTCGCATCGGCTTCGCGCAAACAAATGCGTACGTGCAAGGGATCTTCGGCGCTACTAGCACCGTCGGCTCACCAGTGTTCGTTAACAGTTCAGGTAAACTGGGAACTACGACTTCCTCGCGGCGGTTCAAGACCGACATTCGCGACATCGGCGACATCAGTCGCAAGCTGCTGAAGCTGCGCCCGGTGAGTTTCCGCTACAAGAAGGAAATCGATCCCGACGGGACGCTGCAGTACGGCCTCATTGCGGAGGAGGTGGCAAAGGTCATGCCCGACCTGGTCCTGAACGGCGATGATGGCAAGCCGTACACAGTCAAGTATCACCTGCTTGCTGCCTTGCTGCTCAACGAGGTGCAGAAGCAACACCAGACGTTGCAAGCGCAAGAGACTGCATTGCAGGACGTGCGTGCCGAGAACGCCGCGCTACGCGCCGGCCTGGGCGAAATCGACGGTTTGAAGGCGCGTTTGACGGCGCTCGAAGGCGGCAGCGGCCGGCCCAACGCGGTCACCTGCAGTGAAGACCGCGGTATGTAGTTCACAGCGGACGTAGATCTGGTGTGTCGACCGGTCGATGGTGGCGAGTTCGGCGATGCTGTGCCTGCTCTCGATACGACGATCCGCACCGGTGCGCTGTGTTCGTACACGCCCGACTCGCGCCTCACGACCCGCTGGGAACAATGATGCGGGCGAAGATATCTCACGGCGCGAGATGTTCAGCGTCGATGAACAGTCGTTCGCCGCGCGGTTACGCCTGTGATGATGCAACGACACTCCAAAGTAAGAGGGGGCAAGAGATGAAGCGGCATCTGACTTTGCGGGCACCGCCGGCGCGGTGACGCGAGCGACACACACCGACACCAGTTCCCGACAGACCCACGATCCATGTTCCCGTCGGCGGCGGACCCGGCGACGGCAGTCACAGGAGGGCGGAATGAAATCAAGTACCATGCACCGTCAGATTCTGTTCGGCGCGCTCGCGATGGCAGCGTTCGTCGCGCTCATGCCGCGCTCATCGTCGGCCGTCTTGGCGACGCTCACCGACGATACGTATGTCACCGACGCCAGTCCGAGCATCCACGGAACCAAGGCGACGCTGAAGGTTCAGGACTCGCCGACGCATGACTCCTCGGCGTATGTGAAATTCAATCTCGGCAACCTGCCGGCGGGTGTAGCGGCCGCGGATATCGACAAGGCTATCCTGACCGTCTTTGTCTCAAAGCTCAGCGGCACCGGCGCGGTCAGCGTATTCGAGGCCGACCCGACCTCGTTCCCTGGATGGAACGAGTCCTCGCTCAACACAACGAATGCACCGGCAACCCTCGGTTCGGCCCTCCAGACAGTCACGCCGGCCAGCAAGTTCGAATACGTCAACTTCGACGTCACGGCGGCAGTGTTGGACTGGGTGACGACGCCGGCGCACAACAACGGCCTCGTTCTGACACCCGGCACTGGGGCCAACCTGTTGTTCGAGAGCAAGGAATCGAAGGCGTCGGGCCACGCGCCGGCGCTGCAGTTCACGCTGAAGACATCGGTGACCTCGGCCAACATCGTCGACGGGACGATTCAGAACGCGGACATCGCCAACAGCACGATCCAAGGCGGGAAGATCGCGAGTGGTACGATCAACGGCAGCAACATTGCGAGCAGCACGATCACGGGTAGCAACGTCGCTAGCGGCACGATCACCGGCGGCAACATCGCAAGCAGTACGATCACCAGTGGCAACATCGGCACCAACACGATTCTAGGGTCTAACATTGCCCTTGGGACGATCTTCAATACGAATCTGGCCAACTCATCCGTGACGATTAGTCCGGGGAGCGGTCTCAGCGCGAGTCCCGGCGCAACGGTAAGCCTGGGGGGCACGATCACCATGAGTATTCCCACCGGTGGGGTCACCAGCACACACATCCTCGACGGAACGATCGCCACTGCCGATCTCGCGAATTTGGCCGTAACCGGGGCGAAGATCGCCAATGGAACAATCACCGGTAGTAAGGTTGCTGGCGCAACCCTTGATGATGTCAACATGCTTCACCCAAGGGCATACGCCCTGATCAACCCAAGCGGTCCCGCGCTGCTCGAAAATAGTGGATTTTATCTCGTAACCAGGGCGTCGACGGGAACATACTGTGTATTTGCTGACCCGGACCCGGCACAGTTCCCGCCAGCAATTACAGTGGATTGGCAACTCTCATCCGGAACTACCATTCCGTATTTTGCACAATGGGTGTCCGCAGGCGCGTTTACTTGTGGATCAGGTGCATACGAAGTCAAGACATTCCAACTGATCTCAGGATCTCTTTCCCCGAGCGATACGGTTGCGTTTACAATCATTGTCCCCTGAGGCGTCCGCGGAGAAGTCATGCGTCCCGGCGTGTCTAATTGAACGGAAGAACCCGAGGCACTCGCGAATGATCAGCCACCGCGCCGAGAACGCCGCGTTGCGCTCGCAAGTGAATGAAATCAGCGTGCTGAAGGCGCGTCTGGACGCGCTCGATGCTCCGCGGGCAACCAGCATGAACTGCGCCGCCAACCCAGCGGTGTAATCGGGATCAACTTGACGCCTGCCGGCGCCGATCTGTACGCGCTTCGCCGCGACGAAGCGCCGTCCAGCCGCGCCGGCAGGTCCTTACCCGAAGGAGGCACAAATGTCCTCGATCACCAGAAGTCTCATGAATCGTTCACGCACAGTCGCGCTGAGCACGGTTGCGTGTGTGCTCGCTGCGCTCAGTTTGTCGCAACCGGCAGGGGCAACGCCGCCCCAAGGAGTCACCAAGCTGGGCAAGCACGCCCTCACAAAGAACAGCGGTCCGAACAACACGGCACTTGGCTTTGAAGCTATGGATCCCAATAGCTTGTGTATCGGTCCTGCTTCGCCGAACAGCTGC
>Ga0335082_10003765_pt1 | contig 16502 bp, 9 predicted proteins | sample Lox_Sample_41_FD_206718 | JGI IMG/M metagenome (GOLD analysis project Ga0335082, IMG submission 206718) | Soil microbial communities from Loxahatchee National Wildlife Refuge, Florida, United States - Lox_Sample_4.1 | ecosystem: Environmental > Terrestrial > Soil > Wetlands | place: USA: Florida...
GTACCCCTTAGGCTGCCCGTCCCGCGGTCTTCCTCATGCCTGGCGGCGGCTGCCACCGCTTCGTCCTCCTCATGCAGGATTTCCTTAGCGACCTGCGCCGGCAGCTCTTGATGAGCACTCTCTCCGGCGGGGTGCAGTTCGGCTGCGGCGTAATCAGCGTCGGGGCGTCTTTCGGCGACGCTTTCGGGTTGCTGCTCACGCCCAGACTGTCGCCCAAGATCGCGATACTTCGAGATGGACTCTCCCGGCAGGATGATCGGCGCATAGGCAGCGGGCGGCGTGAACTCGGAACGAATCCGTTCCGGAAGGGCCTCACCGCATGGTTCTGCGCTGGGCTCCGGTTCGCTGGTCGTCTGGCTCCTGAACTCGGGTCGGTCGTCCCGCTCGTCTGGACGGCCACGGCGTCCACCGCGCCGGCGACGGCGTCCACGCCAACGTCGCGCTCCTTCGGAGGAATCACGGTTCTCTGCCGAGGCTTCCATCTCGTCGCCCGGTGCATCCCCGTTTGCGGAAGCGGCGATGTCGTCAACCACGGATTCCGACTCGGCTTCGCCACCAGACGCGCCGAGCGGGGGCGGTCCTTCGACGGCGTGCCCTTCCTGCACCGGCAGCGATTTCCCCAAGTCCACCGCCGTGCGAGGCGCTGGAATCTGGCCAAACTCGTCCTCCTCTTCCTCCTCACTGGGGAGTTCCAGAAAGTCGGACACGTAGAGAAAGGCGTCACGCTCCAGTCCGATATCAACAAACGCGGACTGCATGCCGGGAAGCACGCGCGTGACCCGGCCTTTATAGATGGACCCTGCTAAGGTGTATTCGTTTTCCCGCTCGAAGAACACTTCGGCGAGCTGATCGTCCTCCACCAGCGCCACTCTCGTTTCGTGGGGCGTGGAAGACACGTAAAGTTCTTTGTTCATAGTGCTCCGGTATTACCGGCGCAATTCGGTGAGGAGGACAGGAAAAACTTACGGCTGATCAGGCGGAGTCACACCGAGACACCTGTCCCGACGACTGTCTGGCCTGATGCGTACTTCAGGTTGTGGAATCTTCAGCACCGTATGGAGCACGCTTCCGGAGGTTCTGTGGCCTCACACTCACTTTGGGCGTCCAAACGAGTATCAACTCTCTGGGACGCTTACCCTGAGGGGGCCGTTTCCCGCCTCGAAGAACGTGCCTTGCAATCCTGTCCGGCCCAATCTTCCTGCGGCCGGCATTTGCCCTCGTACGTGAGGGCGTTCGTAATCTTGTTGTCATCCTTCAGAAATCCGACTCTCGGGATCTCCCCGGCGGATGAGACCGGCTAGCTTGAACGCGCCGCGACCGGCACGAATCATCTCCAATTCAACAGCAAAGCTGGTTGTCAATTCACGAACCGGCGCATGCGGATATTCATCACAATCCCCAGCGCCAAGAACATGAACAGTACTGACGATCCTCCGTAACTCATTAGCGGTAAAGGAATACCTGTAACCGGCATAAATCCAACCGCCATGCCAACGTTAATCAGGACGTGGAAGGCGAGTACGGCTACCACTCCCATCACTACGAAGGCGCCGACCCGGTCGGGGGCCGTCTGAGCGTTCTGGATGAGACGCATCAGTACTATAAAGTATAGCAGCAACAGACCCATAGCGCCTATGAATCCGTGCTCCTCGGCGAAAGCGGCGAAGATGAAGTCGGTGTGGGGCACAGGGAGGAACTGTCCCTGGGTCTGGCTGCCTTGCGCGGTACCTTTGCCGAAGATTCCCCCGGAACCGACCGCAACCAGCGACTGAATTACCTGATATCCGCGGTGCTGGGGGTCAGCCTCCGGCTCCATAAAGCTGGTCAGGCGGTCACGCTGGTAGGGTTTCAGGACGTGCCACGCCACTGGCGCCAGCAGTGCTCCCAGTAGAAGAATGACCATGGCATGCTTGGCCTTCATTCCGCCGAGGAACAGCCCCATGACCGCAATTGGCAGGTAGGTAAGGGCCGTACCCAGGTCAGGCTGGGCCAGCACCATGAGCATGGGCACGCCAACCAGTGCTCCCGCCTTCACGATGTCCTGTGTCGTGCACTCCGGCCGGGAATCCGCGAAATATTTAGCCACCGCCAGAATCAGCACCAGCTTCACCCATTCCGACGGTTGAAAATGGAAGGAGCCGATCTGCACCCAGCGGCGGGCGCCGAGATACTTCTTGCCGAACACTTCCACCGCCAGCAGAGATGCAATAGAAATCAGGTACAGCAGGGGCACGCGCTCCAGTAAGGCCTGATAGCTGAGCACGCTCACCACGAACATGAGGGCAACGCCGCCCAGAATCCAGTACACCTGTTTGATATGCACGCCGGCGAACTTGGTGTTCAAAGTTGCGCTATAGATCTCGACGACGCCCAGCGAGCAAATCAGCAGCACCAGGGCCAGCAACACCCAGTCGAAATCGCGATAGGAGATGTACCGGCTCATGGCTGCCTCACCGGAAGTGCAGCAGCGGCCGGAGCCGCCGGCTTCTCCACCGGCTTCTTCTCCTCGGGTTGCTCCTCAGGATTTGCGCTTGGCGGCTTGGGCGGTTCGGGCGCCGGAATCTGATCTTCCGGACGCGCCATCTCATCGTGCGACTCGGTGGCTTCCAGACCGGACGCGCGTTTTAGCTGGTCTGTCTGCCCAACTCCTGGAGCCGAGGCCACCGGCTTGGTCTTGCCATCTGCGGGCACTGTGAAGTGGCCCGCCTGCATCTTGTCCGGCTGCTTGGCGTCGCCTTCGTGCCACACGGCAGCTACCTCCGCCTGCTTGCTGGCTGCATTCGCCTTGGCAACTTCCGTCTGCCGAGTGCGCTGTTTCTCAACATAAGCCTTGATGACCTGGGCAGTCGCCCGGGCAGCGTAGTATCCGTGCTCACCCTCCTCCAGCAGCACCGCCACCACAATCTCGGGATTGCGGCGCGGCGTGACACCCACAAACCAGCCATTGTCCCTGAAGTGTTTTCCTTCCGCACCGAGACGCTTCTTGAGGTCGTTGGAGATGGTCTGCGCGCTGCCTGTCTTGCCCGCAAAATCGATGCCTTTTAAGGCGGCGCTGGGCGCCGTGCCGACCGGCGAAACCACCTGGGCCAGGGCATCGGTGATGGTCATCCAGTTCTGCTGGTCCAGGCCGATATCCTTCTTGTCGGTGTAATTCGCCACCAGCTTGAAGCCGGGCGGAAACTGGTCAGGAAACGCCACGTGCGGCCGCACCAATATTCCGTCACTAGTAATGGCGCCAACGGCGCGCGCCAGTTGAATCGGCGTGGTGGCCACAGCTCCCTGGCCGATGCCCACGGAGATCGTCTCGCCGGCATACCACTTTTGCTTGAAGTTCTTGATCTTCCATTCCTCCGACGGCATTACGCCGGAGACCTCCTGCGGCAGATCAACGCCGGTCTTCTGACCCAGGCCGAGCAGGGTGGCATATTTTGCGATGCGGCCGATGCCCAGTTTTTCAGCCAGGGTGTAGAAGTAGGAATCGCAAGACTGGTAAATGGCTTTGCTGATGCTTACGCTGCCGTGGGTCGTGTGCTGCCCTGAGATCCAGCACTTGAAAAAACGCCCGTAGAAGGTCTTTCCGCCTCCACAGCTCACAACCAGGTCCTGTGCAATGCCTTCCTGCAGGCCGGCCGTCGCCATGATGACCTTGAAGACGGAACCGGGGGCGAGTTGGGCCTGAATAGCCTTGTTGAGGAGCGGCTTGCCCGGATCGGATATCAAGCGGTTCCACTCGTCGCGGGTAATGCGCACCGCGAACGCGTTGGGATCGAAAGCGGGACGGCTGGCCATCGCGAGAATTTCGCCGTTACGCGGATCTATGGCCACCACGGCGCCGTTGCGGTCAGCTAGCGCTTCCTCGGCCGCGATTTGCAGGTCGAGGTCGATGGTGAGCTTCAACTGCTTTCCGGGGACTGCGGGCACGTCGCTGAGGGTACCGACTTCCTTGCCACGGCTGTTGACCAATACCTGACGCGAGCCGTTCTTGCCCATCAGAATGTCGTTATAGTATTGCTCGACGCCCGACATGCCCACGATGTCGCCGGGGTTGTAGAGCTCCCACTGGGGCTGGGTCAGCATCTCTTCACTTACCTGCCCCACATACCCGATCACGTGCGCCATGAATCCATTCTTGGGATACAAGCGGCGGTGGACGGTGATGATGTCCAGCTCCGGCAGGTCGGCACGGTGCGACTCGATGAACGCCAGCTCATCCGGGGTGATGTCATCCTTGAGGAAGAGCGGCTGATATCCCGGAACGGCGGCCATGCGCTTCAAACGCGCGCGCAGCTCGTCGGGAGGCATGTGCAGGCCGATCGCGATCTTCTCCGCGTCCAGCTCAAGGTTGCGGTTCTGGTCGCGCAACAACAGCACAGAAAACGACGGATAGTTGTCAACGATGATGCGGCCTTCGCGGTCCAGGATCTTGCCGCGCGGTGCCAGCATGGGAACCTGCTTGATGCGGTTTTGTTCGGCGAGAGTAGTGTAGTAGTCGCTGCGCGCTACTTGCAGCCGCCACAACCCGAAGGCAAGAAGAAGGAAGATGCCCAGCAGGACATATTGCACTGCGGTGAGGCGGAGCTGGGAGACCTTTTCGTCGCGACCGAACATCAAGGATTACGACTCTCGCTGGCGCTGTCTCATTGTAGCTTGATTCGGCACCGGCGGGCAGGGTCGGCAGCTGCGACGCTGGCGAAATCCGCCGGACGTGTACTCGATAGCTTCCCGTAAGCCGATTTCGGGACAACTACCGGAAGCCATATCTACGGGTAGGCCGTTTCCCGTCAAGTTGACTCCGAACAGGCCAAGTTCCAGTTACTTCGTCACTCGGGAACAATCGCCAAGATGAAATGCCGGACCACATCTGGATCCCTTCCGCCTGGTGTGACCGTGTTCACAGGCCAACGTGATTGACGTCCTTGAGGATTCGGCGGCTCGCTGTAAAGATGACAAAAATGCCCAGTCTCTGCCCTCCAGCGGTTGGGCATCCCTCGAGGGAGGCTGGTTATGTCAGACCTAAGTTCTCGCCAAGTTAGATGGTTCGCTTTGCTACTCGCGCTCGTCCTCATCCCCGTCACCTACCTGCTGTCCGCATCCGGCAAGGTAGAGGTGAACGCAGAGGCGTTAAAGCTCTTTGCACCGCTTCCAGCGGTGATGAGCTCGCCTGACAATCCTGTGACTGACGCGAAAGTGACGCTGGGGAGAATCCTGTACTACGATCCTCGCCTGTCGGCCAGCCAGAAGATCTCCTGCAATACCTGCCATCCGCTCGACGCTTATGGGGCGGAATCCGAGCGCGTGTCGACCGGCCACAAGAACCAGAAGGGGAACCGCAACGCGCCTACCGTGTACAACGCAGCGGGGCACTTTGTGCAGTTCTGGGATGGCCGGGCTCCCACCGTCGAGGAGCAGGCGAAAGGCCCGATCACCAACCCAGTTGAAATGGCGATGCCCTCCAATGGCGCGGCCGTGCAAGTGATCAAGTCCATGCCGGAGTACGTTGCACTTTTCCAGGCAGCCTTTCCCAAAGACAAGGATCCGCTTACCTACAACAATATGGCGTTGGCGATTGGAGCGTTCGAGCGCGAACTGGTGACTCCGTCGCGTTGGGATGCCTTCCTCGAAGGCAACCAGTCGGCCCTGACGGACGCCGAAAAATCCGGCTTCAACACATTTGCCGCAACCGGTTGCCAGTGGTGCCACTACGGCCCTTATGTCGGTGGAGCGTCGTACCAGAAGCTCGGCGTTGTGAAACCGTGGCTCGATCAAACCGATAAGGGACTCTACCAGGTGACCAAGGAGGAGAACGACAAGATGGTTTTCAAGGTCCCCTCGCTGCGGAACATCAAAAAGACGGGACCATACTTCCATGACGGCTCGGTTCCGAGGCTGGCCCAGGCGATCCGCAACATGGCGGTTCACCAGCGTGGAGTAACACTCACTGACGCCCAGGTGAAGTCGATTGAAATCTGGATGGATTCGCTGACGGGACAGATACCGATGAGCTACATCAAGCCCCCGGAGCTGCCGAAGAGCACATCGCAAACTCCACACCCCAGCAGTGAATAGCAAAAGCTGGGAGCGGCAGCCGGTTCGTGGAACGTCTTCTCACGCCGTACAGGTAAACTCATCAAGTTCGCTCAGCATCTGACGCGTCTCAAGATCTCGTCTTCACCGTGTTTAGGCGTCGTTCCCGAGTGGTCGGCAACCCGGAAAACAATCCACTTGGTCGTATAGTCGGCTACGCTTCCTTGTGCCCAGCCCTGGGGACGCGTTCAGGCAAGAGAGCGGAACGGGCGTTATACGGCCAAGTGGCGGTGCCATGCGGTTGCCGGATGCTGGCCGACTCCCGAAACATGTTCCACACCGGTTCAGATAGGGTGCGAGTTGCCTGTTCCCAACCGCTAGCTAAGCTACGGGTCAACTGCTTGGACGTGAGGAAGCAATTAGTCCTCGGCGATAATGCGTCCGAAGGCGGCCTGCTTGCCCAAGGCGCAGCGGAATCCATAGAGTGCCAAGACCGCAACGATAGAAAGCGCAAGCAGGGACCTGCCTACGTACCAGCGCGAAAAGTCCAGCGTCACCGGGAAGTTGACCACCACATTGGCAACGAGAGTGCTTGTGCCGTAGGCAAGGATGCTGAACCGGACCAGTGCGGTGGTCAACAGCGCGGCGTTCAGTAACGCAAGAGGAATGGTAACGAAGTAATTCTCGCCGCCAACAATAAGTGTTGCCACCACCAGGCAGGTTACCGCCACCGCCGCGATCTTTCTGTGCAGTAACAGCCGGGTGAAGACCAGGGTGAGAGTCACAGCAATAGAAAATACGATGGCATTTGCCGGCTGAGCGAGCAGATATCCCAGGGCCTGAGTCGTGGTTCCCAGAGGAAGAGACTCGATGTGGCTGGGAGTGATTCGAGGAATACGGAACCATAAGGGCAAGGCATAGACGAGTTGGCTGAAGAAAGCCGACACGCATCCGAAGAGGGCGCCAACCAGCACGTCGCGACCTACCAGTGGATCGCGCCAGCATCCGGCGACCAGTCGGTTCCACGAGATCAGCAAGTCGGGCCAGTACTTGCGGGCGTAGGGATCCAGGGCCATGTACGCGATCCAGACAAAGGCAGCGACGAAAAGCGAATTGGCCCCGGTGAAGATAAATGCCATCCACAGATCCGGGACCGACGCGTGCAGGTGCGCCTTCAGCGTCCACGCCAGTGCGTTAAAGGCGAACATATACGCACTTATGCGGAACGCTCCGCGGCGATCACCGCGACCGAGACGCAAATTGCGGCGCGCCAACACCAGGCCGGCGGCGACCAGCAGGAAATCCAAAGCCGCGTTCAGGCTATCCGGGATGCGGTCGATCCAGCGGGATGGCTTCTCCACCTGTGGGGTTGACCAGGGCCCGTTGACGTCGAAGGAAACGACCTTACCATGAAAGGCGGCACCATCAATGTGTACGGGGAAACCGGCATGGGTGCCGTCCCACGAGGCGCGCAAGTCGAACGGGTTTTGTGGAATCCACATGGGATCGGCGGCCACGAACTGCTTTTGGTCGAGACCGGCTGCCGCAAACAAAGGCGTCCAGTCGGGTGGGAGCGAGGAGCGAGGCCAGGACTGCATTGCAGTCTCGGACCTGGGTGGCACGACCTCATAGGTGCGGAGCATGCCCCGAGAATCCAGCAGTACGTAGGACATCCCGGGGACATCCTGCTTCGGATCGTCTTTCGAGACTTGGATCTCCCAGCTTCGAGGAACGAGCGGCTCCGGACTTTGCCTATACCAAAAACGGATTGGTGTCGGTTCCATGGCGGCCAAACGTCGCCGCAATGCGCGTGAATCTTCCTGCTCAGACAAGTATCCGATTTGTCCATTATTGGAGAAGATGCCGTAGGCATAATCATCCAACGTCACGGGAGGTCCGGCTGCCCGGATGATGTCGCGCGCGCGGTCGATCAGCAGCTCGGGACTCTTCTCCCATCCACAGAGGCCTACGACGGTGGAGTAGCGGGCAAGCCCAATACATCCGGATAGAACCAAGGCGACACTGCACAGCAGAATCCACGCGGTGCGCAGCGGCAGCGTTCCTGCTCCACCGGCGGCGGCGAGGAGTTCGGGAGACGGCGTCTCTCCCGCCGCAAGAACGGCTTGCAGAGGGTCGGTGCCACCCAGTGCCGCTGCCACCTCCAGGGCGGATGAAGGGCGCACCTTTGGGTCCCTTTCCAGACAACGCAGGATCGCCGAGTCCACGTTGGGATCCAACTCTCCGGCGAACTCGGAGGGCGGAGCCGGGCTCTTTGCCTTGCGATAGTCTTCGCGAAGTTCAGGAAGAGTGCTGGCGGAGAAAGGACGGCGTCCGGTCAGCACTTCAAACAGCACTACCCCCAGCGAAAAAAGATCGGTGCGGACGGAGCTTCCGCAACCCTCCAACTGCTCGGGCGCCATGTACATTGGTGTACCGGCGACGTCCTGGCCCCCCGCCAATTCCAGCATCAAACCCGAGAGTCCGAAGTCCATAAGCCGCACCCGGCCTCGCCCGTCGATCATGACGTTGGCGGGCTTCAGGTCTCGGTGCAGAACACCGCTCTCGTGGGCGGCGCGCAGACCGGCGCAAATCTGCCGCGCAACCTGAAGAGCTTTTTCCCGCGAAGGGCGGCCCATCCTCCTTAGAACCGAGGCAAGATCCTCGCCGTCCACGTATTCCATGGAGAGGAAGTACTGTCCGTCGAGATGACCAATGTCGAAGACGCGGCAAACATTGGGATGAGAGATCTGGCGCGCCAGACGAACTTCGTTGCGCAGCCGAGTGAGGGCGATTTCGTCTTCTGCCACTGAAGCGGGGAGGAACTTGAGAGCGACCGGTTGGCCAAGTTCGAGATCGTCGGCGCGGTAAACCTCGCCCATGCCTCCGCGGCCCAGCAATTCGATAATGCGGTAACGCTCTCCGAAGACACTGCCGGGAAGGAAACGGCCGTGGATTGCATTGTAGTCAGGAGTGGGAGTGGGAGCATTCCGACTGGCTGTGGGAAGCTCGTCCAATAGCACGGGAGCGGACGATTGCGGCTCGTCGGACATGACGACTCCGGCAGTCAGACTGAGTGATATTGGTCGAGGGATGTGTGGGATTTCGGCGCACGTCTCCCGACACAGCCACAGTAATCTAGGGAGTCGGATACCGCAGTGACGCGGGTCACAAGCAAGGCGGAAGTCGGCCCGGAGGGACCTCAAGGAAAGGCGTTTCGCCGCAGCGACCATTCGTCGTTGGTCGCCGGCATCATAGTAGGTGTCGAAATATCGCCGGCTGGTAGGCAATCCCAACTCAATGGTCCGTTCGCGTCAGGTCGTGAGTTGACGTGTTCGCCACTGCTTCAATCGATGCGGGTCCAAAGTCCCGTTCGGTGAAATCACTTGGACGTGTAGTCGGCAAACCGCCGACTGAGAGCGGACGGCATGCCGTGGGCACAAGAAACGGTAGGCCGTTTCCCGTCAAGTTGGCGTGCCGTGCGGCACTCGACGACAGACCGGTCCGACTGACAAGTGGCAACGAGAGTGCTACATTATCTGCCAAGTAGCCCGTGTAAGACTGAACGGGACGATACTGTCTTAGACTGTTCGGCTTCGAACATGGGAAAGACGGCTTCTCGCCGACCGCTTCTGCTTCGTTTCGAGTGGGCCTGCGCCGCGATCGCGGTCACCCTGGGCTCCTCTCTCACTTGCGTCTTGTTGCTGGCAGGCCCGGCTCACGCCCTTGACCCCAACAAACGAGTGACGCAGTACATGCACACGGCTTGGCGGATACAAGACGGCTCAGCACCGGCGGGCATGAGTTCCATCACGCAAACGTCCGACGGCTTTCTTTGGTTCTCATCTCAGCGGAAGGATATTTATCGATTTGACGGCGTTCGGTTCGTGCCTCGAACCGTGTCGTTCAACGGCAAAATCATGAACACCGTCCAGCAGGTTTACGGTGATCAGCGAGGCGGGCTTTGGGCGATCGGGAGCCATGAGATTTCACATCTCAAAGGTGGTTCAGTCATCTCTCATATCGATTTGCCTGGGCTTCAGCAGCTTCAACGAGTAAGCGAGGATCCGGACGGCTCATTGTGGATCGTGCGTGATTCCCTCAATGTTACAAACCAGCCACTTTGTCACATAAGCGACCAGACTGCTAACTGTTTCGGAGCGTCGGATGGAATACCCATTTCAATGGCTGCTTCCCTGTTGCGCGATGACCTTGGGGGTTTCTGGATGGGAGGGCTGAAACAGATCGTCTATTGGCGCAATGGGCTCTCGCAGGTCTACCCGATCCAAGGGATGAAGCCGGATGAACTCGGCACAATCGTCAGGGCCCTGCTTCCCGGCGCAGATGGATCAATCTGGGTCGGAATGCTGGAGGACGCGCCTGGGCGAGGGCTTGAGCTACTGACAAATGGCGTCTTCCACCCTTTTGTAGCACCCGGTTTCGATGGCAGCAAGATCGTAGTCCAATGCATGGCTTTCGATCACGACGGCAGTCTTTGGGTAGGCACCAAAGAAAAGGGACTGTATCGGATCCGTGGAAATATGGTGGACCATTATGGGCAGGCAGAGGGCTTGTCCAGCGATGACGTTAATGATCTGTTCGAAGGCAGAGAAGGGATTTTATGGGTCGCGACGAACAACGGAATCGACAGCTTTCGCGACCCGCTTATCACTACCTTTTCAAGTCAGGAAGGGCTGGGACACGCTGTAGCGGGTGTTCTTGCCAGTCGAGACGGAAGCATTTGGGTCGCAAACGTCGGGTCCCTTGATCACCTTGCTAACGGACGCGTCTCGTCGATTCGCCAGCGAGACGGGCTTCCTGGCGTTCAAGTCACGTCCTTGCTAGAAGACCGGTCCGGGAACCTGTGGGTGGGGGTGGATCACGACCTCTACGTATTCAAAGACGGCCACTTCCTCCGGGTGCTCGGCAAAAATCACGAGTCGGTGGGTTTCATCGCTGGGTTGACCGAGGACATCGACGGCAACATCTGGGCAGAGGCTGCGGGCCAGTCCCGAAACCTGGTGCGAATTAACGATCTCCAAGTTCGTCAGGAATTTCCTGCGCCGCAAACCCCGGCTGGACATACGATCACATCCGATCCAAATGGGGGAATTTGGATCGTTAGCACTAAGAATGGGGATCTGGTGCACTTCCGGGAGGGCGCAGTGCAAACCTACCCGCTCAACGCCAGCGACCCCTGGATTGTTCATCTCAACGCCGCGGCTGACGGCTCGGTTCTGGTCGCCACGATGGACGGACTGGCAGGACTGCGTCAGGGCAAAGTGCAGCGGATGACGACGAAGAACGGGCTGCCCTGCGACAGCATCATCTCATTCATCCAGGACGCGGAAAAGCGTTGGTGGTTGTACACCGATTGCGGCGTCGTGGAGCTCGCAGATTCCGAACTCAAACGCTGGTGGTCCAACCCAGATGCCGTGATTCAGCCCCGCGTCTATGACATATTGGACGGCGCCCGGCCCGCAGGACGGCCGCCGTTCAATGCCGCGACTCTCTCCTCCGACGGGCGCGTCTGGTTTGCCAGCGGGAGCGTCCTGCAGATGATCGACCCGTCCAGACTGTTGCAGAAAGCGGCGCCGGCCGAGACCTACATCGACACGGTAGTCGTTGACCGGAGGGAAGTCACTCCCACTTATGACCTGAAGATTCCGCCACACCCGCGCGATTTGCAGATTGACTACACGTCCCCTACTTTTACCGCTCCCGAGAAGGTCAAGTTTCGATATAGGCTTGACCCCTACGACCGGGACTGGCACGACGCCGGTACTCGCCGGCAGGCGTTCTACACGGACTTGCCTCCGGGGAAGTATTCCTTTAATGTCGTCGCATCGAACAGTGATGGCGTGTGGAGCGATAGCGCCGCCAAGCTGGATTTCTCCGTCGCTCCGGCGTACTACCAGACGAGCTGGTTCCGTGCCCTCTGTGCTGTGCTCTTTCTGGCGCTGCTGTGGGCTGGCTACCAGTGGCGTGTCCGGCAACTGCATCATGAGTTCGAGGTAACGCTGGACGCGCGCGTCGGCGAACGCACGCGAATTGCACGCGAGCTCCACGACACTCTGCTGCAGAGCTTTCACGGTGTGCTGCTTCGGTTTCAAACTGCTTTCCTGTTATTGCCGGAACGTCCGGTGGAGGCGAAAGAGAAGCTGGGAGGCGCGATCGAGCAGGCGGCTGAGGCAATCACGGAAGGCCGGGATGCGGTGCAGGGATTGCGCGATTCGACAACTCAAACCAATGATCTGGCAATGGCAATCAGCACCCTGGGAGAAGAACTTGCAGCGGACTCAAACGGCCACCGCCCTGCATTCCGTGTAGCCGTTGAGGGCCAGTCGCGAGAATTGCATCCCATCCTCCGCGACGAAGTGTATAAGATTGCCGCCGAAGCACTGCGGAACTGTTTTCTTCATGCCAACGCTCAGCAGGTCGAGGTCGAAATCCGCTATGACGATGAGTGCTTACAGTTGCGGGTGCGGGATGACGGGAAGGGCGTTGATGCAGCGGTTCTCTCGGCTCAGAGCCGGGAGGGACATTACGGATTGCCCGGCATGGGCGAACGCGCCACCCTCATAGGAGGCAAGCTGGCAATATGGAGCGAAGTCGACGCGGGTACGGAAGTGGAACTGCGCGTTCCCGCCAGCATTGCCTATGCATCAGCCAGGAGAAGTTCGTGGTTCTCACGAAAGTTCGCGGCAAAGGTAAAGGCATGAAATAGGTCATAAGCACCGGTAGCTCACAAATTCGGATCCTTGTGGTTGCCATGCTGGTCTGTTGTCTCGCCTGCGTCTTGTTGCTGGCGGGCGCGATTCACGCGCCCTCGATCCCAACAAACGTCTCACCCAGGACCTGCATACTTCCTGGCGAATACAAGATGGGCCCGCGCCGGCCAGCCTGTTTACGGTGGCGCAAACCTCGGGTGGTTTTCTTTGGTTCTCAGCTCATCCCCACGGGATATACAGATTTGACGGAGTCCGGTTTCTTCCTTGCGCTTGCCCTCTGAGGGTGGTGCGAGCAACAGAGTATTCAACTTTCTTGGCGATCGCGCAGGTGGGCTCGGGGCAGTAGAGAACCGCGAGATCGTTCACCTCAAACGCGGGGTGGTCAGTTTTGACTTCCAATTGGAAGGCTTTTCGTGGTCGCAAAACGTAAGCTAAGGTCCTGACGGCTCGTTGTGGGTCGTGCGAGCCGCGAGTCCCAGGGATTGGGTGGTCATTCAGGTTAAAGGTGTTCGGAACGACGCGGGCAGCAAGCGTCCCGTCCATATTTCCCAACCGCCTCTCGCAACGAGGCCAGAAGTCTCGGGGAAGTAAGTCACTTGGACGTGTTGTCGGCTACGTTTCCTTGTGCCCAGCCCTGGGGACGCGTTCAGGCAAGAGAGCGGAACGGTCGTTTCTCGTCAACTCGACCGCGCCCTGGCCAACTTCCGGATTGTCCGGCTTCCGTCCACCCTCGCTGGCTCGCGTCTCTATGCACTTCTCACAGGCTATTCAGATCGATGCCGGTGGCTGAGTCAGTGTGGATGTCCAGGCGAGGTCATTCCATGAGCTGCTCTCGATTGCTTGCGAAAACGGGCAGGTGGAAGCTTGAATGCGCGCTTAAAGGCACGGTTGAAGGCCGCCTCCGATTCATATCCCACCTCGGCGGCGATCTGTGCTACCGAGTAATTGGTTGAGGAGAGCAACTGCGCTCCCAACTGAAGGCGCCAGGAGGTGAGGTACGCCATGGGAGTTTCGTCGAGGTAATAACGAAAGCGCTCGGCCAGCACCGAACGCGACATGCCGGCTGCTTCCGCCAGAGACGCGATTGTCCAGGGATGCGCCGGGTCGCGGTGCATCAAAGCCAACACTTTTCCGATGTCCGGGTCGCGGGCGCTGGCCAACCAGCCGGTTTGGTTTGCGGGCAACTGGGCGATGTAGGCACGGAGTGTCTCCACAAATAGCACCTCGGACAACTTAGCCAACACTGCTTCTCCCCCAGGCTGCAACCTGTCTGCCTGGTCCACGGAAAAGCGGATTGAATTTTCCAGCCATTGGCCCGAGGCGTGGTTGCGGAGGTTGACCTTAAAGACCGGAGGCAAGCCGCTAAGAAAAATCCGGCCGAGTCGCGGTTCGCAGGCCATGTATCCGCACACGAACTTCGTGACTTCTCCACCTCCTCCCACGCGCCATAGCTTTAATCCCTGAGAAAGGACTTCAACTAAATGCTCGGAATCGTCAGCCGTCCGGCTCGCGGGGCCGTTCTCCACGATGTGCCGGTCACCATGAGGAATCATCACGATGTCGCCCGCTTCCAGGTTCAAGCGGCTGCCATTATCCAACCGCACCGAGCCTCGCCCTTCCGTCAGCAGGTGGTAGACCATCACATGCTCTGCATCGATTCCGTAGTAGCGTGCCAGCTCATGCGATGAGGCTGCGTAAACGCTCCACGGTGACGAGAACTCGGCGTTGTAGAACAGCGCTCCCTGTAGCTTGACCACCTTCAACACTTCGGAAAGCACATCCATGCACTGCCTCCAACGCCCTCGCGGCAAATGTCTTCGGACTCTGGATCAAGCCATCTTACGGCAACTGCGCCGCGAGCAAGAAAGGCGAACGCGCAGACAAGTATCAGCCGCTGTAGTGACGCATAGTTAGCCTCGTTGAAGCATTCGCTGGTCTGAGAAGCGCTTCAACTCAATGCAAATGCAGAGGAGATGAAAAATGCCAACTACTAGTGAAGTTGTCGACCGGCACATGAAGTGCTTTGCCGAGCGCGACCTTGACGGTGTGCTCGCCGATTACTCGCCGGACGCCGTGTTGTTTACACCTGGCCGGAGGCTGAAAGGTCTTGGCGACCTCAAGCCGTTTTTCCAGGCCTTTTTGGCGGAGTTCGCCAAGCCAGGCGCCTCGTTTTCGATGCGCGAGCAGAGCGCTGACGGTGATTACGCCTACATATTGTGGACCGCCGAATCCGCGGACAATTCCTACGAACTGGCTACCGACACGTTCGTTGTGCGCAACGGGAAGATAGTGGCGCAGTCATTCGCTGCCAAGATCACCCCAAAGGGCTGAACAGGCCGTCCAGCAAACGACGATCCGCAAGGAACAAGAACTTACCGAATGGAAGGAGAAATCATGAGTATCACTGCAATCGCACCGGAAATTGATGGACTGAAGGCAAAGCTGAAACAAACCTGGTCAGCCGGAGACTACGATTATTTTTCGCGCTACATGGAACGGGGCGCACTCACTTTCTATGAGCAATTGGACGTTTCGCCCGGCTGCCAGTTGCTGGATGTTGGTTGTGGCTCGGGCCAGCTCGCACTGTGGGCGGCTCGCGATGGCGTAAATGTTACCGGCGTCGACATCGCTCCGAACCTGGTGCACCGGGCCCAGTTGCGCGCCAACGCAGAAAGTCTCAACGCTCGCTTTACGGAAGGCGATGCCGAAGCTCTTCCGTTTGAAGATGCCAGCTTTGATGTTGTCACCAGCCTGATCGGCGCGATGTTCGCACCGCGGCCGGACCTTGTCGCGCACGAGTTGCTGCGCGTGTGCAGTCCCGGAGGCACCATCGCAATGGGAAATTGGACGGCCGAGGGTTTTGTGGGGCAAATGTTCAAGACCTTTGCCAGGTTCATCGCACCGTCAGGAATGCCCGCTCCGGTGATGTGGGGCAACGAGGCGGTTGTGCGCGAAAGACTGGGGGCCGGCGTCTCGAATTTGAAGATGAGACGGCGTCACTATAGCTTTGACTACCCATTCCCGCCGGCAGCCGTGGTCGAGCTTTTTCGGCAGTGCTATGGTCCTACAAATCGCGCCTTCGCTTCCCTGGGCGAAGACGCGGCAACAGAGCTTCGTGCGGAACTGGAGACACTGTGGTCCGCGCACAATCGGGGAGGCGATGAAATCACATTTGTGGATGCCGAATATCTTGAGGTCATCGCCGTTCGGGCTTGAGCGATGTATGCGAATTCCTTAGGACCGGCGAAGCTCCTGGCCCGCGCTGTCGGGGCCCCGATGGCGCGGGTACCAGGAATTTTGACCTTTCTCGGTTAGCTTCCTGTTGCTCGGCAATCCGGAAATAATGCACATGAGCGAGAAGTCGGCTACTCGTAGAAGTGCCCGGTCGTCGCAAATTCCCCGAATACAGCGTTGTGGGAAAGCCAGGGTTAGCTCCGAGTGCATCGCCGTCAGCCGAAACCGATGCCATTAGTTGGGTGAAATTCCCATTACAACGTTGATCGGGACGAGTCCGAAAAACTCGTCCGCAACTCGACAACAAAATGGGCAGTTTTCGGTGCTATCGGACAGAGAACTCAGCGGAAAAAGCAACAGAGAGCAGGTGTCTTCTGGTTACCCTCCACCCAAAAAATTACGAAAGTACAGTTACCCTACCTGTACCTTCGTAATCTTGACAGACTGGAATCCCGTGCTACGCTCGATCCTGGGGCCGCTCGCAGCCTGCAAGCGGACGTGTCCCTCACCCGCCCC
>Ga0335082_10003766_pt1 | contig 16500 bp, 13 predicted proteins | sample Lox_Sample_41_FD_206718 | JGI IMG/M metagenome (GOLD analysis project Ga0335082, IMG submission 206718) | Soil microbial communities from Loxahatchee National Wildlife Refuge, Florida, United States - Lox_Sample_4.1 | ecosystem: Environmental > Terrestrial > Soil > Wetlands | place: USA...
TTCTACGATGTATTGTTCAAGGGCAACGCGTTCAAGTTCCAGCGGCCGTATACGTCCTACGTGATGGAGCACGTGCTGTTCAAGATCTCCTTTCCGGCCGAGTTTCACGCGCAGACCGCGGTGGAATGCGCGATGACGCTGCATCCGCAGCTCGGCGATCGCCTTGGTGAAATTCAAAAGATCACCATCCGCACGCATGAATCGGCCATCCGCATCATCGACAAGAAGGGCCCGCTCAACAATCCTGCGGACCGCGATCACTGCATCCAGTACATGGTCGCGGTGCCCTTGCTTCACGGACGGCTGACTGCGGCCGACTACGAGGACGAGGTCGCCTCCGATCCACGCATCGATGCCCTGCGCGACAAGATGGAGTGCGTGGAGGACAAGCAATTCAGCAAGGATTATCTGGATCCAGAAAAGCGCTCCATCGCCAATGCGATCCAGATTACATTCAAGGATGGCAGCAAGACCGCCGAGATCGTGGTGGAGTACCCGATCGGCCATCGCCGGCGTCGCGCGGAGGGTATCCCGGTCCTGGAGGCTAAGTTCAATACCAATCTGATGCGGCGCTTTGCGCTGAAGCAGTCGCTGGCCATCCTGGATGTCTGCCAGGATCAGAAGCGCCTGGAGGCGACGCCGGTGAATGAGTTCGTGGATTTGTTCGTGACCTAGATGAGCAAGCGACTCGCATTGACGCAGATTTTGACTGCGGCATTCATTCTGAGCACGCCGGCCCATGCGTTCGACTTTCCCAAGCGCAAATCGGGCTTATGGGAAATCGAGACGGCATCCACGGCGCACAGCGGCGTGGCGCCGAAGGCGCAGCTCTGCATCGATCAGAAATCCGATGATGCACTCAACGACATCGGCACGGGCATAACCAAGCAGATGTGCTCGACGAGCAACGTACGCCGCGAGGGCGACGCCATCGTGTCCGACAGCGTCTGCAAGTTCGGTGCTACCAGTATCACTACGCATTCCGTGGTCACCGGCCGCTTCGACTCCGCCTACCAAGTCGATACACGGTCGACCTACGAGCCACCGATGAACGGCAGGAAGGAAAACGCAGCGGTCATCCAGGCACGCTGGATCGGACCCTGCAAGGCGGACCAGAAGCCCGGTGACATGATTCTGCCCAACGGCATGAAGTTCAACGTCCACGATCGCCCTCAGCAATAAACCCACTCGCTAGGAAACCACATGGCCCACAACCTGTTCAAGTCGCTGCGCGAGTTCAAGCCCGCCGCGGGCAAGAGCGGACAATTCTATTCGCTGCCGGCGCTGGAGCAGGCAGGCGTCGGCAAGATCGCGCGACTGCCCGTGTCGGTTCGCATCGTGCTCGAGTCCGTGCTGCGCAACTGCGACGGCAAGAAGGTGACCGAGGAGCACGTGCGCCAGCTCGCTGGATGGAAACCGCATGCAACGCGCAGCGCAGAGATTCCTTTCGTGGTCGCACGCATCGTGCTGCAGGACTTTACCGGCGTACCATTGCTCGCCGATCTCGCCGCCATGCGCGGGGTGGCCGATCGCATGGGCCGCAACCCGAAGATCATCGAGCCTCTGGTGCCCGTCGACCTGGTGGTGGATCACTCGGTGCAGATCGACCACTACGGTAACAAGAACGTGCTCGATCTCAACATGAAGCTGGAGTTCAAGCGCAATCAGGAACGCTACCAGTTCATGAAGTGGGGTATGCAGGCGTTCGACACCTTCAAAGTCGTGCCGCCTGGCATCGGCATCGTGCATCAGGTGAACCTCGAGTACCTGGCCCGCGGAGTACACCAGAGAGACGGCATTTACTACCCCGACACGCTGGTGGGCACCGATTCGCACACCACGATGATCAACGGCATCGGTGTCGTGGGCTGGGGAGTGGGCGGCATCGAGGCGGAGGCCGGCATGCTTGGACAGCCGGTCTATTTCCTCACGCCCGACGTCGTAGGCGTGAATCTCAAGGGGCGCCTGCGCGAGGGCTGCACCGCCACCGATCTGGTGCTCACCATCACCGAGCTGCTGCGCAAGGAAAAAGTAGTCGGCAAGTTCGTCGAGTTCTTCGGCGAAGGCACCGAAAGCCTGGCTGTGCCCGATCGCGCCACCATCGCCAATATGGCGCCGGAATATGGCGCGACCATGGGCTTCTTCCCGGTAGACGCCGCGACCATCGCCTACTTCCGTGGCACCGGGCGTACCGCCGAGGAGATCAGCGCCTTTCTCGCCTACTTCAAGGCGCAAGGGCTGTTCGGCGTACCCAGACCAGGCGAAATCGACTACAGCAAGACCATCGAGCTCGATCTGTCCACGATTGCGCCGTCGCTGGCCGGGCCCAAGCGTCCGCAGGATCGCATCGAGGTCGGCAAGGTCAAGACCGCCTTCCGCGAGCTCTTCTCCAAGCCGGTGGCGGACAACGGCTTCGCCAAGCAGTCCGGTGATCTCACCGCCCGCTTCAAGACGCGCGACGGCATCGACATCGGCTCGGGCGATGTGCTCATTGCGGCGATCACTTCCTGCACCAACACGTCCAATCCGAGCGTGCTGCTTGCGGCAGGGCTGCTCGCGAAGAAAGCGGTGGAGAAAGGTCTCAGCGTCAAGAAGCATGTCAAGACTTCGCTCGCACCCGGCTCGCGCGTGGTGACCGAATACCTCAAAGCTGCCGGACTGCTACCCCATCTGGAGCAGCTCGGTTTCTACGTTTCGGCCTACGGGTGCACCACCTGCATCGGCAATGCCGGACCGCTCGCCGAGCCGATCGAAGAAGCGGTGGTACAGAACGATCTGGTGTGCGCGGCCGTGCTGTCGGGCAACCGCAATTTCGAAGCGCGTATCCATCCGAATATCCGCGCGAACTTTCTCGCTTCGCCGCCGCTGGTGGTCGCCTACGCCATCGCCGGGACGATCATGAAGGACCTGATGACTGAGCCCGTCGGTATGGGCAAAGATGGCAAGCCGGTGTGGATCGGCGACATCTGGCCATCGAGCGAAGAAGTGCAGGCGCTGCTCAAATACGCGACCAACTCCAAGACCTTCCAGAAGCTCTATGGCGATTTCGTGAGCGCCAATCCGCTGTGGAACGATGTGTCGAGTGCCGCCGGTCAGGTGTATAACTGGCCTGCGTCGACGTACATCGCGGAGCCGCCGTTCTTCGAAGACTTTTCCATGCAGGCGGGAACGACCGGTAACGTCACCGGCGCGCGCGCCCTGGGGATCTTCGGCGATTCGGTCACCACCGATCACATCAGCCCGGCCGGATCGATCAAGGACACCTCGCCAGCGGGCAAATATCTCCTGGCGCACGGGGTGAGCAAAGTGGACTTCAACAGCTATGGCGCTCGCCGGGGAAACCATGAAGTGATGATGCGCGGCACGTTCGCCAACGTGCGGATCAAGAACCTCTTGATTCCGCCGCGCGCCGACGGGACGCGAGTCGAAGGCGGCGTCACGCTGCTGCAACCGAGCGGCGAGCAGCTGTCGATCTACGATGCGGCGATGAAATACATCGAGCAAGGGACGCCTACCGTGGTGTTCGGCGGCGAAGAATACGGCACCGGTTCCTCACGCGACTGGGCGGCGAAAGGCACGCAGCTGCTCGGGGTAAAAGCGGTGATCGCGCGCAGCTTCGAGCGCATCCACCGCAGCAACCTGGTAGGCATGGGCGTGCTGCCGCTGCAGTTCAAGGGCAGCGACAGCGCAGAGACGCTTGGCATCAAAGGGGACGAGACGTTCGACGTGCTCGGTGTGGAAGGCGAGATCAAGCCGCAGCAAGATGTCACGCTGGTGATCCGGCGCGGCGACGGCACGCGCAAAGAAGTCGCGGTGCAGTTGCGCATCGACACGCCGATCGAGGTCGACTATTACCTCAATGGCGGGATCTTGCCGTTCGTGCTGCGGGATATTCTGCGGTCGGCTGAAGCCGCGAGCAGCGCGGCTTGACGTCAGATCGACAACCAAAGCCAACGCAGAGGCGCAGAGGAGCGCAGAGGACGCAGAGAAAGACAAAGCGAGTAATTATTGCGCTCGGGCGCGAACAAACGCCGTTGCGAAGTGGATCACGGGTTTGCTTTCTCCGCGATCTCTATTTTTACTCTGCGCCTCTGCGTTGGCTTTTGGCCTTCAGCTCTTGTACTTCCCTGGTCAATCCACAAACCTGACCGCATCAGACACCACTGCGCGCTCCGTCCGATACGAGTGGATGGGATGATCGGCGGCTGCATAGCCGAACGAGATCCCGCACACCAGTTTGCGATTCGATGGTAAGCCGAAATGCGCGCGCACGACATCGGGATAAGAAGCCAACGCGGCTTGCGCAATCGAATCGACGCCGAAATTCCGTGCAGCCAACATGAACGTCTGCACATAGAGCCCGCAATCCAGCAGCCCATAGACACCCAGCGCCGCTTCGGTCGTCACGATCGCCACGTGGGGCGCGCCGAATAGATTGAAATTCTCCAACGCCTGGTGCGCGGCACGGCCGCGATCCTCGCGCCCGATTTCCAGCGATTGATAAAGCTGCACGCCACACACTTTGCGCCGCTCACGGTACTCGCCTTCGTAGGCGGCGGGGAAGGCGAAATCCGGCTGCGGTTTCGCACCCGTGCGTGCGTGCGCCAGGACCGCCTCCCGGAAACGCTGCGTAGCCTGCCCGCGTGTGATCACCAGCTGCCAGGGCTGGCAGTTGCACCAGGAAGGTGTCTGCTGAGCGAGCGTGAGAATGCGCTCGATGGTCTCGTCGGGCACCGCATCGGGCTTGAACATGCGCGCGCTGTAGCGCGAGCGAACGACGGTTTCGAAGTCCATTGGTTAGATCCAGTGAATGCGTGAATGAGTGAATGCGTGAAGGGCGTGAAACGCCCGGAAGGCGCCGTAGTTTTGCCTGTTCAGCAGTTACTCATTCACGCATTCACTCATTCACGCATTCACGCTTCATTCATTCATTTCGCCGGCCTGAAACGCTCATCCACCTCCACCTGCAGTCCCTGCGTCAGACGATTGCCGGCATTGGCGAGCGCCACGATCTCTACCAACTCCGCCAGCGTGGCGTCGTCCATGCCCTTCTTGCGGGCAGCGGCGATGTGCGAGTTGATGCAGTATTCGCAGTTGTTGGTGATGCTCACCGCGAGATAGATGTACTCCTTGGTCAGGGCGTCGATGCGCGATTCCTTGACCATGATTTCCTTCATCTGGCTCCAGAAGCGCTTGAGCAACGGCGGATGTGCTGCGAGCGCACGCCAGATGTTGTTCACGTAATCGGTGTTGCGCGACTTGCGAATATCGTCGAAGACCGCGCGCACCTCCGCGCTGGCTTCGCTGTCCTCTACGAGCTTGACTTGGGCCATTTGCATCTCCTGCGACTGAAGACGGGTCGTCATGTTAGCAGCCGGAAGGAAAGTGGGTGGTTGGACAGGGGATCGCCAAGGGCCCATAATGCGCGGTTTTGACTTCACGCGGGCAATGTGCTGCGCCGATTTTGTCAGCCGCAATGAAGTTTTTATTCGACCTTTTCCCGGTTTTCGCCTTTTTCGCCGCTTACATGGTGGCGGAGCATGCGCCCGCACAGGCCTCGTCGCTCGCCAATCAGCTCCTGGGCAGGTTCGGCGGCCAGGTGATCGCGAGCCAGGCGCCCATTCTGCTCGCCACGCTGGTTGCCATCATAGCCACTGCGGGTCAGGTCGGTTATCTGCTGGCGCGCCGGCGCAAGGTCGATAAGATGCTGTGGATCAGCCTCGCGATCATCGTCGTGATGGGCGGTGCCACCCTGCTTTTGCGCGACACCCGCTTCATCCGATGGAAACCCACGGTGCTCTACTGGGCGTTCGCAGTGGTGCTGCTCGTGAGCGACCTGCTGCTCAAGAAGAATCTCGTGCGCACCATGATGCAGGAACAGATGACTCTGCCGGCGCCAATCTGGAGGCGCTTAAATCTCAGCTGGGTGGGCTTTTTCGTCGCCATGGGCATCCTCAATCTCTATGTCGCCTACTCGTTTTCCGAGAGCGTGTGGGTCAAGTTCAAGCTCTTCGGGACCACGGGATTGATGGTGGTGTTCGTCGTCGCTCAAGCGCTCACGCTTTCGCGCTTTGTTCAGGGCGAGGAACGGAAGTGACGCGATGACCGTAAAGCCGTTCAAGCAAGTGTCCCCCGGATGAGCGAGACGCCGGCCGCCGCGGATCCGACCGTGGTTCTGCTCGAACAGCGCCTGGCGGCGCTCGAGCCTGAGCTCATCCAGATCTATGACGAGAGTGCAGAGCATGCGGGGCATGCCGGCGCGGCATCGGGCGGCGGCCACTATCAGCTCATCGTCGTTTCGCGCCGGTTCGAAGGACAGGCGCGCGTAGTCCGCCACCGTTTGGTATACCAGGCGGTGGGCGACCTGATGCAACGCCAGGTGCACGCTTTGGCGATTACTGCGCTCACGCCGGGGGAGCTTCGGGAGGTATTCCCCGGCTGACAAGCAACGGGCAGCGAACCCTTAGCCGGGGCAACCAGTCTAAGGCAACTTGTAGCTTTACAATCAACTCCAATTCGGGATCTCAAGACCACGCAAAGGAATGCAAATGCAACGATCCAAAGCCGCGAAACTGATTGCGCTTACGCTGACGGGTGCGCTGGTCGCACTCGCCGCGTACGCGCAAGACAAGACCAACGTCGCCGTCGTGAACGGCGTGCCGATTCCGCAGTCACGCATGGATTTCATCGTGAAATCGCAGGTCCAGCAGGGACAGAAGGACTCGCCGGAGCTGCGCCAGCAAATCAAGGATGTGCTGATCACGCGCGAGCTGATCGCACAGGACGCGGCCAAGAAAGGCCTCGACAAGAGTCCCGAGGTACAGTTGCAGCTCGATATGGCGAAGCAGGAGTTTATGATCCGCGCTTACTTCGACGACCTGCTGAAAAGCCTGCAACCGACCGATGCACAGCTCCACGCCGAATACGACAAGATCAAGGCTTCGCAGGAAGGCGCGAAGCGCACCGAGTATCGGGCGCGCCACATTCTGGTGAAGACCGAGGCTGAAGCCAAGGCGATCTTGGCGAGCTTGAACAAGACCGGCGGCAAGAACTTCGCGCAGCTGGCGAAGCAGAAATCCCTCGACAAGGGCTCGAAGGAGCAAGGCGGCCTGCTCGACTGGAGCGACGGCAGCCAATACGTGGCGGAATTCACCGCCGCCATGTCCAAGCTCGACAAGGGGCACTACACTAAGGAGCCGGTGAAGACGCGCTTCGGCTATCACATTATTCTGCTGGAAGACACGCGCCCGGTGGAGTTCCCGCCGTTCGATCAGGTGAAGGACCGCGTCTCGCAGGAAATGTTGAAGCAGGCCCGGGATAAGAAAATCGATGAACTGAAGGCGGGCGCGAAGATTGAATAGAGCACCGGCGCAGCCGCTGCTCTATATCGGCGAATTGAAGCGCCGCCAACTACGCGACGCTTAATTCACCGGTGGCCTGGAGTGAAGCAAAGGCCTGGGTGAAAGCTCTGGGCCTTTCTGTTGATGGGCTGTCCGCGCGCGATTGCACCGTTCGCACGCATCTCACGCTGTCAGTCGACATTTCGTGGCTTGCTCGGCACTTCAACCGTTGTACTGTATCTCTCATTTCGCATTTCTCTGCGTCCTCTGCATCCTCTGCGCCTCTGCGTTGGGTGTAAGGTCTTCGTCACCCCAACCACCGCCGCGCATTGCGGAACATCCGCATCCACGGTCCATCCTCGCCCCAATCGTCCAGATGCCAGGAATTGAGCACCGTGCGGAACACGCGCTCGGGATGCGGCATCACGATGGTGAAGCGGCCGTCCTGCGTCGTAAGGCCGGTGATGCCCTGCGGCGAACCGTTGGGATTGAGCGGATACAGCCCGGTCGCCTCACCGCGATTGTCCGTGTAGCGCCACGTGATGAGCGGCTGTGCGGCTTCGAGCTGCGCGCGATCCTTGAACTCCGCGTAGCCTTCGCCGTGTGCCACCGCGATGGGAATGAGGCTGCCTTCCATACCATCGAAGAACAATGACGGCGTGCGCTCCACACGCACCAGCACGAAGCGGCCTTCGAACTGCTCGCTGCGGTTGCGCACGAAATGCGGCCAGTGCGCCGTGCCCGGGATCAGCGTACGCAGATTGCTCATCATCTGACAGCCGTTGCATACGCCGAGGGCAAATGAATCCTTGCGTTGAAAGAAAGCGGCGAACTCATCGCGCGCACGACCGTTATGCAGGATCGACTTGGCCCATCCCTCCCCTGCCCCCAGCACATCCCCGTATGAAAACCCACCAGGCGCTACGAGCCCAGCGAATTCGCGCAGCGACGCACCCCCGCCGATGACGTCACTGGTGTGCACGTCCACCGCATCGAAGCCGGCGCGATCGAACGCCGCCGCCATCTCGATCTGGCCGTTCACGCCTTGATCGCGCAGCACGGCGATGCGCGGGCGCACGCCGGTGGCAATCATTGGCGCTGCAATATCCTCGTTCAGATCGTACGTGAGGCGCGGGCTCAAGCCCGGATCGGCCGCGTCGAGCAGGCGGTCGAACTCCTCCTGCGCACATTCAGGATGGTCGCGCAGGCGCTGCAGGTGATAGGTCATCTCCGACCAGGCACGTTGCAACGTGATACCTGATTCCGAAAAAAGCTCCTGCGCGTGCGACTTCACGATGAGGCGGCCGACACGGTTAATGGCGCCCAGCAAATGCACCTCGCGCTCGAGCCCCGCAGCAGCGAACAGCTGCTCCACGCTCACCAGGTCGGCGCGCCGTACCTGCAGCACGGCACCCAGCTCTTCGCTGAACAGCGCGGGCAGCGGGCCTTCGTTCAGCATCACGCTGTCGATCTCCACAGTGACGCCGACGTGACTCGCGAACATCATCTCGCAGAGCGTGACGAACAACCCACCGTCGGATCGATCGTGATACGCGAGCAGCATGCCGGCCTCGTTCAACGCCTGCACCGTGTCGAAGAATGCCGCCAGCTGCTCCGGTCGATCGACGTCCGGTGCGCTGTCGCCTAGTGCATCATAGACCTGCGCCAGCGCCGACCCGCCCAGTCGATTGCGTCCCCCGCCCAGATCCGCGAGCAGCAGCACGGTCTCCTCCTCGAGCACGCACAGTTGCGGCGTGAGGGTCTTGCGTACTTCTTCGCATGGGGCAAACGCCGAAACGATCAATGAGAGCGGCGCGACCGCCGCCTTGGTTTTGCTGCCTTCCTCCCAGCTCACCTTCATCGACATCGAATCCTTGCCGACGGGAATGCTGATCCCAAGGCTCGGACAAAGCTCAATGGCCACCGCGCGCACCGTGTCGTAAAGCGCTGCATCTTCGCCGCCATGGCCCGCGGCCGCCATCCAGTTGGCAGACAGCTTGATGCGGCTGCGGCTCACACGCGCGGCAGCGAGATTGGTGAGCGCTTCGCCGACGGCCATGCGCCCGGAGGCCGCCGCGTCGATCAAAGCGAGGGGCGTACGCTCACCGATCGCCATCGCTTCTCCGGTGTAACTCTTGAAGCCATTCACAGTCACGGCCACATCCGCGACCGGGACCTGCCACGGGCCGACGAATGGGTCGCGACTGGAGAGGCCACCCACGGTGCGATCGCCGATGCTGATCAGAAACGTCTTGTTCGCCACGGCAGGCAGCCGCAGCACACGCAGCGCAGCCTCACGCAGATGGATGGCGGACAAATCGAGCGGCGACAGCACCGGACGCGCATGGCGCACGTCGCGTGTCATGCGCGGAGGCTTACCGAGCAGCGCCGAGAGCTCCATGTCGACGGGGCGATTGCCGAAGGCCGGATCGTCCACGCGCAGCACCGGTTTGTCGCTCGCGGTTCCGATCACCGCATATGGACACCGTTCACGCTCGCACAATGCGCGGAATTCGGCGATATGTTCCGGATCGACCGCCAGCACATAGCGCTCCTGCGCCTCGTTGCACCAGATCTGCAGCGGGCTCATGCCCGGCTCTTCGATGGGAATCGCACGCAAATCGACTAGGCCGCCGACGCCGCCACCGTGGACCAGCTCGGGCAGCGCATTGGACAACCCGCCAGCGCCCACATCGTGGATCGATAGAATCGGATTGCCGAGACCTAAGGCCCAGCAGCGGTCGATGACCTCCTGCGCGCGCCGCTGCAACTCGGCATTGGCGCGCTGAACCGATGCGAAGTCGAGATCCTCGGTGTTCTCACCGGTGCCCATGCTCGAGGCCGAGCCGCCGCCGAGGCCGATCAGCATGCCCGGGCCACCTAATTGCACGAGCAGCACATCGCGGCCTAACGGCTGCTTGGCGATCTGTGGCTCGCCGATGTTGCCTACGCCGCCGGCCAGCATGATCGGCTTGTGATATGCACGGCACTCGCCGCCCAACACCTGCTCGAATGTACGGAAGTAACCGAGTAGATTGGGCCGCCCGAATTCATTGTTGAATGCCGCAGCGCCGATCGGACCCTCGAGCATGATCTGCAACGCCGAAGCGATGCGCGAGGGCTTGCCATAGTTCTTGCGTTCCCAGGGTTGCTCGAAGCCGGGGATACGCAGGTGCGAGACCGAAAATCCCATGAGACCGGCTTTCGGCTTCGCGCCGCGCCCGGTCGCCGCTTCATCGCGAATCTCGCCCCCGGATCCGGTCGCCGCCCCGGCATAGGGCGAGATCGCGGTGGGATGATTGTGCGTCTCCACCTTCATCAGAATGTGCGCTGGCTCGGTGGAGAAGCGATACACGCGGCTGCGGTCCGGGTACAGGCGCTCGACTCGCACTCCTTCCATGACGGCAGCGTTGTCGGCATAAGCCACGAGCGTGCCTTCCGGATGCAGCGCGTGCGTATGCCGGATCATGCCGAACAGCGATTGCAACTGAGCCTGGCCGTCGATCACCCACTCGGCGTTGAAGATCTTGTGGCGGCAATGCTCGGAGTTCGCCTGCGCGAACATCATCAACTCGACGTCGGTCGGGTTGCGTCGAACTTCGATGAAATAGTGAGCCAGGTAGTCGATCTCATCCTCGGAGAGCGCAAGCCCGAGGCGGCGATCCGCGGCGAGCAGCGCCTCACGCCCGCCGCTCAGCAGATCGACGGTTTCGAGCGGTGCCGGCCGCGCCTCGTGAAACAGCGCATCGGCCGCGCTCAGCGAATCGAGGACGACCTCGGTCATGCGGTCGTGAAGCAATCCCACGAGCGAGGCGTCGCTGCGCAGCGTACGCATATCGAGTCCTTCGATGCGATATGCCGTGCCGCGCTCGATGCGCTCGACCGCGTCGAGCCCGCAGTGATGCGCGATATCGGTCGCCTTGGAAGACCACGGCGAGATGGTCCCCAGCCGCGGAACGACCAACGCGACGCCTTCACTCAGATGCTCGTCCTTGAACGCAGGGCCGTAGGTCAACAGTGAAGACAACGTCCTGCCTTCAGCAGGCGACAGCGCACGTCGCAGCTTCACGAAATGCCAGAACTGGGTGCGAATGACGCTCGCGCTCGCTACCTGCGACAGGAGTTTCGCGATGCGGAAATCGGACAATGCACGTCGGCCGGGAAGCTTGACGATCAGGGACATGAGGGCGTGCGGCGCTGGCGGTGTGTGAGAGCTCGTCTGGGTGACGAAGCGTTGTGACGAAGGAGCGAGCTCTTGCTGCAGGCGGCGCAGCTCGGCCCGGATGGGCGGTTACGGCAGTTGTCCATCGCACCGTGGAGGGGCCATGAGGGGCGCATTATACATCGCCCGGTTCAGCCCGGTGAGCTCAGCAGTTGCGCGAGGACACTTGCGTAACGACAGCTCTTCTCTGCCCTGAGGATCTCTCGCGCTCGCGTACCAAATCCTGCCAAGGCCACGTCCCTGTGGCACACTCGCGAAAGCCATCGCGTGCATCTGAAGACTTATGACCAGCAATATCGCCACAACGCTACCTGTCTATCTCACGGACGAGATCCGCCGCATCGAAGCTCTTGCCGGTGCGGATGCGGATCCTCCGCTCATGCAACGCGCTGGTCTGGCAGCCGCCGAGCTCGCGCGCGAGCTGATTGCGGACAGCCGCCGGCCCATTTTGGTATTCGCCGGTCCCGGCAACAACGGCGGGGATGCATTCGTCGTCGCGAGCCATCTGATGCAATGGTGGCATCGCGTCAGCGTAGTGTTCGCCGGCGACGTCGAGCGCCTGTCAGCGGATGCGCGCGCAGCCTTCGACGCCTGGCGCAAAGCGAGCGGCGAGGTACTGGCGGCGCCACCAGCGAATGCCAACGCCGGATTGCTGGTCGACGGGTTGTTCGGGATCGGCCTGCAGCGCGATCTCGACGGCATGTACGCGCAGTGGGTCGACTACATCAACGAGCAGAGTGCGCCGGTGCTCGCCCTCGATGTTCCCAGCGGATTGCATTCCGACAGCGGCAGCGTTCTCGGTCGCGCCGTACGCGCCAATCATACGATGACCTTCATCGCGCTCAAACCCGGATTAGTCACCGCCGAGGGTCCGGATGTTTGTGGTGAAGTGCATGTGCACGATCTCGGCCTGGATGTCGAGCGGCTGCTCGCTCCGCAAAGCTACACGCTCGGCGGCTCGATACTCGCGCATTGCCTGCCGCCGCGCCCGGCGAACAGTCACAAGGGAACGTTCGGCAGCGTTGGCATCGTGGGTGGCGCACCGGGAATGTACGGTGCGGCACTGCTCGCGGGCCGTGCTGCTTTGAAGCTGGGTGCCGGCCGCGTGTACGTCGGTATGCTCGACGTCTCCGGACAGCGCGTGGACCCGATGCAACCCGAGCTCATGATGCGCGAAGCCGACGAAGTGCTCGGCATGCGCGGGCTGGCTTGTCTGGTCCTCGGTCCCGGCCTGTCACGCTCGGACCGCGCCAAGGAGTGCGTCGTGCGTGCGCTGCAACTCCCCATCCCGCTGGTGATCGATGCCGATGCGCTCAATATCATCGCCGAGGATAGCAATCTCGAAGACGGCTGTCGGAGCCGCAGCGCGCCCACACTGCTGACGCCACATCCGGCAGAGGCCGCGCGACTGCGCCACGTCTCCACGACTGAAATTCAGCAGGACCGCGTCGGCGCAGCGCGCGCGCTGGCCGAGCAATATGCCGCCCTCGTAGCGGTGAAAGGCGCCGGCACGGTGATCGCCGCGCCCGATGCACGCTTCTACATCAATACGTCCGGCAATCCCGGACTCGCTAGCGCCGGCATGGGGGACGTGCTGAGCGGTATCCTCGGCGCGCTGCTGGCGCAAGGTGCGGGCGGGGAGATGGCGCTATGCGCGGGCGTGCATCTGCACGGAGCGGCTGCTGACGAGTTGTACCGCAAACACGGCGGCCCGATCGGCATGACCGGCAGCGAGGTCACTGATGCCGCGCGCGAACTGCTCAACCGTGCGATCTATGTGGAGAACACCCGCACGGTGTAGATCCCAAGGAAGGTCAGCGCGATCGAGCCCACCAAATGGGCAATCGTGTGTAGCGCAGCCCATCCGATCTGGCCGGCCTGCAACAAGGCGGTCGCTTCCGCGGAGAAGGTGGAGAACGTCGTGAGGCCGCCGAGAAAGCCGGTGATCATGAACAATCGCACTTCGGGCGGCAGCCCGGTATGCCGGGACAGGTATTCGACTGAGATGCCGATTACATAACCCCCGACCAGGTTCGCCGCCAGGGTACCAAGCGGCAACGTCGGCAGCGTGGGATTGAAAGCGATGCCCAGCACCCAGCGCAACCAGGCACCGAGCGCCGCCCCGATGCCAACCGCAAGAAAACCGTACGCCGTCACCTGTGCCTCCCGGTCCGTATTGCGCAGGGATTATACGAGGATGGCTAGAGCTCGATGCCAGCATTCGATTCGTTACCATCCAAGGCAGCACAACTACGAGTTCGCTTGGCGTCGCTCTTGCAGTACCTGCCGAATTGTCCCACGGATTATCCAGATTAAGCATCCGCCGTCGCTGGATACAACCCGGCCAGCGCACGCCCGACCCGTTCACGCTTTGACACACCAGCCGCGAGCGTCACCTCGTCTTTCAGATTGAGCGTCTGCGCCACGTGTCCGTGGTCGAAGATAACCAGGTTCTCCGCGAACGTCTCCACATCGGCCGGATCATGGGTAATGAGCAGCATCGGCACGCGGAAGCGCTGCTGCGTCTGATCAAGCTCGTTGCGCACGCGTTCGCGCAGCAAAGGGTCGAGCGCGGAAAGCGGCTCATCCAACAGCAGCAATTCAGGCTGCCGGATCAACGCTCGCGCCAGCGCCACACGCTGCCTCTGCCCGCCGGATAGATTGCGTGGGAAGCTTCGCGCGAGTGGCGTCAGCTCGAACAGCGACAAAAACTCCTCGACGCGCGCGCGGGCATCGCCGCGACCGCCCAACCCGAAGCCGACGTTCTTCTCGACGTCGAGATGCGGAAACAGCGCGTAGTCCTGAAACACGAAGCCGACGTTGCGCGATTGCGGCGGCACATCTACGCCCCCACTCGCGTCGAACAGGACACGCTCGCCGATCTGAATCCGTCCGGCATCGGGCCGCAGCAGCCCGGCGATGCACTGCATGGTAATGCTCTTTCCAGAACCCGACGGGCCGAATACGACGATGCGATCGTGCTCGGCGGAGAAGCTCGCCTCCAGCTCGAACTCGCGATCGAACGATCGCAGCGTCTTGCGAATGTCGACGCGGACCTTCATGCGTGCGCAGACTTGAGCAGGCGACCCGAGCCCATGAGGATCGCGACCACCACGACCGAGGTCAGCAGCACGAGAAAGTTCGCGAGGTCGTCGTGCCCCGCCTGCACCGCGTCGTATACCGCCAGCGATAACGTCTGCGTCTTGCCGGGGATGTTGCCGGCGACCATGAGCGTGGCGCCGAACTCGCCCATGGCGCGCGCGAAGGCGAGCATGGTACCGGCGAGGATGCCGCGCCATGCCAAAGGCAGGGTAATGCGTACGAAGACCCCAAGCTCGGTGACGCCGAGCGTGCGCGCCGCATTCTCAAGCTGCGTATCAACGCCTTCGAATGCTGCCCGCGCAGACTTGAACACCAGCGGAAAGGCCACGATCGCGGAGGCGAACACCGCGCCTTGCCAGGTGAACATGAGATTGATGCCAAAGGTGTCCCAGAGCCAGCCGCCGATCCAGCCGCGGCGGCCGATCAGCACGATCAGGTAATACCCCAGCACGGTGGGCGGCATAACCAGCGGCAGCGTGCACAGCGCATCGACCAGCTCGCGTCCGACGAAGCGATGCCGCGCCAGGAGGAACCCGCAAAGTCCGCCTGACAGGAGCGCCAGCAAGGTGGCAATGCCCGCCACCTTCAGCGTGAGCGCGAGCGGAGTGAAGGCTTGGCCGAGCATTCCGCAATTCTAATGGATTGGAGTGTTATGGACGGCGAAATCCAGACTTGTCCAGCGGCTTGCGGCTGGCATACCATTCATCGCATGCCCCGCGCGATATATCCGATTGAATACAACGTGCAACTTACAAGATGAAAGGTTCGGCGTCAATGGCGGCGCTTGCGGCCGGGGCGTCCGGCCCCCACTCGGGGACCGGCGGTAAGGGCTATCATTGACCGTATCCCTTTGAGGCGATAAACCATGGGTCAGACTGACGACGAGCGCAGCCGCAATCCCGACCAGGACTGGAAACGTACGCTCACCTCGGAGCAATATCGGGTATTGCGCGAAGAAGGGACCGAGCGCCCCTTTTCCAGCCCGCTCAACCGCGAAAAACGCAACGGAACCTACGTTTGCGCCGGTTGCGGACAACCCCTGTTCACTTCGGACATGAAGTTCGACAGCGGCACCGGCTGGCCTAGTTTTTCCACGTGCATCTCCGGCACACTGGACACCAAGCTGGACCGCAAGCTGTTCGTTACACGCACCGAGTACCACTGCGCCCGCTGCGGAGGGCATCAGGGCCACGTATTCGAAGACGGGCCCGAACCGACCGGTCAGCGCTGGTGCAACAACGGGGTGGCTCTGCGGTTTGAACCCGATCAGCAGGGATAGGTCAGCGACTTCAGCGCTCGAAGCTGAGCGAGATGGAGCCGTCCTCGTTGCGCAGCACCAGGCCGGTCTTGGACAGGCCGGCGCGGGTGATGCGTTCGAGAGAGTCGATGTACAGATAGTCGATCTGGCTGGGATCGGACTGCTGGGCGTCGTGGGTAATGAGAAACCCATTCTCCGCCCATTCGATCTTGCCAGGTGCGCGCAGCCGATAGCGACCGGTGAACGCGCTGGCCGCGCCGTATCCACTCACGCGCCCATCGGTCTCGAGCCTCAGATTACCCCGATACTTGGGCGGCAGCGCCATCTCCTTATTGTCGCGGATCATGCGCGTGAGCCGCCAGTCGACACCGTATACCGGATCGCTCGGCGCTCGCGCCGCAGGATCGGGTTGCGGAGCAGCCGGTTTGGCCTCCGCTTGCTGAGGGGTTTCCGCCGATTCGAGCGACAACGAAGCCGCGATCTGCGCGCTGCGCTCGCGCGTGAGCCGGATCATACACTCACGCATCTTGTTGCCACGATCCGAGTCGGGCAGGGTGTCACGGCTGCCGCCGCACTGA
>Ga0335082_10003767_pt1 | contig 16498 bp, 18 predicted proteins | sample Lox_Sample_41_FD_206718 | JGI IMG/M metagenome (GOLD analysis project Ga0335082, IMG submission 206718) | Soil microbial communities from Loxahatchee National Wildlife Refuge, Florida, United States - Lox_Sample_4.1 | ecosystem: Environmental > Terrestrial > Soil > Wetlands | place: USA...
CGTTGCGTCGGGCACGGGCTCGAATTGCCGGTTCTCGATGCGCTGCGTGAAATCGGAGAAGGGAAGTCCGGCGGCAGGCTGCTCCGGCGCGGTCCACTGCGGCGACAGATTCGCCGCCGGGCGCGCGCTCACCAGCCGCTCGCGAATCGAGTCGCGCACGAAATCGTGCACAAATGTTCCGTGGTGGAAGCGGACCTCTGTCTTCGAAGGATGCACGTTGACGTCCACCTCCTCGCAGTCGCAATCGAGAAAGATCAGCGCGAACGGATAGCACGCCGGCGGCATCAGGTTATGGTACGCGGAGGAGAGCGCGTGCAGCAGCAGCTTGTCGCGAATCAGCCTGCCGTTGACGAACAAAAAGATCGAGTTGCGATTCAGCTTCTGCACCTGCGGTCCGGAGACAAACCCGCGAATCAGGAACACGCGCGAGGATGGTTCGTCGCCCTCCATGATCGGCAGTTCGCGCTCGATGGCATCCAGCTCGATCAGATCGTCCAGCGTCTTCCCGCCGAAAACCTGGTAGACCCGCTCGCGCAGCGTCGCCACCGGCGTCACGTCGAGCAGCGAACTGGCCCCGTTGCGCAGCTCGAACGCCTTGTCCGGGTGCGCGAGGCTGTAGTGGGTCACCAGTTGCGCAATGTGCGCCAGCTCGGTCTGTTCTGAGCGCAGGAACTTCTTCCGCGCCGGCACGTTGAAGAAGAGATCGCGGACGGTGATGGATGTGCCGCGCGGCGTCGTGAATTCGTCGCACTTCAGCAGTTTGCCGCCGGCGATTTCGACGCGCGTGCCCGCGGTTTCCTCGGCTGATCTCGTCTCCAGAACCAGCCGCGAAACGGAAGCGATGGAGGGCAGCGCCTCGCCGCGGAAGCCGAGCGTCGCAATAGCCAGCAGGTCGCGCACGTCGCTCAGTTTGCTGGTGGCGTGGCGCTCGAAGGCGAGCAGGGCGTCATCTCGAAGCATGCCGCTGCCGTTGTCCGTAACGCGAATCAGGCTGCGCCCGCCCGATTCGATGTCGATCCGTATTTCTGTGGCGCCTGCGTCGAGCGAGTTTTCGAGCAGCTCCTTGACCACGGACGCCGGCCGCTCGACCACCTCGCCCGCGGCGATTTTGTTTGCCACCGCGTCCGCGAGGACGCGAATTCTGCCCATCTCTTCAGGCTACTTCACCGCCACAAACTCGAAATACGCCAGGTTGTTGTTCGCGTTGTAGTGCATCGTCAGCAGGTGCAGCCCCGCCTCGCCAATCGTGATCTGGCCGCAGTTCACCGCCTTGTTCCATTTGTGCCAGTCGCCGGTGTCGATGGGCAGCTTGCAGCTTGCCGCGGCCTTGCTGTCGAGATCGAACGTGATGGTGTTGTCGGCCTTGCCGTAGAGCACGTTGATGCGATACGTGCCCGCCTTCTTTACGTCCACTGTGTAATTCGTCCACTCGCCGTCCGCTTCCCAGCCGATGTAGAGCTGCTGCTTCGGCGGGTCAACCAGGTTGGGATGGCTGAAATCGGCAAAACTCTTCGTATACGAAATGTCCACGCCCTCGTTTTCGCGGAAATAGCAGATGGACGGGGGCACGCCGGGTTCGCAGTGGCTCGCAATGGGCCCGTCCGGCCCGCCCATGTGGAACGTCTGGTGGTTCAGCTCGCCTGAGCCGTGGTTGATGGCGTCGGTGTCGTGATAGGCCACGCCTTCGCCGCCCTTGTCGTAGAGCGCTGCCTGTACCGTGCCGGGAATCGTCTGCGGCTTGTCGTATGGCGTGCCTTTGTAGTCGCGCGGAAGGCCCGAGGCAAGGGCCAGCACGGGACAAAGAACCAGAGCGGCAGTTTTCATCGCCCGCTATGCTATCAAACATGGCGGTAATTGTTTCGCTGCTGCGCGGCGTCAACCTGGCAAGCCACCACCGCATGTCCATGCCCCATCTGAAGGCCGTGTACGAATCGTTGAAGCTGCGCGATGTCACCACCCTGCTGCAGAGCGGCAACGTGGTGTTCCAATCCAATGCTCGCGATCTGCCCGCGCTCGCCCGGCGCATCGAAAAGGCCATTGAAGACCGCTTCGGCTTTCCCGCTCCGGTGGCGCTGCGGACCACGGACGAAATGCGCCAGATCGTCGCGGCCTGCCCGTTCGCCTCGCGCAAGGGACTCGATCCGGCCAGGCTGGCGGTCACCTTCTTCCCCGGCGACGCCGTGGCCATTGTCTGCGACGGCCCCGAGGAAGTCCACAACGGCCGCCGCGAAGCCTACATCTACTTCACCAACGGCTTTGCCCGAACGAAGGTGCGGACTCCGGCCACTGGCACGGCTCGCAACTGGAACACCGTCAGGAAGCTGCTCGATCTCGCCGAAGAGATGGAGTCCAGAACGGCTCGTCCGCCGCGATAAACTCCACCGGAACCTCGCTTACAAACCCCTTCAGCCAGCTCGCGCATTCCTTCATGCCGGACTGTTCGGAGCGCACGTGGTTCATCACGATGAGCGCCTTCTTCTGACCCGCGGCGATGGCGTCCTGCGCGAACTCCACCCCCTCCCACTCGCGCGCTTCGCCGCAAATGAGGACGTTCACCTCGGGACGCGAGAGCAACGTGATGCCGGGGTCCCGGCTCAGGTAGCCCCAGCTTGTGGCGACATAGTGAACCGGCAGGGCCGGATCGCCAACGATACGCATCGACCTTACATTGAGGCGAGCAGCAATCTCGTTGGCGAATTGCGCCAGCGGCGTGCCGGGGAAAGTGAAATCGCTCGGATCGGCCGCGTTTACCACGTTCTTGTCCCAGCCAAGGTCGTGCATCATCCCCAGCGCGATGCCGTCGGGCTGGTGCATGTGCCAGTGGTCGTGAAAGCGGAAGATCACCAGGTCGTGCTCGCGAATGAAATCCGTCTTGTACTTGAACACCGGGTTGTCCGCGAACGACCCGATGCGGTCTTCATGCATGTAGAAGGTCGGCTCGTGCGTGATCACCAGGTTGCGTCCGGCGGCGGCGCAGCGCTTCAGCACGTCTAGTGTGGACATCATCGTTGTGGCGATGCCGCGCACCGGCGTGTCGGGGTTTCCGGCTATCACCTTGTCAACGGTTTGTTCGCGCCACGCGACGCCAACGTTCTTTTTGATGCGCTCGATGATCCCGGCGGCGGTAACGGGGCCGGTCTGCGCCGTGGCGGTCAGAGCGGCGGACGCGGCGAGAAAGGCACGTCGATTCATGGCTGGTGTGGATCTTATCATGGTGACGTGCGCTGGTTAGTCATCGTTCCGCTCGCCCTCCTTCTTGCCGGATGCGGCTCCGCCCCACCCCCGGCGCCGGTTGACCCCACCACCGAGGCCTGGTACGGCGAAACCGTCCAGCGTCTCGCCGGGCTGAATCGGGACGCTGAGCAGGCGCTGGCCTCCCGGCATTCGGACGCCGCGGCCGCTGCCGTCGTAAGCGGGCAGGAGCTGGAGAAGCGGCTCCTCTCGGTCCGCCAGCCCACCCTGGCCGCTACCGAAGCGGTGACCGATCTCGACCGCCTCTACGGCCGCATGCTCTTCGCTAACCGCCACTACGGCTGGGCGCGCATCATGTTCCAGAAGAATCTGGCGCGCTGGAAGTATTGGCGTCCGGAATCGCCCGAATCCGCCCGGCGCCTGCAGCAGGCCAAAGACGACATCGCCGAGTGCGACAAATACCTGCCGTAGGTCCGCGGGCTTGCCTCGCGCCTCGACTCACGTGACCCGCCAGTTCGGGAACGGGTTGCTCTTCCCCTCGGCCGCCTCGCGGATGAGGTCGGACACGCGTTTGCGCCGCCGCAGGAGCTGGTGCATCAGCCGGCCCAGAGCCGCCGCGTCTTCACCCACCCAGTCCGGCGGCAGGCGTCGCAGGGCGTCGTCGATCACCTCTTCAGGAAAGTGCTCAATGCGTTCCAGCCACGGCTGGAAGTCATCCCACGAGCGCACCCGCTCATAGACCAACGGCCGGAAATACAGCCCCCGCAGCGGCGAATCCTCAAAGCTCCAGTGCGGGCCGTCGAAAACATAACCGTGATCCACCGTCTGCGCCAGAAAGCCGGGGCGCAGCTCGCCGTTCGCCGCCTGCCGCAGCCGGGCGCGAAAGAAGATGGCCTGGGGCGAATCGGCATTGCTCGTCCATTTGTCGAAGGCGAACACGCCCGGGAACTCCGCCGCATTGGCCACCTTGCCGAGCAGCACGTCGGGAAGGAAGTCGTAAACGGCCATCCGCAGAGGGTCGCCCGGGTATTGCGAGCCGAAATGCCAGCCCGGCTCCGGTCGCACCATGCGCGATCCCAGTTGTATGCTCGCTTCCGGCGTCGCCTCGAGGAATTCCGGGCTCAGGTTGACGATGGCCGCTTCCGGCGCGGCGATTTGCAGGTGCCGCAGGAACACCGAGCTGATCCACTCGTTCACCAGCACGCGCCGGTGCTGTGGATTGTTACGGAACTTGACGACGTAGAAATGGCCGTCGTCGCATTCGAACAGGTGCGCCTGTGCGCCGCCCCGCATCTTGCGAATCAGGCGGGTGGCGTTGATGGGCATGCCGGGTTCAGAATCATTTTCTCATCGCGCGATATGCTGGATGGAAAGGAGCACGGAATAGATGGCGGAAGAGAACAAGGAAGCCCAGTCGCGGTTTCAGTCGCAGGATGAAGTGGCGCTGGAGCTCATGAAGTTCGTTGCGGTCACCACGGGCTATGGCAAAGGGTCTGGAACGGCGGCGGGGTTCGGAGGGAAGGCGACGCGTACGGCGGAGGAATATGCCGATTCGCTGTTGCAGCTCTTTGAGCGCTGCCGAGAGGTGGTGAAGAAGGGTTAGCGGCTGCTAAAAAGGGGACAGGCTGCTCTGTCCCCGATCGCAGACCGCTTCAGACCAGCAACGCCGCGACCGTGGACAGAGTTCGCTGTCCCCTTTTCAGATAATTCCTTAGCGGCGGCCTTTCTTCTTCGCGACAGCCTTCTTCTTCGCCGGGGCTTTCTTCGCGGCCTTCTTAGCCGCCTTCTTCGGAGCAGCCTTTTTCGCCGCCTTTTTGACCGCCTTCTTCACGGCTTTCTTTGCGGCTTTCTTCGGAGCGACCTTTTTCGCTGCCTTTTTCGCTGCCTTTTTCACTGCCTTTTTCGCGGCTTTCTTCGGCGCGGCTTTCTTCGGCGCAGCCTTCCTGGGGGCCGCTTTCTTCGCGGCCGACGCGGAGGCCTTCTTCGCGGGCTTGCGGGCCGGCGCTGCGGGTGGCGGGGCCGGAGGCGCCCCGACCGATTCCACGACCGCGGCGACTATCTCGACCTCCTCGACCTCGTCTTCGTCATCCTTCCCGTACGCGCCGACTTCGGACGCAACGTCTACGTTCTCTTTGTCTTCGAAATCCAGATCGTCGAGTTCGGCGTCATCGGCGAACGAGTAGCCTTCAAACATTCCCTCCGCCTCCTGTATGGGCATAGAACTACCCACTCAGAATAACGCGTTTTCCTGCGAAGGCAAGAGCAATCTGACGGTAACAGCGCGTCCGCGCTGCGATCACCCGCGATTGCGTACGGCGCCGGCAATTCGCGCGCGCCGCTTGCCCGCGCGATGCTGAATCACTCCCGTGGAAACGGTCCGCGCATGTGTCCCGTGCGATGTGCGCCGCGACTTCGCATAACGTGCACCGCTGCCCCGCGCCGGAGTCTGGCTCGCCGCCGAGGCCGCCGGTATCAGCAGCAGATCGCCCGCCGATGGCGCTTCCACTGAGACGTGATTGGTGGAGGCGAGCAGAGAGGCCGGCACCTTGAAGCGCCGCGCGATAGCGGCCAGCGTCTCGCCGTCACTCACCCGGTGCATCCGCCACGAAGCCCGCCGCTCCGCCGGCATCTGTTCCAGCGCGGCCGTTAGCTGCGGCGCCGCCCCCTTCGGGACGCGCAACTGGAAGCCCGTCGGGGCCAGCGACTTGATCAGCGCCGGGTTCAGCTCGCGAAGCTCCGCCAGCGGATGATCCACGATGTCCGACACCAGCCACAGGTTGGTCGGCGCCGTGACCGCCACCGTGTCGTACTCAATGGGCTTGTCTCCCTCGATGTCCTCGATCCCGTAGTCCCGTGGGTTCTTGGCCATGATGGTCATGGCCAGAATGAGCGGCACGTAGTTCCGTGTCTGCTTCGGCAGGGCGTTGCGCGCGCTCAGCTCCCAGAAATCGGCAAACCCGGTCTTTTCCACCGCCCGGTCCACGCACAGCGGGCCACAGTTGTAAGCCGCCATCGCCAGATACCAGTCGCCCAGCTCGGTGTACAGATCGCGCAGGTGCCGCGCCGCCGCGCGCGTCGACTTCTCCGGATCGAACCGGTCATCCGACCACTGCGTCTGGTTCAGCCCGTACTCTCTCCCTCGGAACTGCATGAACTGCCACATCCCGGACGCTCGCTTGCAGGAGACCGCGTAAGGAATGAACCCGGACTCCGCCTGAGCCAGGTAGTAAAGCTCCTTGGGCACGCCTTCCTCATCCAGGATGCGGTTGATCATGGCGTGGTAACGCTCGCCGCGCCGCAGTCCGGAGATCAGCGTCCGCCGCCCTCGATCCGTGGAGAAGTAATGAATGTAGCTGAGCACTGCGTCGCTGGCTTCCAGGGGGAGCTGCGAGAGGGTGGCCTGGACTTCCTCGCCAACCTTGGGCTTCAACTGCGGGTCGGTGGGGAAGGTCATTTCGAGGATCTCGTCGATCGGCGCCTTCTGGTAAACCACCGTGTCGGAGGCGAGCCGGTCCAGATCGTACCGGTAGATGTTATCCACGAGCTGATCCAGCTTCCGTTCCACCTTCTGCCGGTCTGCCAGACCCTCCGGAACCGTCATGAGCGTCTCGATGGCAGCGTCGAACTCCCGGCGGGCCCGCTCTGCGTCGCCTTCCTGATAAAGCCGCTTACCGGCCTGGAAGCGATCCTCCGCCGCCTGGATGCGCTTATCCACCATCGATTCGGCGCGAGCCCGGTCCACCAGCATGGGCAGGTCCCGGGGCAGCGAACTGGAGTAAAGGCTCGGTTCAATGCGCGGCGGCGGTTCCAGATCGAGGGAGCGAATGGCAGGGGCGGATGGAAGGAAAGCGGTGGCAAACTGCTGCGGCTTGCTCGACATGCATCCGCTCAGGAAAATCAGCGGAAGCGGCAAAGCGTAGAGCAGGCGGGCGCAGTAACAGTATGCCATCGGTTCAAGAATTGAAGGACGCTTAACGCTTCGGAAACTCTGACTCTACCTCAGCCTCAACCAGCGGTCAAGCCAAAATTCGATGCTTATGTAATCCATGTTACACCACAAACGTCCAGGTTGAGGCTCTTAAGCGTGCATCGGCCCATTGCCCGAGAATCTTCAGGGGCCCAGGTTCGGTTGTAGCATGGGTATGACGGACGCACTCAGCGATGGCCATCATCAGCGTCTCCGGCGATCCCGGCTGCTCCCACGAGGATCTGGCTCGCGTCCTCGCCCAGCGTACTGGCTCTGAGCGTCTGACACGCCGCCTTCTGGAGGAGACTGTCGCCGCGGATTTCGGTTACCAGGAAATCCCTGACCGCGCGTGGCCACCCCTGCTGCGCCTGGTCATTGGGCGTCTGGCTGTCAGCCATCACGTGGTCTACAGCATCGAGAGCGGCGAACTCCTGTTTCGCGGTTTCCCCGGCGTGCTCTCCGTCCATCTGATGGCGCCTGCAGCCCGCCGGACAGGCTCCTTCATGATCGATCGTCAGCTCGACCGCGATGCGGCGAAGCGCTTCCTCCACGACCGCGAGGCTGAGTCAGCCGCCGAGCGCAAGCGCCGGTTCGGCCGCGGCCACCCCCGTCTCGAGGACTTCGACTTGATCCTCAACGAGAACGAGCAGACCCCTGAGATGCTGGCCGAAGTTGTGGAGGCTGCTATCCGCAGCCGGGGCCTGTTCGATGCCGGTATGCTCTCCGCCGCCGCCGAGGCCCAGGTCCAGTTCCAGGCGCGTCTGCAACTGGCAAAGTTCGGACTTACCCCGCCCGACCGGCCCGCCGCCTCCGGCCGTAACGGTTTCGGCCACCCGAGCGAAGAGATTTTTGCCCGCCTGCTGGACTTTTATCGCATCGAATGGCGCTACGAACCGCGCAGCTTCCCGCTCCAGTGGGACAAGGACGGCCACGTCATCGAGGCCTTCACCCCCGACTTCTTCCTGCCTGCCTTCGACCTCTATGTGGAGCTGACCACCATGAAACAGGCCCTGGTCACGAAAAAGAACCGCAAGATCCGTCTGCTGCGCACGATTTATCCCCACGTGAAAATCCAGGTCTTCTATCAGAAAGATATTCAGGATCTTATCCTTAAGTATGAGCTCGCCGAACGAGACTCCGGCCATTGAGCGGGTACTGTTTACCGCCGAGCAGATCGACGCCCGCATCCGTGAGGTGGCCGAACAGATCTCGGCCGATTTCGCCGGCCGCGAGCTGAAGCTGGTGGCCGTGTTGAAGGGCTCGGTCTTCTTCCTCACGGCCCTGGCGCGCCACATCACCGTGCCCCTGCGGGTGGACTTCCTCGCCATCTCCCATTTCACCAATCAGCCCGGCGCGCCGGGAGTGGTCCGCATCGCCAAGGACCTCGACGACGCCATCGAGGGCGAGCACGTCCTGCTGGTGGAGGACATCGTGGACACCGGCTTCACCACGCGCTACCTGCTGCAGAACCTGGCCAGTCGCGGGCCGGCTTCCCTCGGCATCTGCACCCTCCTCGATCGCACCATGCGCCGCATCGCCCGCGTCAACGTCAACTACTCCTGCTTCGAGATCCCCGACCGCTTCGTCGTCGGCTTCGGCCTGGATCATAAGCAGCTCTACCGCAACCTCGACTGCATCGCGGTGGTGAAGCAGAAGGAGTAGCTACAGGGAGGTAAATGGAGTAAGGGGAGGTAAAGGTATTTACCTCCCCTTACTCCATCTTTCTCGCCCATTCTGCATTGAACTCACACCCCACCAGCGCAATCACCGCCAGCAGGTACATCCAGATCAGCAGCACAATGCCCGCCGCCACGCTCCCGTACAGCACGTTGTAGTTGGCGATATGGCCCACGTACCAGCCGAATCCCGCCGTCGCGGGCAGCCACAGGACCGTCGCCAGGATCGCTCCGGGCCAGACCTCGCGCAGCTTCTTCGCCGGACGGTTCGGGCCGAAGTGATAAAGCAGTCCCGTCACCAGGACGGTGGCCGCCAGCGCCGTCGCATAGCGGAAGCTGCGGCCGATCAGCACCACCCACCACTGGAACTGATCGCCCTGCGGCAAAAGGTGCAGCCATTGGAGAATCATCCGCTCGGTGCGATTGCCGAAAAGCATCAGGCTGGTCGCCCCCAGCGACGGCGCCGCCGCGGCGAACACCAGCAGCACCGCCACGCCGCGCTGTTTCAGGAAAGGCCGGCCGCCTGGCAGCTTATAGGCCGCCTGGAACCCTTCCATCAGGCTCATCACCGCGCCCGTCGCCGCCCAGATGGACAGCGTCGAACTGACAATCAGCAGCCAAAGCGGACGCTGGCCGCGTTCAGTGAAGACAAACCGCACCAGATCCTGCGAGCCCTGCGGCGCCAGCTCGAACAGGAACCGCGAGATCATGCGCGACATCGATTCTGCCTGTACTTGCGCCAGAATCGCCGTCAGCGAGGCCATCGCCGGAAAGAACGCCAGCAGCGACGAGTACGCCGCCCCTTTGGCGATGCCGAAGCAGCCGTCGTCGAACGCCCCAACGAAGGTGCGTTTCAGCAGGTTGAGGAAGCGAACCGAGAACCCCGCCGGAATCACGAGCACTTCGGGAGAACGCTCGGCCATCGTTGCCAGACTACCGTAAAACAGATCGCACGCGCCTCATGCGTTGCGGATATAGGTCAGCGTGTGGTGGGTAAGCAGCGCGCCCTTCTCGCCCACGCACTCGGCAACCCCATAGATCAGCCGCCGTCCGCACTTCAACAGGCGGGCCGCGCAGTGGAACTCCTCGTTCCGCGCGCTGTTCAGGAAGCTCGTCTTCATTTCCGCGGTTACCGACGCATCGTCGAGCCCGAGCCTGGTCTTGATGGCCAGCCACATGGCCACATCGGCCGCCGCCATGAAGGCCGCGCCCGCCACCAGTCCGCCGGGCCGCTCCAACTCCCTCCGGAATGGCACCAGAACGGTGCACCGGCCGTCGCCGATACCAATCACCCGAAAGCCGTAGCTTTCCGCAAAAGGAACTCCGGCGAGCATCGCGTTCAATTCGTCCTGCGTTACCGCGAGTTTCATGTCCGCTCCGTGAGCCGCGATTCGAGCTCCGCCCAACGTTCGTACAGCCGGTCGACGCTCGCTTGCGCCGACTGCAGCGCTTCAAAGCGCGTCATCATCACCGCGGCGTCGGCGCTGCCTTCCGGGTTCTGCAGTTCCTCCTGCGCGCGCTTAAACGCTTCTTCGGCATCCAGAATGCGCGATTCCATCTGTTCCCACTCGCGGTTCTCGTGGTAGGAGAGCTTCTTCTTCGGGGCCGATTGCGCGGCGGGCTTCGCGGCAGGAGCTGCCGATCCCCGCTCCCGCCTGCGCGCGCCGGCCATCTCCTGTTCCCACTGCGCGCACTCGGCGTAGAGCGCCGATCCGCCCGCGCCATCCAGCCCCACGATAGCGGTCGAGACGCGATCCAGCAGGTACCGGTCGTGCGTCACCAGTGCGATTGCGCCCGGGAACTCCAGCAGCGTGTCCTCCAGCACCTCGAGCGTGGGGATGTCGAGGTTATTGGTCGGCTCGTCCAGCAGCAGCACATCTGCCGGCTCCAGCATCATCCGCGCCATCAGCACGCGCGCCTGCTCGCCGCCCGAGAGCTTCCCCACGGGCAGTTCGAGCTGCTCCGTGCGAAACAGGAACCGCGCCGCCCAGCCCGCCACGTGCACCGGCCGGTCGCGACAGATTACCGTGTCGCCTTCGGGCGCCAGCGCCCGGCGCAGCGTGGCCGTGGGATCCAGCTTCTCACGCGCCTGGTCGTAATAAACGATGCGCACGTTGTCGGCCCGCACGATCTCGCCCGCGTCCGGCTCGCGCTCTGCCGTCAGCAGTTGCAGCAGCGTCGTTTTGCCGCTGCCGTTCGGACCCAGCAGGCCCAGCCGCGTCCCCGGCGACAGCACGAATGAGAGATCACTAAACAGCGCGCGCCCGCCGAGCGCCTTCGTCACCTTCCGCGCTTCGATCAGCCGCTTTGTGCGCCGGTCCGTGCCCGTGAAATCGATGCGCGCGCTGCGCACCACCGCACGCTGGCTCAGGTCCTCCAGCTCGTCGATTAACCGGCCAGCCTCGTCGATTCGCGCCTTCGACTTCGTGGTCCGTGCCTTCGCCCCGCGCCGCAGCCACTCGATTTCGCGCCGGACCTTGTTCTCCAGCGCTTCCTGCCGCCGCGCCTGCGCTTCGAGAAACTCCTCCTTCTTTATGAGGAACTCGCTGTAGTTGCCCGGCGTGCGGAACAGGCCGCTGGGATAGACGCGGTCCAGCTCCATCATCACCGTCGCGGTGTTCTCGAGGAAGTACCGGTCGTGGCTGATGGTGAGGGATGCGAACTCGGCCCCGCGCAGCAGGTTCTCCAGCCAGACGATGCCTTCCAGATCGAGGTGGTTGGTCGGCTCGTCGAGCAGCAGCAGCTCGGGCCGCTTCATCAGCTCCAGCGCGATGGCCAGGCGCTTCTTCCACCCGCCCGAGAGGGTCCCGGCGCGCACCCCGGCGTCGGTGAACCCGGCGCGGCCCAGTGTCTGGCTCACGCGCGCGGCCAGTTCGGCCTCGTCGAGATGCTCGGTGAGCGGGACGGCGCGGATCAACTCCCCGATGGTCGCGTCCTCCGGGAACGTCGATTCCTGTTCGACGTAGCCGATCCGGAGCTGCTTCCGCGGCGCGGCCACGCCGGAATCGGCCGGAATCAGGCCCGCGAGAACCTGCAGCAGCGTCGATTTGCCCGAGCCGTTCGGTCCGATCAGCCCGATCCGGTCACCGTCGAAGATGCCGAAGGAGAGCCCCTCGAACAGCACCCGCGAATCCCACGATTTGGCGACACTCTGGCAACCGAGCAGCAGCGACATGAACTCTCCCGATGATAGCTGTGCCGACGGCAGCGGTCTCGCGGGTCACATCCAAATAGCCGGACCAAACGGCGAGTATCGGTGCTAGACTCTCCCTAATTGGCAGTCTGGAGGACACCATGCAGTTCAATCCTGTAGCAGTAGCGTCCATAGTCACCGGCCCGCTCGCCATCGGGTCGCGCGGTCAAAGCGTCACCCTCGTTCAGGAAGGCCTGAACCGGGCCAACGTCACGCCCCGGCTGAAGTGCGACGGCGCCTTCGGCATTAACACCGATGCGGCCGTGAGAGCCTTTCAGAAACGGAAACACCTGCAGGTGGACGGAATCGTGGGGCCGCGCACGACGGCGGCGCTGGGCTTTCGCTATGTCGCCGGCGCCCCGGTCCCCAAGCCGGTCAACATTGGCGACCTCATCGGACCCATACTCAAGAACATGCAGCCGCCTCCGCCGCCGCCCGAAGATAGCGCTATCGCGCATCTGGTCCAGGCCGTGGTTCAGGGTATCGCGGAGATAGAGGCGGGGGTCATGCGGATCGTGAACAGCATGAGCGAACTGCCGGACATTGTGCTGAATGAGATACGCTCCGCCCTGGCGGACCCGTTCCAGACGGCCATCAGCATGCTGCAGGCCTGCGTACGCACGGCTGCCGGAGCCGTCGGCGCCGCGACCGGCATCATTTCGGGGGCCGTCCGCGGCTCCTTCCAGAAAGTCGTCGCCGCCCTTCAGGTAGTGGTCGGGGTCCTGTCGAAGGTGGCGGACTTGCTGGGACTCTCCGGCATCGTCAGCAAGATCCAGGCGATCATCGTGAAGATGCAGCGCGCCACCGACAGCATCATTGACGTCATCACCCGCACCCTCGCCGGGGTCGGCAGGACCATTGTTGACGGCATCACCGAGATCCTGGGAATCATCCGCAGCGCCGCGGCCGCCTGAACGCTTCCGGCGTCCGGGCCCCCACGCTATACTGAAAATTCCGGGGGTAGCCCATGCGTGTTTACGCGAAATTCGCGATCCTCGCAGTCGCGATTGTCGGCGTCCTGATCTGGCTCGCGGCGGGCGGCGTCAGCGAAACCAAGACCTACTACAAGACCATTGCCGAACTAAATGCCATGGGCGATCGCGCCCACAGTGAGCGCCTGCGCGTCGGCGGCGATATCGAGCCCGGTTCCATCCAGCGATCGTCCACCGGCGTCACCTTCACGCTCACCCAGGACTCGCGCAAGCTCAAAGTCGTATACACCGGCGTTGACCCCCTGCCCGATACCTTCAAGGACGGCTCGCAGGCGCTGGCGGACGGGCGCCTCGGCGCCGACGGCGTCTTCCAGGCCGGCAAGATCCAGGCTAAGTGCGCGTCCAAGTACGAGGCGAAACCCGAGCCGCGCCGCGCCGGCCTGTAGTTCGCCAGTGAGAACCACATGGAGAACATAGGGGCCCTCGCGATCGTCCTCGCTTTTTGTCTCGCGGTCTACTCCGCGCTCTCCTCCATCATTGGCAAGGTGGCGAAAAAGCCGTTCCTCGCCGTCAGCGCGCAGCGCGCCGTCTATGCCGTGTTCGCGCTGCTCACGCTGGCTTCGGGACTGCTGATTTATCTGCTCCTCACCGGCAACTACTACATCGCCTACGTCGCCGCGCACAGCGACCCCGGCATGCCCGCGCTCTACAAATTCACGGCGTGGTGGGGCGGCCAGGAAGGCTCTCTGCTGTTGTGGTCGTGGCTGCTCTCGGCCTATTCGGCCGTGGTGATGTGGACCAACCGCAACCGCTTCCGCAACATGATGCCGTGGGTGACCGCCATCCTGATGGTCACCGAGTCGTTCTTCCTCACGCTGATCTCGTTCCCGCTCTCGCCGTTCAAGATCCTCATCGCCGGCGCCAAGGCGAACCTGGTCGAAGGCCAGCCCCAGGGACTGAACCCGCTTTTGCAGTATCCCGCTATGGCCATCCACCCGCCGATGCTCTACCTCGGCTACGTCGGCTTCACTGTACCCTTCGCGTTCGCCATGGCCGCGCTCATCACCAGGCAGCCGGGCGAAGCCTGGATTCACACCACCCGCCGCTGGACGCTGGTCACCTGGCTGTTCCAGAGCACCGGCATCTGCCTCGGCATGGGCTGGGCATACGCGGTGCTCGGCTGGGGCGGCTACTGGGGCTGGGATCCGGTGGAGAACGCCTCCCTGCTTCCCTGGATCAGCGGCACCGCCTTCCTGCACTCGGTGATGATGCAGGAGAAGAAAGGAATGATGAAGGTGTGGAACATGGTGCTGGTCTCCGGCACCTTCTTCCTCTGCATCCTCGGGACGTTCCTCACGCGATCCGGCATCGTCAGCTCCGTGCATGCCTTCGCGCAAAGCAGCATCGGCAACTACTTCGTGGTGTTCCTCACGGTGGGCATCGCCGCCACCATCTGGATCATCCTCGATCGCCTCAAGTACCTGCGCAGCGAGGCGCATCTGGAGAGCGTGGTCTCGCGCGAATCGAGCTTCTTGTTCAACAACCTCATCCTGCTCTCGAGCTGCTTCGCGGTGCTGTGGGGCACGCTGTTCCCGGTCATCTCGGAAGCCATTACCGGCGAGAAGATCAGTGTCGACAAGCCGTTTTACGACCGCATTCTCATTCCCGTCGGCCTGTTCCTGATGTTCCTGACCGGCGTGGGTCCGCTGATCGCGTGGCGTCGCAGCTCGCTGGAGAGCCTGCGCCGCGCCTTTATGTGGCCGGCGGTGGCCGCACTCGCACTCGTCACGGCGCTCGTGGCAGGCGGCATGTACGACCATCCCTACGCGCTCGTCTCCTTCGCGCTCTGCCTGTTTGTCACCGTCACCGTCGGGATGGAGTTCTACAAGGGCGCGGACGCCATTCGCGCCAAGGACAACGTGAACTTCCTGCGCGCCGCCGTTGAGCTGACGCATCGCAACACGCGCCGCTACGGCGGCTACATCGTCCACATGGGCGTCGTGCTCATGTTCATCGGCTTCACCGGCTCGGCCTTCAATCAGGACCGCACCGTGCAGGTGGTCCCCGGCCAGGACTTCGCCATTGGCCACTACAACCTCACCGTGACCGATATGCAGGACGGCAACAACGACAACTACGAATGGCGCACGGTGTCGGTGGCGGTGCGCAAAGCCGGCGAAGATCTCGGCATCCTGCATCCCGAGCATCGCTTCTATCGCGCGAGCAATCAGCCCGCGTCGGAAGTCTCTATTCGCCGCCGCCTCAACGAAGACCTCTACGTGAACTTCGCCGGCATGTCCAGCGACGACAGCAAAATCGTCATTCAGGCTTACGTCTTCCCGCTGGTCTCCTGGATATGGATCGGCTATTATGTGCTGCTGGCGGGCACGCTGATTTGTCTGGTCCCGCCCAAGGTGCGGCTCGCCTATGCGCGTACCGAAGTGGTGGGCATCGTACGCAAGCGCCAGTCGGTGGAGAAATAGTTGGCTCGCTGGAAAAGAATCGTACTGCTCGCTGCCGTCGCGGGCCTGCTGATCGGCCAGGATGGGACCGCGCTGGTCACACCGCCGGTGCGGCGCGTGGGCATGCGTCTGGCCTGCCTGTGCGCCTCCTGCCGGAACACTGTGGGCGATTGCGCCATGCTGGAGTGCGGATACTGCAAGCCCGCGCGGCTGAAGATCGCCGCCATGCAGGCCGCCGGCAAATCGGACGACGAGATCGTCGCCGCGTTCGTGAAGGAAAACGGGCTGCAGGCGCTGGCCTCGCCGCCCACCTCCGGCTTCAGCCTGCTCGCCTGGGTGATGCCGTTCGTGGCCATCGCGGCTGGCCTGCTGGCCATTGTCTGGTTTGTGAAGAGGTTCGGCGCGCGCCGCGCGGCTGCGGGTGTGCCCGAGCTGGATGAAGAGACGCTCCGCCGCTACCAGGAGCAGATAGAAAAGGACGTGGCGAAACTCGAATAATGTTGCTTGTCATCGCTGTCCTCGTAGCCGTGGGCGCGTTGATGTTCACGCTGCTGATCCGCGCCCAGGACGTGCCTGAGCCTGAAGCGCCGTCGCCCACCGCCCATCTCGAACAACGCAAGGCCCAGATCTACGAGAACCTGCGCGACCTGCAGTTCGAGTTCCGCGTGGGCAAGCTCTCCGACGACGATTACCAGAAGACCAAGCTGGGCCTGCAGACCGAGCTCGCGCGCGTGCTCGCCGAGATCGACGGACTGCAACCCGCCGCGGCAACTGCGCCTGTATCCGAGCCGCCTGCGGAGCCGGAGCCGGTGAAGCCCGAAACCGCGAAGCTCTGCCCGCACTGCGGAGCGAAGTTCGCGCGCCCCATGAAGTTCTGCGGCGAGTGCGGAAAGGCGATGGTGGTATGAAATACGCGCTGATCCTGCTTGTCTGCGCGCTGCCGGCGCTGGCGGCCGTGGACGGCACCGTCGTCAATAAGACCAACGGCAAGCCCGAGCCGCGCGTCGTCCTGCAGTTGATGCAGCCCTCACAGCAGGGCCTGCAAACCGTCGGCACCGCGCTGTCCGATGCCTCCG
>Ga0335082_10003768_pt1 | contig 16494 bp, 14 predicted proteins | sample Lox_Sample_41_FD_206718 | JGI IMG/M metagenome (GOLD analysis project Ga0335082, IMG submission 206718) | Soil microbial communities from Loxahatchee National Wildlife Refuge, Florida, United States - Lox_Sample_4.1 | ecosystem: Environmental > Terrestrial > Soil > Wetlands | place: USA...
ATCGTCTCCGCCAACTGCAAGCTGAGCGGTGCACCGGACCAGGCCGCACTCTTCGTCGGGGACTTCAGCACCCAGTACGTTCCGCCGGCCAATCTGATCACCAACAGCCTCATCCAGAACAGCGCCGGGTTCGGCATCGACGCCATGTGGCAGGCCCCCACCTTCAACGCGCCCGACCTGACCGCGACCAACGTCTTCCAGAACAACGACAACTGCGCCCAGACCTACAACGCCCTGACCTCGGGCAGCTGCCCGGTGGGAGGCGGCTGTACCGCGTTCTAGGGAGGGCGCGCCCGGGAGGAAGCAGTTAACGTCTGGCCGCCGTGGACCTCCTCCTCCGCGAGCTTCCCGATCGTGACGCCGTGGCGCGGGTCCTCGCCAGCCGGGACCGCGCCGAGGCGGTGGTCACGCTGCTCGAGCTCTTGCGCGTCGGCAGGGACGCCTACGCCGCCATCCAGTCCAACCTGGCTCGCGACGGCCTCACCGACGCCAAGTGGGCGCTCCTCATGCAGCTCCACACCGCGCCGGGGGGGAAGCTCCTTCCCTCGGCGCTCGCCTCGCGCCTCCTGGTCACCAAGGGGGCCATCTCCGGCCTCCTCCGCGGGGCGGAGCGGGCCGGCCTGGTGCGCCGCCTGACGCACCCCACGGACCGGCGGAAGTACTACGTGGCCCTCGCCGGGCGAGGCCGGCGGATGGTGGCGCGCATCCTGCCCGGGCACAGCCGCCGCATCGCCGCCTACATGTCGGTGCTCTCCCAGCCCGAGCGGCAGGCGCTCACCCTGGCGCTCGGGAAGCTCCACGCCTCGCTGCCTCGGCTCGCCCTTCCACCCCCTGCCCGACAGCACAGCCAGGTACACAAGACTTCACGGAGAATTGGTTGAACGCTAAACCAAATCCGTTAGACCAGCGGCCAGACGCCCCGAGGACCGGAGACACGGACATGGCCCAGGCCGCCCTGGCTCAACCGAAGGAAGTTGCGCGAGCCCCCGAACCCGGCCTGGCGAGCAGGTTGAGGCGGCCCCCGGTGCTCATCGCGCTGGTCGCGGGAGTGGTGGTGCTCACCGCGCTGGTCTTCGTCCTGGTCGGCCTGGGGAAGGAATCCACCGATGACGCCCAGGTCGATGCCGACGTCGTCCCGCTCGCCCCGCGCGTCGGCGGCCAGGTGGCGGCCGTGCTCGTCGCCGACAACCAGGCGGTGAAGAAGGGCGAGGTTATTCTCCAGCTCGACGACACGGACTACCGGGCCCGCGCGGAGCAGGCCGAGGCCGAGCTGGCCGCCGCCCGGGCGCAGGCCGACGCCGCCGATGCCCAGGCGGCGGTGGCCGAGGCCGGGGCCCGGGGCGGGCTGACCCAGGCCGAGGCCGGCCTGGTCGGCACGGCCCGTTCCGTGTCCAACGCGCGTGCCCAGGTGGAGGAGGCGCGGGCCACGCTGGTCAGCCGGCAGTCCGAATTCAAGCTCGCCCAGGCGAATCTGGAACGAGCCCGGAGCCTGCAGAAGGACAACGCCATCCCGTTGCAGCAGGTGGACCAGTACCAGGCCAACTACGACTCGACGCGGGCGGCCGTGGAAGCGGCCAAGGCGGCAGTCATCGCCTCCGAGGAGCTCCTGCGCAGAAGCCAGGCCCAGGTCAGCGAGGCCGAGGGGAGGGTGGTGGTCACCCGGCCGGTGGACGCGCTCATCGCTGCGGCCCGGGCCAACGCCGCCTACCAGCACGCGCGGGTGAAGAGCGCCGAGGCGGCCGCGGCGCTGGCCAATCTCAACCTCGCCTGGACGCGGCTGGCCTCGCCGGGTGACGGGGTGGTGAGCAGGCTCACCGCCCATCCCGGGGCGATGGTGGCCGCCGGCCAGACGGTGGGCAGCTTCGTCCCGGACCAGAAGTACATCGTCGCCAACTTCAAGGAGACGCAGGTGGGGAAGATGCGTCCCGGCCAGCGGGCGGAGCTGAGCGTGGACGGCTACCGGAAGACGCTCACCGGCAAGGTGGAGAGCCTCTCCGGGGGCACCGGGGCCCGGTTTTCGCTCTTGCCTCCGGACAATGCCACCGGCAACTTCGTGAAGGTCACCCAGCGCATCCCGGTGCGGATCGCGCTGGATGCCGTCCCCTCCGGCATGGTGCTCCGTGCCGGTCAGTCCGTCGAAGCGACCGTTCACGTCAACGAGTGAGCCCATGCGCCATCCTTCCTGGTTGTTCCTCCTGGTCGCCGCCGCGGCCGGGTCCGCTGGATCCGTCAGTGCCCAGACCGTCACCCGCCTGACCGTGGACCAGGCCGTCCAGGAGGCGCTGCGGGTCAACGAGCAGCTTCGCGCCGCCCGCGCCCGCGCCGACGCGGCCGGCGACAACGCCAAGAGCGTGAGGGGGCAGCTCCTCCCCGCCCTGAGCGCCACCGAGCTGTGGCAGCACTACACCGAGCCGTTCGTCATCAATCTCAGCGGCCAGCCCGGGCAGGGGGTCCTGGCGCGGAACATCAACGCCAACACCCTCACCGTCAACGCCAACCAGCCCATCCTCGGGCTGGTCCGGCTGGGGTACGGCTACGCCTCCGCCAACCGCTCCGCCGACGCCAGCCAGTCCGACGCCCAGGCGGTGGCCGCCTCCCTCACCGAGCAGGTGCAGACCACCTACCTTCGCCTCTTCGAGGCCCGGGCCCAGGAGGGTGTGGCCCGCGCCTCGGTGGAGCAGCTGGAGAAGCAGGTCCAGGATGCCGAGGCCCGCTTCCGGGCCGGGACGATCACCAACGCCGACCTGCTTCGCTTCAGGACCGCCGCGGCCAACGCCCGGCAGCAGGAAATCCAGGCTCACACCGACGGGCTCATCGCCCGGCAGGGTCTGCTCACCTTCCTGGCCCGGAACCCGGAGGACCCGAGCATCGAGTTCGTCGAGCCGGAGGACCTCGAGCGGCACGGCGCCGAGCCCGTGTCTCACGCGGTGGACGCGCTCATCAACCGCTCGCTGGCGCAGCGCCCGGAGGTCCTCCGCGCCCGCCAGCAGGCGGACGCGGCCCGGGACAATGACCGCGCCCAGTTCGCCGCGCTGCTCCCGGAGGTCAACCTCCAGGCCTCCTATGCCTGGACCCGGGGGCAGGTCTTCTTCCCGGAGAACAGCTTCTACCTCGGCATCTACGTCAGCTGGCCGTTCTGGACCTGGGGCAGCACCTTCTACGCCGCCAAGAGCGCCGAGCGGCAGGCCGACGCCGCCGAGGCGCTCTCCGACGATGCCCGGCGCCAGGCCGCCTACGAGGTGTCCAGCCGCTACTCGCAGCTCCAGGCGCAGTTCGTGGCGGTGGAGGTGGCGGAGACGGCGATCAAGGGCGCCGAGGAGGCCTACCGGGTGACCGACGCCCAGGTCCGGGTGGGCGCGGGGACGACCACCGATCTGCTCGACGCGCAGTCGGCGCTGACCACCGCCCGGCTCAACCTGGCCCGGGCCCGCTACGAGCGCGCGGTGGCGCGGGTGGCCCTGGACCGGGCCTCGGCCGCCACGCACTAGGAGAGCGAAGGATGGCGGACACCGCCAGCGGGGCGAGCACGGTGGCCTGGCGGCCGCGCCACAATCCGTGGCTCGTAGCTTTCACCGTCACCCTGGCCACGTTCATGGAGGTGCTGGACACGGCCATCGCCAACGTGGCCCTGCCGCACATCGCCGGCGGCCTCTCGGCGAGCCAGGACGAGGCCACCTGGGTGCTCACCTCCTATCTGGTCTCCAACGCGGTGGTGCTGCCGATCAGCGCCTGGCTCGCCACCCGGGTGGGGCGCAAGCGCTTCTACATGACTTGCGTGGTGCTCTTCACCCTGAGCAGCTTTCTGTGCGGGTTCGCGCCGTCGCTTCCCTGGCTGATCTTCTTCCGCGTCCTCCAGGGGGTGGGCGGCGGGGGCCTGGCGCCGAGCGAGCAGGCCATCCTGGCCGACACCTTCCCGCCGGCGCAGCGGGGGATGGCCTTCGCCATGTACGGTCTGGCGGTGGTGTTCGCGCCGGCCATCGGCCCCACCCTGGGTGGGTACATCGTCGATCATGCCAGCTGGCGGTGGATCTTCTACATCAACGTCCCGGTCGGGCTGGTCTCCCTCGTCCTGAGCAGCATCATGGTCGAGGATCCGCCCTACCTCGAGCGCGAGCGGGCCACGTCGCGAAGCGTCCGGGTGGACTTCATCGGCCTGGTCCTGGTCACCGTCGCCTTCGGCAGCCTCCAAGTCACCCTGGACAAGGGGCAGCAGGAGGACTGGTTCGCCTCGCCGTTCATCGTGTTCTTCGCGCTCACCACCCTGGTGTGCCTCATCGCGACTGTCATTTGGGAGAACGCGCACCCCAACCCCATCGTCAACGTCCGCCTGCTCCGGAGAGCCAACTTCGCCGTGTCCACGACGCTGATGTTCGTCATCGGCGCCGTGCTCTACGGGAGCACGGTCCTCATCCCTCAGTTCCTCCAGACATTGATGGGCTACACCGCGGAGAGGGCGGGGGAGGTGCTGAGTCCGGGCGGCTTCACCACCATGCTCACCATGCCGCTGGTGGGACTGCTCGTCAGCCGCGTGCCGGCCAAGTACCTCATCGCCTTCGGATTCACCGGGCTATCGCTGGCCCTGTTCCACATGACGGGCATCAATCTCTCCATCGACATGACCACGGCGACGCTCTACCGGGTGTTCCAGGCGGCCTCGCTGGCCTTCCTGTTCATTCCCATCAACACCGTGGCCTACCTCGGCGTGCCGCCGGAGCAGAACAACCAGGTCTCCGGGATGATGAACCTGGCGCGAAACATCGGCGGGAGCGTGGGCATCGCCTTCCTCACCACCATGCTCGCCCGGCGCTCCCAGGTCCACCAGGCCTACCTGGTCGACCACCTCTCGGCGTCCAATCCCATCCTCCAGGATCGGCTCTCCGCCCTGCAGCAGTTCGCCGCCGGCGCCGGCGGCGCGGCCCAGGCCATGCAGCAGGCCTACGGGCGCATCTACCAGACGGTGCTCCAGCAGGCGGCGCTGCTCTCCTACGTGGACATCATCCGTGACTTCGCGGTCCTCACCGCGGTCCTGGTCCCGCTCATATTGCTCGTCCTGAAGCGGAACAAGCCGGCGCACGCGCCGGCCGGGGCGCACTGAGCGCTCCGGACGCGCCGAGGCGGCTCAGTACTTCTGTGGGATGAAGCGCCGGCCCTTGAGGGACCGCTGGTCGTCGTAGGCGCCCTTCTTCGACCGGTCGGGGAGGACGATCTTCTCCCGGGGGACCCGCTTGTAATCGACCAGGCTCAGGAAGTGGGCGATGCAGTTCAGCCGCGCGCGCTTCTTGTCGTCGGAGCGGACGATGTACCAGGGGGCGTGCTTGGTGTCGCTGGCGTCGAGCATCCTGTCCCGCGCCTTGGAGTAGTCGTACCAGCGTTCGCGGGAGGGGAGATCCACCGGGCTGAGCTTCCACTGCCGCAACGGATCGTCGATGCGGGCCTCGAAGCGGCGGGCCTGCTCCTCGTTGCTCACCTCCAGCCAGTACTTGACGAGCTGGATTCCCGCCTCGACGATTTGCTTCTCCAGCGGCGCCACCAGCTCGAGGAAACGCTGGTACTGGTCCTTGGTGCAGAAGCCGAGGACGTGCTCCACGCCGGCGCGGTTGTACCAGCTGCGATCGAAGATCACGATCTCGCCGGCGGCCGGGAAATGCGCCATGTACCGCTGGAAGTACATCTGCGTCTTCTCCCGGTCCGAGGGAGCGGGCAAGGCCACGAGGCGGAAGACGCGCGGGCTCACCCGCTCGGTGAGGGCCTTGATCGTCCCGCCCTTGCCGGCGCCGTCCCGGCCCTCGAAGACGACGATCATCTTCAGGCCCTTGTGCTTCACCCAGGCCTGGAGGTGGCAGAGCTCGCGCTGGAGCTCCTGCAGCTCGCCCAGGTACTCCTTGTTCTTCAGCCTGCCGTTGTTCTTCATCGGCTGGCCAGGCTAGCCCGAGGCGGTGCCCGAGGCTCGCCCGATCGTCAGCCGGTGAAGTGCACGACCAGACAGCCGAGCACCCGGTCCCAGCCCTGGGTGCGCGGCGACCGGTTCATCGGCAGGGCTGGACAACATTCCACGCCGGAGTAACTAGCTCGGCGGTCCCGCTCCCGGGACGACCTCGAGGAAAGGCGGAACGTCATGCGACCCCCACCCCCCGGCTGGCCGCGGATCTCCAGCGCGCTCTACTACCGTGACGCGGCCGCGGCCATCGACTGGCTGTGCCGCGTGTTCGGCTTCGAGGTGAGGCTCAAGGTGGTGGGCGACAGCGGGCGCATCGAGCACTCGGAGCTCGTCTTCGGCGAGGGTCTGATCATGGTCGGCGACGAGGCGAAGAGGGATGCCACGCATCCGACCGAGCGGCGCAGCCCGCGCTCCATCGGCGGGGGCAACACCCAGAGCCTCCTCGTCTACGTGGACGACGCCGAGGCGCACTGCGCACGCGCCCGGGCGGCCGGGGCGAAGATCGTCATCGAGCCGATGACCTCGGACTACGGCGAGGACTACTGGGCGGACCGGATCTACGGTGCCGAGGACCTCGAGGGGCACCAGTGGTGGTTCTCCCAGCGGCTGCGGAATCCGTCGAAGTGAGGGGCGCTCACCGCGTCAAGGCCACCTTCGCCGGGGCCCGGCCGGAGCCCGCCGCGCCGCGCCGGAGCACCTCCCGGCGCTCGACGAGCACCGAATCGCCGAACTCGTGGGTGCGGTAGCCGCCGCTCTCGAGGTCCGCCGAGGCGCGGCGGAGCGTCGCGTCGTCTGCGAAGGCCCCGAGGAGCCGGTAGTGCGAGCTGCCCGGCTCGTGCGCCCCGGAGAGGACCACGTCCACCACACGCAGCCGGTGGCTGCCGTCGATGCGGCCGGTGGCCAGGCCCTCGCCGCCGCGCACGCGGCCGTCGGCGAGTGCGGCATGCTCCAGGGCGCGGACCACCGTCGTCCCCACCGCGACGATGCGCCCGCCGCGCGCCCGGGCTCCACGGATGGCTGCCGCCGTGGCGGCCGGGATGCGGTAGGCCTCGTCGAGCGGAAGGCGGAGGTCGAGCTCCAGCGACCCGGTCGAGGAGAGGCCCGCGGCATGGGTCAGCGTGGCGAAGGTGATGCCACGGTCGCGCATCGCCCGGAGTGCCGCCCAGTCGAGCACGAACCCTGCCGAGGGGGACTCGAAGGCGACCGGCGGGCCGGCGATGGGAGTCCACACGTCCCACAGGGCGAGCGGGGCGCGGAGGTGCGAGTACTGGACCGGTCGGCCATGGCGGGCCAGGCCGGCCCAGATGGCGGCCGGCGCCCCGTCGAGCCGGAGCGTGACCAGGCGGGGATGACCGAGGTGGCCGAGGATGCTTGCCGGGAGAGGACCGAGGCGGAGCCGGTCTCCCGGCGCGAACTCGGGCGGTGGCGGCCGGTCCTCGGTCCGCACCCGGAAATCGCCCTCGCCGAGCACGACCGCCGAGAACTCGTGCACGTCGTCCTCGGCCAGTGAACGGCGCCCGGCGAGGCGCACCTCGACCGGAGCGCCGGTGTCGAGGTGGGTGCCGGTCAGGCTGGCGGGCAGGGTGGCGGCGTCGTTGGCCACCACCAGATCTCCTGGCCGGAGGAAGTCGACGAAGGCCCGTCGAGGCGCGTGGCGAACCTCCCCCGAAGCGGACACGACCAGCAGTTTGGCATCGGCAGGGCGCTGGACGGGGCGGCCGGCGGGGATCATCCGGCGCTCCGTTCAGGCACGGGTGCCGCCGGCCGCCGAGGCAGCGCTCCCCGGATGGCCTCCGAGAGCTCGCGCGCCGCCGTCTCCGGCCGCTTCAGCGACGACGGGTCGGCGTCGGGGTCGGCCAGGGCATGCAGGGGCGTGTCCATGTCCCCGGGGTCGACGGACAGGAAGCGCACCCCTTCCCGAGCCAGCTCCGCCTCCCACGTGCGGGTGAGGTGGTGAAGGGCGGCCTTGCTCGCCCCGTAGGCTCCCCACCGCGGGTAGGCGTTGATCCCCGCGTCGCTGGAGACGTTGACCACCACCGCCCCGCGCCCCTCGCGGGCCGAGGCGGTCAGCGCCCCGAGCAGCACCCGGGTCAGGCGGAACGGCCCGAGGAGGTTGGTGGCCAGTGCGGCCTCGAGTGCCTCGCATTCCGTGTCACCGAGGAGGGCGAGGGGGACCGCCCCCAGATGCGAGGCGTTGTTGATCAGGACGTCCAGCCCACCCAGCGCGCCCAGGATCTGCAGCGCGATGGGGTGGATGTCCTCCTTCACCGAGACGTCTCCCGCGATGCCGTGCGCTCGGTGCTTCCGGGCCACGCGCTCGACGCCCGGCCTGCCCCTGGCCACGAAGGCCACCCGTGCCCCGTGCCGGGTGAGCTCCTCGACCAGCGCCAGCCCGAGGCCGGAGGTTCCGCCGGTCACCGCCACACGCAGGCCGCGGAGCGGGTCGGAGGAAGGGGAGCGATTCGGGAGCCGCACTGGAGGTCGCCTCTTCACCGGCGGATGATTAGGCAGAGCCGGCGGGACCTTCAGCCCTCTGTCCATCCGGTTGGCGGAAGGTCAAGACAATGGACGACCCGAAGAACGTCGCTGCGCACCTGGCACGCAATCTGGTTGCGCTCCGGAGCGGGCGACGTCTCACCCAGGAGGCGCTCGCCCGGACCTGCGGCGTCCCCCGCTCCACCATCGCCAACCTCGAGTCCGGCGACGGCAATCCCTCGCTCCGGGTCCTGCTCACCGTGGCCGGCGCCCTCGACGTTCCGATCGACGAGCTCCTCTCCTCGCCCCGGGCCAAGGTGCGCAAGTGGTCGCCGGGGGAGGTCGGCCGGCACGGCCGCGGCCAGGGGGTGACGCTCCGGCCCCTCGTTCCCGAGCCGGTTCCTGAGGAGATGCTGATGGTGATGGACTTCGCCCCCGGCGGGGGAATGCGCGGCACGCCCCACCTCCCGGGCGCGCGTGAGTTCTTCACCTGCCTCGAGGGCCGGGTGACGATCCACGTGGCCGGCGACCGGCACGACCTCGGCGAGGGCGACGTGCTCGCCTTCCCGGGCAACGTCCCCCACGCCTACCAGAATCCGGATGCGCGGCGTCCGGCCCAGGGCGTGTCGGTGGTCATCCTGGCCAAGGCCGGCGTCTAGCAGATGTGCGAGCGCCCTCTCCCCGGGGGTGCCTGCGCAGAGAGGGAGGCAGGAAAACTGTCACCTTCGGGCTCGACAAAGTTCCGTGGCAACGGCCAGTTAACTCGTCCGAGGGGTGACAGTTCTCCTGCCTTGGCCGCGAGAGCGGACCAGGTCCTCACGCCCCGCAGCGGGTGACCTCGCCGTTCAGGGCTTCTTATCGGGGCCTCCGCCGGCGGGCGCCCGGCCGGGCTACGCTCGTCCACGCATCCGATGAGCCGCGCGCATCCATTGCTGCACAGCGTCCTCGTGCTGGCCATCCTTCCCGATGGTGGAGCGGGCCTTCCAGCGCCCGACGCCCGGGCCGCCGAGCGGAACCAGCTGGTGGAGCGTCACATCGTCGCCGAGGGGATCCGCGACGAGGCGACGCTGCGGGCGATGCGCACCGTGCCCCGCCACGAGTTCGTCCTGCCCCAGTACGCCGACGCGGCCTACGACGACCGGCCGCTGCCCATCGGGCTCGGGCAAACCATCTCCCAGCCCTACATCGTGGCCTACCAGACGGAGGTCATCCGCCCCCGGAAGGACCTCAAGGTGCTCGAGGTGGGAACCGGGTCCGGCTATCAGGCCGCGGTCCTTGCCGCCGCCGGGTGCAGGGTCTTCACCATGGAGATCTTCGGCGAGCTGGCCAGCCGCGCCCGCGAGCGGCTGGAGCGCCTCGGCTACCGTGTCACCGTGCGCCACGGCGACGGCAACCTCGGCTGGCCGGAGGAGGCGCCCTTCGACGCCATCCTGGTCACCGCCGCGGCCTCCCACATCCCGCCCGCCCTCGTCGAGCAGCTCCGCCCGGGCGGGCGCATGGTCATCCCGGTGGGGAGCGTGCTCGGCGTCCAGAACCTGGTCCAGGTGGACAAGGACGCCTCGGGGACGGTGCGCACGCGAATCCTTCTCCCCGTGCTCTTCGTCCCCATGCTGAGCGGCCTGCGCTGAGCGCCATGGGCTCGCGGTGGCTCGCGCCGGCAGTGGTGCTGGTCACGGCCTCCACCACTGCCTACGAGCTGCTCCTGGTCCGGCTCTTCGGGGTGGAGCAGTTCCACCACTTCGCCTCCATGGCCATCGGCGTGGCGCTGCTCGGCTCGGGAGTGAGCGGGACGGTCTCCGCGCTTTTTCCCCCGGAGGGGCCGGCCGCGGCGACCCGGCTCCGGTGGGCGGCGGCGGGGACAGCCCTGGCGCTCTGGGCCTCGCCCTGGGCGGCCCACGCCGTCGACGTCGAGCCCACCCAGCTGGCCTGGTCCGCCTCCCAGTGGCTGAGGCTCGCCGCCCTGGTGGTGGTGCTGGCCCTGCCCTTCGCCGCCGGGGGCCTGGCCACGCTCACCGCTCTCGTCCTCGAGCCGAGCAGGACGGGAGGAATCTACGGGGCGAGCTTCGCCGGCGGAGCGGTCGGCGTCGCCCTGGCGCTGGCCGTTCTCTTCATCCTGCCCCCGGCGCAGGCGCTCCTCCTTCCGCCGGTGCTCGCCGGTGGGGCGGCGGTGCTGCTCGGCGGCCGGAGGACGGCGCTCGCCGGCCTGGCGGCGGTGGCCGGAGGCTGCCTGTTCCTCACCTCGCTCTGGTCGCCGCGCCTCACGCCCTACAAGGGCTTGCCGCAGATCTCCGCCATGCCCGGAGCGCGGAAGGTCGCCGAGAGGACCGGTCCTCTCGGCTGGGTGGTGGCCCTGGAGGCTCCGTCCTTTCGCCTTGCACCCGGCCTCTCGCTCAACTTCCGGGGGGATTTCCCGCGCCAGTCGGTGCTTCTCGTGGACGGCGACGTCGCCGGGGCGGCGACCGACCTGCGCACGCCCGCCTCGGCGGCGCTGGCCGACGCGCTTCCCACCTCCCTGCCGCATGCCCTCGGGCCTCTGGACAAGGTGCTGCTCTTCGGGGCGGGCGGCGGTCTGGAGCTGAAGGCGGCGCTCGCTCGGGGGAGCGCGGTGACCCTCGAGCCCGACGGTGCGCTCCTCCAGCTGGCCCGGCAGCTCGGCCCCCTCGACTCCGCGGAGGCGCGAAGGGCCGAGGACCGCATCGGCGACCCACGCTCGCTGCTCGCCGGCTCGGGCGAGAAGTTCGATCTCATCTCGCTGGCACCGTCGGCGGGGCAGGGGGCCTCGGTGGGCGGGGTGCGCGCGCTGGACGCGGACTTCCTCCACACCGCCGAAGCCTACCAGCTCTACCTCCGCCACCTGAGCCCGCGAGGGATGCTCGCCGTGACAGCTTGGGTCTCCGTGCCACCCCGCGAGAGCGTCCGCACCGTGCTCACCGCGGCCGAGGCGCTGCGGCGCGTGACCGGGGCGCCTCCCCGGGGGCTGGTCATCGCCCGCAGCTGGGGGACGGTGACCGTCCTCGCCCGCCCGGCGGGCTTCACGCCCGACGAGGTCGCCCGCCTCCGCACCTTCGCGCGCGCGCGCGGCGTGGATCTGGACTGGCCGCCGGCCGCTCAGGCCGAGCCACCGATCAACGTGCTGGACGATCCATCCCTGGTCCAGGCCGCCGCCGCGGCCTCCGGAGAGTCCCCGCAAGCTGCCGCGCGCTTCGCCGCCGCCTATCCGTTCGAGGTGGCGCCCGTCGGTGACGACCGGCCCTACCCCCATCACTTCCTGCGACCCTCGGCCGCGCTGGCCTTCCTGCGCACCGCCCGCGGGACCTGGCTCCCCTTCGCCGAGTGGGGACCGATCGCCGTCGCTGCCACGGTGGTGCAGGCAATGCTCGTCTCGGCGCTGCTGCTCCTCCTCCCCGCCGCGCTCTGGGCGCGCCGTGCGAGAGCAGACGTGCGCCTCCCCCGGCTGCTCGGCTTCTTCTCCGCCCTCGGCTTCGCCTACGTCGCCGCGGAGATGGCGGCCATCCAGGAGCTGAGCCTTCTCCTCGGGCATCCGGTCTACTCCGTGGCCACGGTGCTCACCGCGCTCCTCGCCTGCTCGGGGCTGGGGAGCGCCTGGTCCGACCGGCTCGCTCCCGCGCGAGGTCCGAGGACGTGTGCGGTGCTCACGGTGCTCTTCCTTGCCGGGGCGCTGGCCCTCCTGGCCGCGGTGCACCGGCTCCAGCCCGCGCCGCCGGCGGTCCGGGTGGCCGCCGCCCTGGGCTTCCTCGCGCCGGCGGCCTTTCTGATGGGCGTGCCCTTTCCGCTCGGGCTCCGGACCTTCGCCGTCGGGAGTGGCCCGCTCGCCTGGGCCTGGGCGGCGAACGGATTCGCCTCGGTGGTGGCCGCGCCGCTCAGCGCGCTGATCGCGCTGGAGGGCGGATCGCGGGTGCTCTTCGTCGCCGCGGGGGCGGCCTACGCCCTGGCCGGCGCGCTCCAGGGGTGGGCGCTCGGGCGCCGCGAGACCAACCGCTAGACGGGGAGGTGGTTGGTGAGGCGCTCCAGGGTACGAACCAGCTCGTCCACGTCCACCGGCTTGCCCACGTAGGCGGCTCCGGTCGTTTCGCGGACCTCGGCGATGCCCGCGTGGTGCGGCATGTAGCCGGACATGATCACCGCCCGGAGCCCGGGATGCATCTCGCGGAGCCGGGCCAGGAGCTCCAGTCCGCCCATCCCCGGCATCTGCACGTCGACCACGGCCACGTCCGGCCGCTCCGTGCCGGCCATGGCCAGAGCCTGCTCGCCGCTGGTGGCGCCGGAGATGACCAGTCCCTCTTCCCTGAGGAGGGTGGTCAGTGCGGCCAGGGCGTTGGCCTCGTCGTCGACGAGCAAGACCTTCAACCCCCGGAGCCGCGTGCCGGCCGGCTCGCCCATCGCGAGAACCGGAAGCGCGACGGTGGCTGGCGCACGAGCCAGCGGCACCTGGAAGTAGAACCTCGCCCCCCGGCCGGGCGTGCTCTCCACGCCGATGCGTCCGCCGTGGGCCTCGACGATCTTCCGGCTGATGTAGAGGCCCAGGCCGAGGCCCTCCTTCCGGCGCGCAGTCGACGTCCGCCGGTACTTGTCGAAGACGAAGGAGGCCTCCTCCGGCGAGAGCCCGGGGCCCTGGTCGGAAACGGAAACCACCGCCATCCCGTCCACGGCCTCGAGGTGGACGACGATGGGGGAGCCGGGGGGCGAATACTTGAGGGCGTTCTGGAGGAAGTTGACCAGCACCCGCTCGATGCGGCGGGGCTCGACGAGGGCGGCCACCGGGCGGAGAGCCTCGAGCCGCACTCTCAGGCGGTCGAAGCTGGAGATGGTGCGCTCGAGGATCGCCTGGAGGAGGGGGGCGAGAGGCACCGTCTCCAGCTCCAGCTCGACCCGCTCGGACTCGACGTAGGCCATCTCCAGCAACTCGCGGACCAGGCGGTCGATGAAGGCGGCGCTCTGGGCGATGACGTCCACCGCGTGCGCCTCCTCGGGAAGTCCCCGGCCGCTCAGCTGGCGCGCCAGGACCCGGGCCTGCAGGGAGATGATGGAGAGCGGGTTCTTGAGGTCGTGGCTGATGAACTCCAGGAACTCCTCCCGGAATCGCTCCAGCGCATAGCGCTGGGAGACGTCTCGGACGGCGGCGATGACCAGCGCCTCTTCCTCCGTCAGGAGCGGGCTGAGGCTGATCTCCACCGGGAATTCGCTGCCGTCCTTCCGGCGGGCGAAGAGCGAGAGCCCGCTCCCCATCGGGCGAACGGCGGGAGCGGCGTGGTACGCCGCCCGGTGTCCCACGTGTTTCGAGCGAAACCGCTCCGGGAGGAGGGCCTCGATGGGCTGACCGGCCAACTCGTCGTGGGAGTACCCGAACAGGGCGTTGACCTGGTCGTTGGCCACGGCGATCCGGCCCTCGCCGTCGGTGATGAGGATGGCGTCCGGTGCCGCCTCGACCAGCCGCCTGAACCGCGCCTCGCTGGCCCGGGTGGCGGTGATGTCCCGGAAGACGAGCACCACGCCCTGGACGCGCCCGTCGGCGTCGACGATGGGAGCGGCGGTGTCGGCGATGGGACGCTCGACGCCGTCGCGCGCGACCAGCGCGGCACGGTGGGACAGGCCGACGCTCGCGCGGGTGGAGAGTACCGCCACGACCGGATCCGGAAGCGGCTCGTGACTCTTCTCGTCGACGACGTGGAAGACCTCGGCAAACGGGCGGCCGGCGGCCTGGGCGAGCCTCCAGCCGGTCAGCTGCTCGGCGACGGGATTCATCTGGACGATGCGGCCGCCGGAATCGGTGGCGATCACCCCGTCGGCGATGCTGTTCAGGGTGATCGCGCCTCGCTGCTCCCGGTCGGCCAGGGTCCGTTCGGTCCGGGATCGCCGCGAGATCTGGCTCCGCAGCTGGAGGAAGGCGAAGAGGAGGACGGCCACGCTGATGCCGAAGCCGACGATCAGCGTGCGCTTCACCGACTCCGAGTCCCCCCCCGCCGAGGCCTCGCGCTCGACGAGCAGCCGGCGCTCCTCGGACACCATCTTGCTCACCAGCTGGCGGATCCGGTCCGACTGCGCGTTACCCTCCGCGGTGACCGCCGCCTCGCGCTGTGCGTCGAAGCCCAGATCACGGCTGGCGCGCAGGCTCTCGTCGAGCTGGAGGATGCGCGCGCCGAGCAGCGGCTCCAGCCCGGCGAAGCGCTTCTCCTGCTCCGGGTCGTCGCCGATGAGCTGCCGGAGCCGGGTCCGTGTCTGGTCGAGCCGGGTGATGGCCGCCCGGTAGGCCTCGAGCTGCGCGCTGTCGCCCCCCAGCGCGAAGCCACGGCGGTAGGACACGGCATCGTCCAGGGCGACGAGGAGCGCTCCCAGCGACTCGATGGTCTCGTTGCTCCGGGCCAGGTAGCGGCCGGTTTGCTCCAGGGCGGTGGTGTGGAGATAGGCGCGGACGGCGACGCCGAAGACGATGGCCAGGCCGACCCAGACCGCGATGGCCGGGATCCACACCGCCGGCCGAAAGCTCCGCCATGACGTGGAGGTGATGGTGTCCACCCGGGGCTCCCGGGCGGGGCATCTAGCACGGGTCGGCCGCGGGGAGGGAGCAGGCGAGCGGGCCCGGTGTTCAGTGGCCCGGGGGGGCCTGCGACATCTCGACCAGGGTGAGCACCGTTCTCCAGTTGCGCACCGTGCTCGTGGTGGCCAGCCGGGAATCGAGGTAGGCGTTGGTGAGCTTGGTCCGCGCCATCCCGTTGGGAAGCCGGAGGTAGACCTCTCGCCCGATGACCGCGAACTCGTCGGGAGGCGAGCGCCGAGCGTCGAGGGCGGCGATGCGGGCAGGCGAGGGCCGGTCGGCGAGGAAGGCGACGTGGAGGCTGTCCGGATCGGCGCCGGATTCGAGGTAGGGATTGGCTCGCACGGCCCTGGCCAGCTCGGCCGCGGTGCGGGTCACCACCGGGATGGTCATGCCGAAGCGCACCGCCAGGGCCCCCGAGATGCGGGCCGGGATCTGCCCCGCCAGCCGGTCCGAGGCCTCGAAGACGACGTTGCCGCTCTGGATGTAGATGGCGACGCGGCCGCAGCCCGCGCCGGTGAAGAGCGCCTGGAGCTCCTTCATCGGCAGCCGGTTGTGCTTGCCGAGGTTGATTCCCCGCAGCAGCGCCACGTGGATGCCCGCGCCCTTGGCCACGTCGCCTCCCTGGGCGGAGAAGCCTACCGCAGGCAAACCGCCTCGACGTTGTTCCCGTCGGGATCGAGGAGGAAGGCCGCGTAGTAGTGAGGGCCGTAGGCGGTACGGATTCCGGGGGGCCCGTGGTCGCCCCCGCCGGCCTCCAGCCCGAGCCGGTAGAACCGGTCCACGTGGGGGCGCTCGGCGGCGCGGAAGGCGACGTGAACACCGGTCGAGGGCGGGGTCTGCGCCCGGTAGAGCCAGAACGCCGGCTGCCCCGGTGGACCGAAGCTGGCGCTCGAGTCGTCCTGCGAGCAGAGGACGTGGCCGAGCGCGCCAAGAGCGGCCCGGTAGAAGCGGACGCTCGCCGCGAGGTCCTTGGTCTTGAGGCCGATGTGGTCGTACACGCGCGTGACCTCCCGCCCTTTGATGCCAAGGCGGCCGGCGCTGCGCAACGGAGACTTTGCCGCCGGCGGACCTAGAAGGGACGCGCCACCGCCCTGAGCCGGAGGCACCCGTCGGGCACGAGGCTGGTCACGAGCATGACCTCGTTGATGTCCCGATGCTCGGTCCAGGTGACCGTCTGGCGATGGGACGGCTCCAGCCAGAAGGTCTCGATGGCCGCCCCGAGCGGCCGGTAGGCCCCGAGGGCGGCCAGCAGGTCGCGGGTGTTCGGAGAGGCGGCGCTTGCCTCGAGCAGCTCGAGGACGTGAAGGCCGATGGACAGCCCGAGCTCGCGGAAGGCCAGGCGCCGCGAGGCAGCTCCGCGGAGCCCGGCCTCGACGGACGGGTGCCGCAGCCCCTGGAGCGCGGCGGCGAGCAGGCCGTCGAGCAACGCCTCGTTCATCCCTCCCTCGGCGCCCCGCAGCTGGGCCACCCGTCCGGCGTCCATGAGCAGCCCGCCCAGTCCGAGCGGATCGGTCGTCGCCCACTG
>Ga0335082_10003769_pt1 | contig 16492 bp, 10 predicted proteins | sample Lox_Sample_41_FD_206718 | JGI IMG/M metagenome (GOLD analysis project Ga0335082, IMG submission 206718) | Soil microbial communities from Loxahatchee National Wildlife Refuge, Florida, United States - Lox_Sample_4.1 | ecosystem: Environmental > Terrestrial > Soil > Wetlands | place: USA...
CCAGCGCTTCTTTCTCTTCCTCAACTACTACGATCCGCACACGCCCTTCAACCCGCCCGCCGAATTCGTGCGGCTGGTGGCGCCGCCCGAACAGCGCCCGCACGGGCTCGCACGCACGCAGCAGGAGCTCGACGTCCTCTACGACGGCGAGATCCGATACATGGACTCCCAGATCGGCCGGTTGTTCGACCGCCTGCGCGAGGAGGACCTCTACCGCGACCTCTGGATCGTGGTGACCGCGGACCACGGCGAGATGCTCGGCGATCATGACATCACCGGCCACGGACGCACGCTGTACGACGGGGAGCTGCGCATTCCCCTGCTGGTCAAGCCGCCGCGCGGCGAGGCTCCCGGCGGTCGACGCCGCGAGCTGATCCAGCTGGTCGACCTTTTTCCGATGATCCTCGGGCGCTTGGCAGTCCCGGCGCCGGCGGGCTCGCAGGGGCGCTTCCCGCGCGGCGAGGCGCCGGCGATCGCGGAGGTCAACGCCGAGCCGGAGGTTGCGGTGCGGGGCGACTGGCGCGCGATCCTCGAAGGCGACGAGAAGTACGTCGAGGACACCGGCGGCGACCGCATGCTCTTCGACCTGGCCCGCGATCCCGGCGAGACGCGCAATCTGGTCAGCGAGCAGCCCGAGCGGGCGAGCGCCCTCGCCCGCGCGCTCGCGGCGCTCTTCGCGGCGCTGCCGCCGCCGCAGCCGGCTGGCCCGGGGCAGCGCGTCGACGACGAGACGCGCCAGGCGCTCGAGAGCCTCGGCTATCTGAAGCGGCCCTAGGACCGACTCGCCAGGACGAAGCGCTCGGGCGGCTCGCCCGCGCGCTCGATCGAGAGGGAGCGAGCGGTGGGATCCACCCGCGCATCGAAGGCGGCTTCGGGGCGCGCGCGGCCGAGCTCGCCGAGACCGAGCCGGCAGCGCTTCTCGCCGTCGATCTCGAGCGCGCCGCATGCGCCGGTCGCGTCGGCGAAGAGGAGGCGCGCGCGCCCACCGCCCGGCCGGCGCTCGCACCACTCGAGCGCCTTCTCGACGGCGTCGAGCCGCTCCAGACAGTCCTCGGCGAGGAGCACGGCCGGCGCCTGGCACCGCTCTCCGGTCCGGGGCGCGCCGAGGGGAAGCGCCGCGGCGGCGAGCCCGCGCTCGTTCACGCCTGCGAGCGCGGCGCCGAGGCCCGGGCGGGCGATCGTGAGGTTCGCGTAGCCACCATCGGGTGCGACGCTGCGCCTGACCAGCCTGTCCGGGCTCCGCAGGCGCAGCTCGAGCGCGGAGGGCGCCGAGGCCGCGAAGGCCGCCGCCTCGACGGCGGCGCGCTCCGGATCGAGGAGCTCGCGCGCGAGCAGAGCGACGAGCGCCTCCAGGGGGAGGCCGGCCCCGCTCGCGATTCCCGCGGTGCGCTCCGCGAGGTGCGGAAAGTGTCGCTCGAGGTCCCGCCGGAGCGCCGCGCGCCTCCCGCGTCCACCGGCGAGGAGCGAGGCGGCGCGCGCGCGCAGGCCCGGCCCGAAGCCGAGCGCGCGCGCGTCCGCCCGAATCGCAGCCCGGCAGGCGCGGCCCTGGTCGAACCCCAGGTCGCGCGGCGCGCCCTCGCAGTCGATCGCTCCAGCGGCGATCAACGCTCGGCCGCGAAGTCGACGAAGAGGACCTCGTTGAGGGATCCGGTGCGGTATCCCTCGAGATCGAGGGCGACGTAGCGGAAGCCGAGAGGCTTCACGGCCGCGACGATCGCCTGCGCCACCGCGGGGTCGAGCGCGCGCTCGAGCTCGAGGACGTCGATCTCGACGCGGGCGAGCTCGCCGTGGTGGCGCAGCCGGACCTGCCGGAAGCCGAGCGCGCGAAGCCGTTCCTCGCCCTCCTCCACCTGGCGCAGCCGCTCGGGCGTGACCTCGGTTCCGTACGGCAGGCGGGAGGAGAGGCACGCGGAGGCCGGGAGCTCGGCGCTCGGGAGACCGGCCGCGCGCGAGAGCGCGCGGATCTCGGCCTTCGACAGCCCGACCTCGAGGAACGGCGACAGCACGCCGCGCTCGGCGGCGGCGCGATGGCCTGGACGGAAGTCTCCCTGGTCGTCGACGTTGATGCCGTAGGCGACCGCGTCGAAGCCGAGCGACGCGCGGAGGCTGCCGAGCACGTCGAAGAGCTCCGACTTGCAGTGGAAGCAGCGGTCGGGGCGGTTCGCGCGGTAGTCGGCGCTCTCCATCTCGCGGGTCTCGACGAACCGGTGCGGGATCCCGAACTCGCGGACGACCTGCTCCGCCATGCGCCGGTGGCTCTCGGGATAGGAGGGCGAGACAGCGGTCACGGCGAGCGCCCCCTCGCCGAGGGCCTCGTGCGCGGCGTGCGCCAGGTAGCTCGAGTCGACGCCGCCGGAGAACGCGACGAGGACGCGCCCCGCCGCGCGCAGCCGCTCGCGGAGCGCGGCGTCCTTCGCCTGGAGCGCGGGGGAGAGGCGGGGCTCCGTCACGCCGATCAGGGTACGAGTGGCCCGGGAGTGGGTCAACAAAGCTATGCTGCCGGCGTTCCGGGGGGAGAACAGCATGCCGAAGCTGCGGGTCGGGCTCGTCTACGGAGGGCGCTCGGTCGAGCACGAGGTGTCGGTCGCCTCGGCGACCTCGATCCTCCGCAACCTGGATCCGTCGCGCTACGAGATCTGGCTGCTCGCGATCGACCACGATGGACGCTGGCGCGTTGGAGCGCCCGGGACCTCGCTCGAGACGGCCCTCGAGCGGGGCTCGCCGATCGTGCTCCCGGCGACGCCGGCCGAGAACGCGCTGCGGCCGCTCGGGCGAGAGGCTGGCCTCGAGGTGGCGCTCGACGTGCTCTTCCCGATCGTTCACGGGCGCGGCGGCGAGGATGGGACGCTGCAGGGGCTCCTCGAGCTCGCCGGGCTGCCCTACGTCGGATCGGGCGTGCTCGGCTCCGCGCTGCAGATGGACAAGGAGGTGGCCAAGCGGCTCCTCGTCCAGGCGGGGCTTCCGGTCGGCCCGTGGCGGAGCACGACGGCGCACGAGCTCGCGCGGGATCCGCGCGGGCTCGCCCTGCGCATCGCGGACGAGCTGGGGATGCCGGTCTTCGTGAAGCCGGCGAACTCCGGCTCTTCCGTGGGGATCCAGAAGGTCCGCGAGGCGAAGGCGCTCGGCCGCGCGCTCGCCGAGGCGAGCCGCTACGACGCCAAGCTCGTGGTCGAAGCGGCGATCGACGCGCGCGAGATCGAGGTGGCGGTGCTGGGCAACGAGGATCCCGAGGCTTCCGTACCCGGCGAGATCCGCCCGCGCCGCGAGTGGTACGACTACGAGGCCAAATACGTGGACGAGAGCACGGAGCTCCTCGTGCCCGCTCCTCTCTCCGAGGACGAGGCCGCGCTCGCGCGGAGCCTCGCGCTGCGCGCCTTCCGGGCGCTCGAGGGAGCCGGCCTCGGGCGCGTCGACTTCCTGATGGAGCGCGCCTCCGGCGCGTTCTATCTGAACGAGGTGAACAGCCTTCCCGGGTTCACCGAGATGTCGATGTACCCGCGCCTCTGGGAGGCCTCCGGGCTCCCGTACCCGCAGCTCCTCGATCGCCTGATCGAGCTGGCGCTCGACCGCCACCGCCGACGCTGCGCGCTCGAGACCACGTTCCGCAAGTGAGTCCGGAAAAGAGAAGGGCCGGTCACCCTTCGGTGACCGGCCCTTCGAATCGACCGATCGCTCAGGCGATCAGCTGCGCTTGGAGCGCCCGAACATCACGAGCCCGGCGATGCCGCTGCCGAGGAGCAGCAGGGTGCCCGGCTCCGGGACGAAGTGCAGATCGAAGAACGCGAAGCCCGGGACCACCGCCGAGGCGCCGATGTTCGTGCTCACGAAGATCGGCGACACCAGCCGGATCGCGCCGGAGGCCGCAACCGTCGAGCTGCTGGCCGAGGCGGGACCATGCTGGAAGCCCATCTGCGTGACGGTGCCCACCGCCGCGACGCCGGCCGTCCACGGAGCGCCGGCCACGGTCAGGTTCACGCTCGCGCTGGTCGTGCCGGGCGGAATCGCGATGACGCCGCCGACGCCGACGACGCTCAGCGGAACCGACAGGTTCGCGGTCGCGATCGAGCATGCCTTGAAGAGGCAGACCTTGGTGACGCCGTTCAGCGACATCGTGCCGCCGAGGACCGCACCGCTAAACGCACCGGTCGCGTTGTGGACCGTCGCCTGGATGCCCTTGATCGGGGCCGCCGCGGGGTCCGTGATCGGGATCACGATGCCCGCCGCAGCGAACGGCGAGGCGGGAACCGTCATCGCCGTGATGTGACCGATACCGGTCGTACTCACGTTGACCGTGGTAGCGCCCGGCACGATGAGGGGGGCCAGACCAGCGAGCGAGATCGAGACGGCGCCAACCGCCGTCACCGGAATTGCCTGGGCCGGGGCCGTCGCCATCGCGAGCGCGCCCACCGCCAGGATGCTCAACAACTTGCGCATTGGGTTCTCTCCCTTTGAAGCTTCAGTTCTTCGATCCCTCGGGCGACTCCCGGCTCCCCGCTTCGCGCCGGAGTCGCCTCCAGCCGCTCGGATCGCCCGCGGACCGTCCCTCAGGTTTCCTCAGCCCTTGTACAACCCGCGTTGCAGCAACGGCACCCACCGACACTGCAACTCGGCAGACCGGGAGTGTGCAATCCGGATACCAAGTACGCCCCCCGCCAACCGATGGCGGCGATCCTTTTGAATTCAGCTAGTTGGACCGGTATTCGCCCTGGGGGGGGATCGGCCCGAGCGGATTCGAAGGAAAGGCTTTTCCTTCCGCTAGGAAAAGTTCCGTCTCGATCCGCAAGGAGCCGCTCGGGCGGCGGCAGCTACGCAGACGCAGAGGGCCGACCATCCCCACCGCCTCTGGAGGCGGGGATGGCCGGCCCTTCTTCGAACTCTGCTGATCAGCTCAGGCGATCAGCTGCGCTTGGAGCGCCCGAACACGATGAGCCCGGTGATGCCGCTGCCGAGGAGCAGCAGGGTGCCCGGCTCCGGAACGAAGTGCAGGTCGAGGAACGCGAAGCCCGGCACCACTGCGGAGGCGCCGATGTTCGTGCTGACGAAGATCGGCGACACCAGCCGGATCGCGCCCGAAGCCGCAACGGTCGAGCTCGTGTTGGAGGCCGGGCCGTGCTGGAAGCCCATCTCGGTGACGGTTCCCACCGCCGCCACGCCGGCCGTCCAGGGCGCGCCGACCACGGTCAGGTTCACGCTCGCGCTCGTATCCCCGGGCGGGACGGCGATCGTGCCGCCCTGGCCGACGTTGCTGAGCGGAACCGACAGGTTTGCCGTCGCGATCGAGCAGGCCTTGAAGAGGCAGACCTTGGTGACGCCGTTCAGCGACATCGTGCCGCCGAGCGTCGAGCCCTCGAAGTGGCCCGCTGCGTTGTGGACCGTCGCCTGGATGCCCTTGATCGGAGCCGCCGCCGGATCCGTGATCGGGACGACGAAGCCCGCCACGTCGAACGGCGAGGCCGGGATGTTCAGCGACGTGATGTGCCCCTTCTCGCCCGTCGTGCTCACGGTCCCGGTAACGGAGACCGGGCTCGCCGGCACCAGCAGGGGGCTCAGGCCTGCGAGCGAGATCGACGCCTGCCCGACCATGGTGACCGGGAGCGGAGCCGCGTGGGCCGGAGTCGTCGCCATCGCGAACGCGCCGACCGCCAGGATGCTCAACAACTTGCGCATACGATTGTCTCCCTCTGAGGTTTGGCTCACGAAACGCCGCCGACCCGAGGCGCGGCACCCGCCTTGCGCTTGGGATCGACCGACGACGAAGGGATGGAGGCCGTGTGGACGGCCGACGTTCGCTCGCGCCGCTCGGCGCGTCCGGCCAGGACGAGCCCGGCGACGCCCCCGCCGACGAGCAGGAACTCGCTCGGCTCGGGCACGAAGTGGAGGTCGAGCAGGCCGAAGGCCGGGATCACCGACGCGGCCGCGATGTTGGTCGAGATGAAGATGGGCGTGACGAGGCGGAGCTGCCCCGATGCTCCCACCGTCGAGCTCGTGTTGGAGGCGGGCCCGTGGCTGAAGCCCCGCCGCGTGCTCTCGCCGATCGCGGCGACGCCCGCGGTCCACGGCGCGCCACCGAGCGTGACGGAGATGAGGCCGCTCGCCGTCCGCGTGCCGCCCGAGCCGATCGGGGAGAGCGGAACGGAGACGTTGGCGGACGCGTTCGAGCACGCCTTGAAGAGGCAGACCTTGGCGACGCCGTTCAGCGGCATCGCCCCGGCGAGAACGCCGCCCTGGAATTGACCGGCCCCGTTGTGGAGCGTGAGGACGAGACCCTCGATCGGGAAGGCGGCCGGATCGGTCACCGGGACCACCTGGCCGGCGGCTGCGAACGGCGACGCGGGAAGGCTCAGGGACGCCGGATGCGCGCCCTCTCCGACGACCCCTGCGACGCCCGAGCCGCTGATCCCGACCGGGGAGAGCCCGAAGATGTCGAGCGTCAGGACCCCCGTGAAGGGAACCGTCCCCGCCGAGGCCTGCTCGGCCGCGCCGAGCACCAAGAGGCTCGCAGCGAGAACGGACAGCAGCTTCAGCATCCGCAGCACTCCTCTCCGGAGCGGGTGTCCGAGGGAGTTGTGGGAAGAACCAACCGGGGCGTGGCAGGGAAAGTGAGGAGGCGGCGAGAAATCCCGGGCACATGCGACGCCGGGGCGTCACCTGCGGGGATTCCTGTCTTGGGCGAGCCTGTGCCTGGGAGCGGTCTCGCGAGTCTCGCGGCCTGCGATCAGCGAATCACGTAGCCGAGCGCGCGGAGCTGGTTAAGCTCCATCTCTTGGAGCTGCACCTGGCCCGGGGCGTGGCCCCAGGGCGGGGGATCCGAGGACACGTAGCTGCGCAGCGCTTCCTGAAGCTCCGGGGGGAGGTGGCTCGGGTCGGTCGGCGCGAGATCCCGCTTCTCCCAAGGATCGTTGCGGTGGTCGTAGAGCTCGAGGCGCCGCGACCGCTCCGCCTGCGCCGCCGGGGCCTCGTCGGCACCGTCGGGATCGTCGACCTTCGCCTCGGCGGCCGCCTTCGAGACGTCGGCGGAGACGCCGACCTCCGGCTCCACCTTCTCCTCGATCTGCTGGATCGCCCGGTAGGGCCCGAGCGTCACGGCGACGATCGCGTCCGGATCGACCTTGGGGCGGCCCCAGGTGCGATCGATCTCCGCGTAGACCGGGCGCTCCGCGGGTCCAGGCACGCCCTTCGCGCTCGCCTCGATCAGCGGGAGCGCGGAACGCCCGTCGAGCCCGGGCGGGATCGGGACCCCGAGGAGGTCGTAGAGCGTCGGCCAGATGTCGACGTTGGCGACGGTCGGCTGCACCACGATGCCGGGCTGGAGCTCGAACGGCAGCGAGATGATCCAGGGCACCTCGGCCACCTCGCGGTAGAGCGTACGCGCGTGCCCCTCCAGGCCATGCTCCCGGAAGCCCTCGCCGTGGTCGGCGGCGACGACCACCACGGTGTTCCTCCACAGGTCGCGGTCGCGGAGCTCCTGGAGCAGCGCGCCCACGTTCCGGTCGACCCAGTGGATGGCGTTGTCGTAGGTGTCCGAGTAGCCGGTGCCGAAGCGCGCCGAAACCTCGTCGTACGCGTACTGATGGACGTCCATGTAATGGACGTAGAGGAAGAAGCGCTCGTGGCCGAAGTCCTTCAGGAACTCGCGCGCCGCGACGGTGAGGTCCTCGTCGGTGCCGTTGACCGGGTTCGGCCGCCGGCGCTGGAACTTGTCGGGGGCGCGTCCCGGCTGCGGATGCAGGTACGTGTCGAAGCCCTGGCCGAACCCGAAGTTGGGCGCGACCCACCCGTTGCGCCAGATCCCCGCCGTCCGGAAGCCCGCCCGCTTCAGGACCTCGGCCGGCATCTCCACCTGCTGCGGCAGGCTCTGCGACCAGCGCAGGATGCCGCTGCGGCGCGGCCAGACCGAAGTCCACATCGAGGCCATCGAGGCCTTCGTCCAGCTCGACTGGCTGATCACGCGCCCGAAGCGCACGCCGGTGCTCGCCAGGTAGTCGAGCGTCGGGCTCGTCTCGCGCTGGTAGCCGTAGGCGTGCAGGTGGTCCGCGCGGAGCGTGTCGATCACGATGAAGAGCAGGTTCAGGTCCTTGCGGTCCTTGAGCGCGCGGATGTCGTCGACCTGTCCCTTCGAGCGCGGGGGCAGGCGGATCTCGAACTGGGTGACGATCAGCACCACGAACAGCAGGCCCGCGAGGCCGAAGTAGGTCCACGGGTTGTCGAGCAGGCGCCGCAGCACGAGGTTCTTCCTCCCAGCTCCCGTCCCGGGTGGGGACGCTCGGAACGGAATCGCCGAGAGCAACGCCGCGTCGGATGCGGAGGGCCCGGGGAAGAGAGCGCAGCATCGTAGGGGAGCGCTGCGCGCGGGGCCAGATCCCGCGGCGGCGCGGGCCCTCCTTCCGTGGCATGCGCTCGCAGCTCCGCGCCGGAAGTGCGAGAGCCGGATGCCGAACGGGTCGCGGACCGCGATCCGGAACACAGCTTCGAGACAGCCGGCCACAGCGTCGAGACGGCCGGGAAGCGCGCGAAACGCGAGCGGATTTGGAGTGGCCGTCCGCGTTCCGGCGCGTATACTGCCGCGTTCACTTCAGGGAGGGAGGGAGGTCTCTCATGCTCCCCCGGCGCCGCTTCCCGACTCCTGCCGCGCTCTCGTGCGCGCTCGTCCTCCTCGCCTTCGTCGCCGCGCTCGGCGCAGGCTGCCGGGGCAGCGTCGAGGACCGCCTCGCCGAGGTGCGCGCCCAGCAGGACGCCGGGCAGTTCAACGAGTCGATCGAGCCGCTGCGCGAGATCCTCGCGCGTAGCCCGGATCTCGCCGAGGCCAACTACCTGCTCGGCGTGGCGCTGGTGCAGACCGGTCAGCCGAGCCTGGCGGTGTGGCCGCTCGAGAAGGCGGCGGCCGCGCCCGATCACGCGGTGCAGGCCGGCCTGCTGCTCGCGACCACCTTCCTCGGGCTGCAGTCATACGACGACGCGGTCCGCGTGTCGACCAAGGTGCTCGAGGCGAAGCCCGACACGATCTCCGCGCTGCGCGTCCGCGCGCAGGCGCTGCTCGGCGCCAACCGCCGCAAGGACGCGCTCCAGGACACCACCAAGCTGATCGAGCTCGTGCCGGACGACTTCGAGGCCTGGCTCACCCACGGGACGATCCTGGCCGAGCTCGGCATGATGGACGAGGCCGAGAAGGCGCACGAGAAGCTCGAGGAGGTGTCGGCGAAGAGCGCCGATCCGTCGCTCGCCGTGCGCGGCTGCCTCGCGCGCGCTCTCTTCTTCAAGGACAACGTCAAGGACGAGAAGCGCGCCGAGGAGCACTACAAGTTCTGTCTGGCCAAGGCACCCACCGATCCCTTCGCCCTGCGCCTCGTCACGCAGTTCTACGACGAGGAGGGCAAATCCGACGAGTCGATGCGCATCTGGGCGGCGGCGGTGAAGGCCGCGCCGGACAACATGCAGTTCCGGGCCGCGCTTGCGGGGCGCTACGAGGCCGCCGGGAAGGTCGACGACGCCCGCAAGGTCCTCACCGACGGGGTCGAGCAGCTCGGCACCTCGCAGGCGTGGGCGACGCTCGCCGAGTTCGAGCGGCGCACCGGCCACCTCGACAAGTCGATCGAGGCGATCGACCAGGCGATCAAGGTGCAGCCGAGCGCCGCCGAGAACCTGCAGTTCATGCGCGCCGACGTGCTCGTCGACCTCGGCCGGCTGGACGAGGCGCAGGCGATCGTCGATCAGATCAAGGAGCCCTCGTTCCGCGACCTGCTGAAGGGACGGGTGCTGCTCGCGCGCGGCCAGCCGCAGGCGGCCCTGGCGGCGTTCGAATCCGGCCTGAAGCGCTGGCCCAACAACGCGGGCGGTCGTTACCTCGCCGGGCTCGCGGCGCGCGACCTCGGCGACTACGAGCGCGCGTCGGCCGAGTTCCGGGAGTCGCTGCGCGCGGACTCGCGCGCCACCGACGCGGCGCTGATGCTCGCGAGCCTCGAGCTCGCACGCGGCCAGTATCGCGAGGCCCAGGAGATGGCTCGCCTCTTCATCAAGAACCGCGGCGGCACCCGGCCGGAGGGTTACGCGATCCTGATCCGCGCCGCGATCGCGCAGCACATGTACGACGCGGCGCGGCGCAGCGCGGACTCGCTCGCCAAGGCGGGCTTTCCGCGCGAGGCGGCGGTCGCGCGCGCGGAGATCGAGGGCAGCGAGCACGGCCCGGACGCGGCGATCCGCTCGCTCGAGAAGAGCGGCCTCGATCCGAGCGATCCCGCGAACGAGGCGGTGCTGCGCCAGCTGGTGCAGCAGCTCGTCGCGACCGGGAAGATCGACCAGGCGCTCGCAGTCGTCGCCCGGGCGCAGGCAGCGAAGCCGGAGTCCGCTTCGCTCCAGGAGCTCCACGGCACGGTTCTGCTGCGCGGCAAGCGCTACGCGGAGGCCGCGCCGTTCTTCGAGAAGGCGCTGGCGCTCGATCCCAAGCTCGGGCGCGCGAAGGCCGGGCAGGCCGAGCTCGCGCTCGCGGCGGGCGATCCGCAGAAGGCGATCGGGCTCTACGACGAGGCGGCGCGACTGATGGCGCCCGACATGACCGCGGCCTACGCCGCGGCGCAGCTGGTGCTGGCGAGCGGAGATCGCACCGGCGCGAAGCAGCGCCTCGAAGAGGTCGTGCGCCGCGATCCCGGTCATGCGGGCGCCCGCAACGATCTGGCGTGGCTGCTCGCGCAGCAGAACGAGGACCTCGACCGCGCGCTGCGCCTCGCCGAGATGGCCTACCGCATCGACCCGAGCCCCGAGATCGCCGATACGCTCGGGACCGTCTACCTGCAGCGCGGGGAGCTCGACCGCGCCATCCAGCTCTTCGACGAGGCGCTGAAGGCGCGTCCCGACTCGCCCTCGACGCGCTACCGGCTCGGGCTGGCGCTGGCGCGCCAGGGAGAGCACCAGCGGGCGCAGGCGACCTTCCAGCAGGCGCTCGCCGGAGGATCGTTCCCCGAGGCGGACGCCGCGCGGAGCGAGCTCGCCAAGCTCGGGCAGAAGTGAGGAGGGGCGCCGTGCGGAGGCGGATCGCCGGGGCGTTCGCGGCCCTCGCGGCCTGCTCGCTGCTCGCGCTCGCGGCCTGCTCGTCCGAGAGGGACCGCCTCGCGAACCACCTCGCGAACGCGCAGAAGTACACCGAGGCGGGCCAGACGAAGGAGGCGCTGCTCGAGCTGCGCAGCGCCCTGCAGCTCGACCCCAAGAACGCCGACGTGAACTTCCGAATCGCGGAGCTCCTGGCGCAGGAGGGAAAGTACGCGGACGCCGCGTTCTTCTACCGCGAGTGCTCGCGGCTCGATCCCAAGCGCACCGACGCGATGATGGCCGAGGCGAAGATCGTCATGTTCGACGACACGCCTCGCGCCGAGGAGCTGATCAAGAAGGTGCTGGAGCTCGAGCCGAGCAACGCCACGGCCTACCAGCGGCGCTCGGAGATCGCGCTCGCCGCCAACGACGCCGACGGCGCGCTGCAGGCCGCGCTCACAGCGGTCGAGCTGGGCGCGAAGGACCCGATGTCCTTCATGCAGCTCGGTATCGTGCACCAGGCGCGCATCCGCCAGGCCCGGATCAAGAAGGGCAAGCCCACCGACGACATGTTCCAGGCCGCGATCGACGCCTTCCGAAAGGCCGACGAGCTGTTCGGCGGCGGGATGAACTCCCGGGTGGAGATCGGACGCGTCTACGCACAGTGGCCGGATCACGCCAAGGAGGCCGAGGCCGCGTTCCGCAGCGCCGTCGAAGCCGCGCAGGACCCCGACCCGCGCGGCCGCGCCGCCGCCGTGGCGGCCGAGTACGCGCGCGGAACCGCGAACGTCGAGCTCTTGCAGTGGTCGCTCGAGCAGATGGTGGCGGCCGCCCCGAGCGACCTCGACGCGTGGGACGAGCTAGCGGTGATCCAGGAGCGCAAGCAGGCGGGCAGCGGCGACGCCGTCTACAAGCGCCTGCTCGACCAGCGCCCGCAGGACGAGGACGCGCACGTTCGCTTCGCGCGGTTCCTGGTCGCGACCAATCGCTTCGACGAGGCGCTCGCCCACCTCGAGGCGCAGGCCAGCGGGGGCGCGGATCCGGCCGTGGCCCTCCAGGAGATCTCCGCGCTGCAGCTCGCGCGCGGCCAGGTGAAGGCCGCGCGCGAGGCCGTGGATCGGCTCGAGAAGCAGTACCCGAGCAGCGCACAGACGTCTCTCGCCCGCGGCCGCCTCGCGCTGTCCGAGCAGCGCTACGACGACGCCGCCGAGTCGCTGCGCAAGTACGTGGGGCAGGAGCAGACCGTCGACGGCCAGCGCCTGCTGGCGTTGGCGGAGTTCGGCCGGCGCAACTACCCGGCCGCCGCCGCGGCGGTGGACGCCGCGATCCAGATCGCGGACAGCACCAAGAGGCCCGATCTGCTGCGCCTCAAGGCCGGCATCCACGACGGCGCCGGAGATGCCCACCAGGTGATCGCGACGCTGAACAAGCTTCGCCGGCAGGGCGGCTGGCAGCCGCTCGATCGCCTGCTCTACGCGCGCGCTCTCTACGAGACGGGGCGCGCCCCGGCGGGTCGCCAGATGCTCGAGAAGATGATGGGCGACGGCAACGCGCCCGCCGCCGTGTACCTCGAGTATGCGATCCAGGAATCCAAGACCGATCCCGACAAGGCGCGCCAGGCGATCGCGCAGGTGCTCGCGCAGGCGCCTCGTCACGAGGACGCGCTCGCGATCCTCGCCACCGTCGAGACCAACGCCGGCAAGCCCGAGGCCGCGCTCGCCGCGCTCGACAAGGCGGCCCAGTCGGGGCCCCTCTCGCCGCGACTCACGCTCCTCAAGGCCCAGATCCTGGCGATGCGCAAGGACTACAAGGCCGCCGAGGAGGAGGCGCGCCGCGCGTTCGCCGCCGCGCCCAACCTGACCCCCGCGCTCGACCTGCTCGCCAACATCTACGCCGCGCAGAATCGCCTGCCGGAGGCGATCGCCTCCTTCGACCAGGTGGAGAAGGCCGGGGCGCTGCCCCCCTCCGGGCAGGAGCTGCTGGCGCGCCTGTACCTCGCCGCCGGCCACCCGGCCGAGGCCCGCGCGCTCTACGAGAAGGTGCTCGCGGCGCGCAGCGACCTGCCGGGCGCGAAGAACGATCTGGCGTACCTGCTCGCCGACCAGGGACAGGAGCTCGACCGCGCGCTGTCGCTCGCGCAGGAGGCGCAGCGGGCGGAACCCGAGAATCCGCAGATGGTCGATACGCTCGGCTACGTCTACTACAAGAAGGGGCTCGGCCAGCCCGCCATCGACCAGTTCAGCTACGCGATCGAGCTCTCCGAGAAGGCGCGCGCCCCGCAGGCCGCGTTCCACTACCACCTCGGCCTCGCCCTCCGCGCGGTCGGCAAGCAGGCGGATGCCGCGGCGGCGTTCGAGAAGGCGCTCCAGCTCGACTCGAGCTTCCCGCAGGCCGAACAGGCGCGCCACGAGCTGGAGGCCGCCAAGGCCTCCGCTGCCTCCCAGTCCGGCTAGCCACGGGCGTCATCGTGCGGCGCAGCACGGCCATCGCGGCCCTCTTCGCGGTCGCCGCGCTGGCGTTCCTGGCGCGCTCGGTCGGCCTTCGCGAGGTCTTCGCGGGCGGGACGGTGGTGTTCCCGATCGGCGATCCCTACTACCACCTCCGGCGCGCGCTCTACACCATGCAGCACTTCCCGCGGCCGCTGCTCTTCGATCCGCTGGTCAGCTATCCGGACGGCGCGCGGATCCACTGGCCGCCGCTCCACGACTTGCTCCTCGCGCTGCTCGGCCGCGAGCTCGGCGGCACGCGGGAAGCGCTCGAGCGTGCAGCCGCGTGGTTGCCGCCCGCGCTCGGGGCGCTCGCGGTCGCGCCGATCTTCGGCGCCGGAGCTCTCCTCGGGGGCCGCTCCGTCGGCCTCGTGGCGGCGGCGATCTACGCGCTCTTGCCGGCGAGCATCGAGTACTCGAACGTCGGCGACGCCGATCACCACTGCACCGTCGGCCTGCTGAACGCGATCTGGCTGTTCGGCGCGATCGCCGCGGCGCTGCCCGCGAGCCGGGCCGCCGTCCGCGGGGGCGCGCTCCTGCTCGTCGCCCTCGCGCGCGCAGGGATGCTCCTGACCTGGCCGGGAAGCCTGCTCTACGTCGTCCTCGCGGACGGCGCGCAGCTCGCCGTCGAAGCGCTCGGGGGCGGGAGCCGGCGCCTCCTCGAGCACGCGCTCGGCATGCTCGCGACGGCGGCTCTGGTCGCTCCGCTCCTCCCCGGGCTCGGCCCGCCCGTCGGCGGCCCATACTCGGCCGAGGCGCTCTCTCGACTCCAGCCGACGGCCCTCGCGGCGCTCGCGCTGCTCGCCGTCGCCTGCGCCGCGCTCGAAGATCTGCGGCCGACCCGCCGGATCGCCGTGCGCGCGCTGCGGAGCGCGGCGCTCGGCATGGCGGTCGGCGCCGGCCTGCTCGCATTCTCGGGCCCGCGCGAGGCGATCGCGCACGCGCTGGTCTTCGTGGGCAAGAGCGAGCCCTGGGCGGCGCTCAACGCCGAGCAGATGCCGCTCTTCGCGCTTCACCGCCCGGGAGGCTGGCTTCTGCCCATCGCGCACTTCGGTGGATTCGGCTACGCGATCCCCCTCGTTCCGCTCGTCGCGCTCTGGCGCGCGCGCGACCCGCGCGTGCGAGAGTCCGCGCTGATCCTGGCCGCCTGGACCGCCGGCTTCGGCCTCCTCGCCGCGCTGCAGATCCGCTACGGCAACGACTACGCGCCGGCCGGCGCGGTCGGCTTCGCGCTCGGGCTCGACGAGGCGCGCCGCGCCCTCGAGCGGCGCCTCCCGCGCTGGGGCGCGCGGGCATTCTTCGCCACGCTGGTCGCCGCCACCGCGGGACCGCTGGTCGCAATCGCCGCGCCCCAGGCCTGGGCGGCGTTCGCCGCGCTCCCGCCGCTCGGCGATCCGCTGCTCGCGACTCCGGACGGCACGCTCTATCGATTCGCCGAGATGGTGCGCGCCGCCACCCCCGAGACGCACGGCTTCGACGATCCCGGGCAGCGCGCCGAGTACGGGATCCTCTCCTCGCCGAACATCGGACACGTGCTCCACTACGTGGCGCGGCGCGCCACCACGGCCGACAACTTCGGTCCCTACTCGGGCGCCCAGCACTTCGCGGAGGCGCGCGGCTTCACCTGGCTCGAGTCCGAAGCCGCCGCGATCGGTCTGGCCGAGCGGCTCGGCGCTCGGTACGCGGTCACCATGGAGTACGGCGCTGTGCCGCCGCGCAGCCTCGCGCAGCGACTCCACCGCGAAGACGGGCTCGAACGCGATGGCGAGCCGCGCTGGGAACGCTTCCGACTGGTGACGGAGGGACCCGGGGGAGGAATGCCCCTCGCCGATCTCTTCGGCGCGAGGGTGCCGCCGGGCGCCGTGCCGTACAAGCTCTACGAGATCGTCCCGGGAGCCCTGCTCGAGGCGGAGGCGCCGCCAGGCAGCGAGGTGGAAGCCTCGCTCGCGCTGCGCACGCCCGCCGGACGCCAGTTCGTGTACGTGGCGCGCGGGACCGCCGGGCCGGACGGCGCCGTCCAGCTCCGCGTTCCCTATCCGAGCGAAGCAGACGCGCCCGTGCGCTCGAGCGGGCCCTGGCGCGTGCGGATCGGCGGCGCGGAGCACGAGGTCGCCGTCTCCGAGTCGGCCGTGCGCAGCGGCGCGAAGATCCCGGTGGGCGGGTGAACCCGCGGCGGCGCGCGCGGCTCGGCAACGCGGCGCTGGCGCTCGCCTCGCTCGCCCTCTTCCTTGGCGGGGCGGAGCTCTTGGCGCGCCGCTTCGATCTGCGCCCCGCCTCCGGCGCGGCGCTCGCCAACCCCCCCTGGCTCGGCAATCGCTGGCTCCTGCGCCAGACCTACCGCGACGAGCTCGAGAAGGCCGGCCTCCTGGGCCGCTACTACGACCTCTACGAGTGGGACCGCTACCTCTTCTTCCGGCTGCGACCGCACGCGGATCTCGAGATGCTCGACGTCTTCGCTCCGGTCTCCGCGCGCGATCGCACTCGATGGAGCGTGCACACGAGCTCGCGCGGCTTCCGCACCGACGAGTTCGACGCGCGCGCGGCGCCGGGCGTCGTGCGCGTCGCCGTGTTGGGAGACTCGTCGACCTTCGGCTGGGGCGTCGAGCAGTTCGAGGCGTATCCCGAGCGGATGCGCGGCGCGCTCGCCGATCGGCTCGGTCTTTCGGCGGAGCACGTCGAGGTGCTGAACCTCGGCGTGCCGGGCTACTCGACGTTCCAGGGGCGGGAGCTCCTCGAGCGCGTCGGGCTCGCCCTCGCGCCCGACCTCGTGGTGTGGAGCTACCTGTCGAACGACGGCGCAGCCACCGGCGAGGACGACCAGGCGAGCGCCGCGCGCCGCGCAGGCGCCGCGGGGACGCTGCTCGAGGTCCTGCACGGGAGCCGCGCCTTCGAGGCGCTCGAAAGCTGGATCGCGGTCGCGCGCGCGCGCCTGCGACCCGCGGCACCGCCGGACCCGCGCGATCCCGCGCAGCGCAACGTGCCGAACT
>Ga0335082_10003771_pt1 | contig 16482 bp, 12 predicted proteins | sample Lox_Sample_41_FD_206718 | JGI IMG/M metagenome (GOLD analysis project Ga0335082, IMG submission 206718) | Soil microbial communities from Loxahatchee National Wildlife Refuge, Florida, United States - Lox_Sample_4.1 | ecosystem: Environmental > Terrestrial > Soil > Wetlands | place: USA...
CGAACGATGCACCGACGCCTCGCGAATAGTGGAGACGTTCGCCGGCCATTTCGAAGCCCAACTCACGCTCCTCTACGTGTTGGAGCCGCTCACCTATAACGACATTCCGTTCGATGCCACTGCCCTCACGTCAGAACAACTGAAGCAGTATCTGACCACCGAGCTGAAGCATTTCCAAGTGGAGCGGGTGCTGCTGCATGGCGATCCCGCGCATCAGATCGCTGAGTTTGCTCATTCACGCAACTTCGATCTAGTCATGCTCCCGACCCACGGTTATGGCCGCTTCCGCCGGCTAATTCTAGGATCGGTGACCACCAAGGTTCTACATGACACGTTGTGCCCGGTCTGGACAGGCGTGCACATGGAGAAGACGCCCCGGCTGGAAGACATCGCTTTCCGTAGGGTGGCCTGCGCAATCGACCTGGGAAAGCAGAGTTGCGCAACGCTGCGTTGGGCTACCAAGTTCGCGGCGGAATTCGACGCCGAACTGAGCCTGGTTCATACCGTGCCGGAAGCCAGATACGGAGACGATCGGTCGAAGGAGAAGCTGATTCTCGCGGCCGAACAAAAAGTAAGAGAGATAACGCAATGTGTCGGTTCGGAGCCCAAAGTTGCAATCCTCTCCGATGAAGTCGCCCCGGGCGTCTGTACGTTCGCCGAGCGGGAAAAAGCCGACCTTCTAGTCATCGGACGCAGCGTTGAAGAAGGAATGCTGGGCCGCCTGCGAACTAACGCATATTCGATCATCCGTCAGTCGCCATGTCCGGTGGTAAGCGTGTAGCAGGGAATCCGCGCTTACTTCCCACGACCCACAACCCGCTTTGGTATTCTGCCTGCTAGATAGACCTATATGGCTACGCTCAGTGATCTAACCACTTCCGTTCGACCCACCAAAGACATCGGCCGCCGCGACCTCGATGTTTTCTTCAAGCCAAAAGCGGTGGCAGCAATCGGCGCCACGGATCGCGCGGGCCATGTGGGCCGCACGATGTTGTGGAACCTCATCAGCAGCCCTTTCGGCGGCACGGTTTATCCTGTCAACTCCAAGAAGAGCAGCGTACTGGGAATCAAAGCCTATCCCAATGTGCGGAGCCTTCCGGAGGCGCCTGAACTCGCGGTCATCATGACTCCCGCCGAGACGGTTCCGGGCGTCATTGAGGAATGCGCGCAAGTGGGGGTGAAGGGCGCCGTCGTAATCTCCGCCGGATTTCGTGAATCGGGACAACGGGGGTTGGAACTCGAACGGCAGATCTTATCAGCGGCCCGGCCGGCCAAGATGCGGGTCATCGGACCAAATTGCCTGGGTGTCATGTGTCCGGTAACCGGCTTGAATGCTACCTTCGCCCATGCGATCGCGCGGCCGGGCAATGTCGCGTTGGTGAGCCAAAGCGGAGCGATGTGTACCGCGATTCTCGATTGGAGTCTCCGGGAGCAAATCGGTTTTAGCGCGTTCATTTCTACTGGATCGATGTTGGATGTTGGTTGGGGCAACTTGATCGATTATCTGGGCGACGACCCGAACACACGCAGTATCGTGATCTACATGGAATCGATCGGGGATGCACGCTCGTTTCTCTCGGCGGCCCGCGAAGTAGCACTGAACAAGCCGATCATCGTGATCAAGGCGGGGCGCACCGAGCAAGCAGCCAAGGCCGCGGCGTCGCACACGGGCTCGATGGCCGGAAGCGACGATGTTCTCGATGCCGCGTTTCGACGCGTTGGCGTGCTGCGAGTCAACAGCATCGCCGACATATTCTACATGACCGAAGTGTTGGCCAACCAGCCTCGGCCCAAGGGTCCAAAGCTTGCCATTGTCACCAATGCGGGAGGTCCCGGGGTAATCGCGACCGACGCTTTGCTGACCTTGGGAGGAGAGCTGGCCGACCTTTCCACCGCTACCGTCGAAGCGCTCAATAGAGTCCTGCCGCCTCATTGGAGTCACAACAACCCGGTGGACATCATCGGAGACGCCGGCCCCGAACGCTACGAACAGGCCGTGGAAATAATCGCCAAAGACCCCAATGTCGACGGACTGCTCGTCATCATGACCCCACAAGGCATGACCTACCCGGCGGTTATCGCAGAAAAGTTGACGCGCTTCGCTAAATTGGGCCAAAAGCCGATTCTCGCGAGCTGGATGGGGGGTGATGAAGCCGCTTTGGGAGAAGCAGTTCTGAATAAAGCCGGGATTCCTACTTTCCCGTTCCCCGACACGGCTGTACGCGCTTTCCACTATATGTGGCGATACAGTTATAACCTGCGCGGGCTCTACGAAACTCCTGTTCTGCCTGACTCTGACGGCATCAAGCCCCAAGCGGCAGCCGCGGTGATCGAGTCCGCGCGCGCTGACGGACGGCAGATTCTTACTGAATTCGAGTCCAAGCAAGTTCTCAAGGCCTATGGCATTCCGATCGTCGACACCATCGTCGCTGCTAGCGAAGACGCGGCAGTACAGGCGGCAGGAGACATCGGTTACCCGGTGGTGTTGAAGTTGAACTCGCTCACCATCACGCACAAGACCGACGTCGGTGGCGTGAAACTCAACCTGGCCGACGAAGCAGCAGTGCGCGAGGCCTTCCACTCAATCGAAGCCTCTGTGACCGAGAAAGCGGGACGCGAGCATTTCGCCGGAGTCACAGTTCAGCCGATGATCTCGACCGAGGGATACGAGTTGATCCTGGGCAGCAGCATCGATGCTCAGTTTGGTCCCGTGCTGCTCTTCGGCGCCGGCGGGCAACTGGTGGAAGTGTTCCAGGATCGCGCGCTTTCGCTGCCTCCCCTCAACACTACGCTGGCGCGAAGATTCATCGAACAAACGAAGATCTTCAAGGCTCTCAAAGGCGTCCGCGGCCGAAAGCCGGTGAACATTGCGGCTCTACAAGAGCTACTGGTCAAGTTCAGCCGTCTGGTAACCGAGCAGCGCTGGATCCGTGAGATCGACATCAATCCCCTGCTGGCGTCGCCCGAGCGCCTGATCGCACTCGATGCGCGAGTCGTCGTGTACGGCAAAGATACGCAGAAATCCGACCTGCCGCGCCTGGCGATCCGGCCTTATCCCATACGCTACGAGAAAGAGATCGACGCCGAAGACGGAAGTCACGTCACAATCCGTCCTATCCGGCCTGAAGACGAGCCGCTGCTGGTCAATTTCCATCACACGCTTTCCGAACGTAGCGTCTACATGCGTTACTTCCACTGGATGAAACTGGAGCAACGCACCGAGCACGAACGCCTTACCCGTATGTGTTTCATCGATTACGACCGCCAAATGGCTTTCGTCGCCGAACGTACGGACCCGGCTCTCGGCGAGCGCCAGATCGTCGCGGTCGGCAGGCTGGTCAAGTGTCATACTGCCGACGAGGCCGAACTGGCCGTGATCGTCAGCGACCGGTTCCAGCGGCGAGGAGTCGGCACCGAGGTCGTGCGGCAATTGGTGGACTTCGCTCGCGAAGAGAAACTTGAGCGCATCACCGCAACGGTTCTGTTCGAGAACCGGCCGATGCAAAAGATTTTCGAAAAGCTGGGGTTCCGGCTGAAGCAGACCTCGGACAGCGAGACGCTGGAAGCAGAGCTTATCCTATGAGCCGGGCGCTCCCGGTCGCTTTGCGCCCGACAACTGAACTTCAATCTGTTTGATCGCTTTGGCAAACTCGTCCGGCGTGTGGAAGCGAATTGTCTTTCCTTTGACCTTCTTCATGGCGAAATCGATCGAGTCTGGGAAGTCTGCGCCGCGATCCCAGTAGCCTTTGAACTGCAAATAGAATACGCGCGGTACCGCGCGCGAGTGCTCGTCGATGGGAATATCGGGAACCTTGTCGCTATACCGCGTCGCCGGACCAAGAAAGATAACGGCTTCGGAAGCATCCTTTTCCTGCAGTTCCTGGTTCACTAAACCGGTCAAGAGGCTGAGGTGGCCGAGCCGATTCTGAAGGACGTGATAGTCGACGATCTGCAGTTGCAGCTTGCCTAAGCTGTCGGCCACCTCATCGAATGCTTCCGGGGCCAAGACGTCTTGACGGAATAACTCTTTCTGCTGATCGAGGTTGAAAACTACCAGCCTGATTGAGCCTGCGGGGATTGTTTCGAGTAGCGAGACCAGCGATCCGAGCAACAACGCGCGGTCCGCCGCGGTGAGCCTGGTTCGGCGTGGCATGATCGGCGCGGCATGCAGCAGGACGGTGAGACGGCGGATGGGCCGCACATCATCGGTCCTGCTTCCGCGTGAAGACCAGCGGCGCAGTGAGATCTCATTCACCGTTCCGGGTGCGAGACCGAGGTTCAGGCTTCGCTCGTTGGGGTCCAACTTCCCTTGAATGCTCCAACTTTTGCGGCAAACTCGGTCGTGGTCGTCAGCCAGCATCCAATCCACCCGATAACGGCCCTCGCCGACCAGAAACATTCCCCCGATGTCCAAATCATCCTTGGTTTTCGGAATATTCGGCAGCCGCATTCCGCCGACCAGATACTTCGGGTCCCCGCCATCGGGCACGACTCGCGAGACTATCGCGATCTTGCGTCCGGGCCCGATGAACTGTTTTAGAGGAATGTGAACTGCGTATCCTGTTTGAAGCCGGAAGCCGTAGCTCAAGTGGGGTTGCACCGGTCTCACATCGCACTGCAAAGGACGATCATTTCTCCCGGGTTCGAAGAACCTGGCGGCCTCAGCAGCCTTGTCCCCATCCAGCAATCTTTGGCCAGGCGCAAAGGACGACAAGAGGATTCCAGCCAGGAGCAGGCGCACGCATTTCCATTATCTGTGATCGTTGAAACCCGACCTACCCGCCACGCTAGTACGTGCCGCACAATGATTGCGCTCGCGCGAACGGCGTCAGCTTTGGTAATTCAATCGTCCGATAACCACACTCTCGATCCGGGATGTATCGGGGAGGCCAATGAGTCGGGCGTAGCCTAGCGTATCGGGTATGGCGCGGTCAGTGAACGACGGTTTTGTTGCCCCGTAGTACTTCTTGAAAGATTCGATGGAACGCTGCAGCATCAACTCGGTGATAGGCCTCCCGGTCAACCCAAGGAAGCGCTCTTCCCGCCGACTGATCTGCTCTTGACTGATCTGCTCTTGCATGATCAGTCGGGCCACTTCCGGCACGAACTGAAAGCCGGCCTTCGCCAATTCATCCAGGGTAGTGGTCTTACCGGCACCGGGGCCACCGGAGACGACAAAAAGGTTCAGATTCGTCAAAGTTCTCACGCTCATTATCGGTTCCAGATGGGTCTAGATGCGCGGGTTATATTCCGCAATCGGGCATTGGGATGCCTGCAACTCATTGTCACGCGCCTACTCACTCCGTGGCCGCTGACATGCAGCAAGAATGCCGGAAGGGAATACTATCCATGGACATCAAAGTTCGGTATCTGGGCGCCAAGAAATTTGAAATGACGGCTCGTGATCATAAAGTCCTTTCCGATCAACCTTTTGACAACGACGGAACGGATTCAGCGATGAGCCCGCCGGAGCTGTTCTTGAGCTCACTCGGCGCGTGCGCGGCTTATTACGCCGTGGAATACCTGAAAGCTCGGGGACTCCCAGACGAGGAACTAGAGGTTCGAGTCTCGGGCGTCAAGGGCGATCACCCGGTGCGCATCGTGTCGATGCACCTGGACATTATTGCGCCCGGTTTGAACCAGCGGCATCGTGACGGCATCATGCGATCAGTCAATTATTGCTTGATCAAGAACACGCTCCTGGTGCCACCGCAAATCGATGTAAGGGTTACTTCAGCGGACAGGGTCACAGAACCGGAAGCGGTGTTAGTGTAGGTTGCTCTTTTGGGCGAGTTGCTCGTCTTGCGACGATATCAACTCGCTCAATTTATCTCGGTTAGCGTTGGAAGCGGAGGCTGGTGATCAACTGATTGCTGCGGAAGCCTTCAAACGCGTAGAACACTTCATTCAGCGAGTACCAGCGCCATTCGGTATTCCACTGCACATGCTTGTTGAGCGGCACCGAAAGACGCGCGAGCGGCTGGTAGTAGCGAGTCGGCCGGCTGCCCGAGGAGATGAACAGAGTCCCACCGAAACTCACCCACTTCACGTTGGCTACCGCCGTCAGCGCGTGGCCATTTTCACGATAGACCGAAGAAGCGGGCGAGAGCGTCTGGGGAACCAGGTAAAGGATGTTCGATCGTACCGCCGAGCGGGAGTAATCGAGCAGCAGGTGGGCTCCCTTGATCCACTTGGGCGTCCAATTGACAGAGGCGGATTCCACTTTGCTCGAGAAATCCAACTTCACGCTAGGATCGGGATTGTTGTTGTTCAGTAAGTTGAAATCGGTGGCCACCCGCAGAGTAGTCAGCAGGTCGTAACTCGCCCGGATATGGGCCTTCTGGTATTCCTGCAAACTGGTGCGGAAGTATGTCTGATCGGAGCTTGATCCCTCGGCATCTGCGATGACCCGGAACTTTTGCCCGATTCTGTAAGTGAATCCCGCAATCCCAACATGACGCCGCAGATTGCCCGGCTCGAGCGAAAGTCCGGTTAATATTGGAGCGCGAACGTCGGCGTCACCCCAAGTGTAGCGGTATCCTCCGCGCAGCGTAATGTGGGACGTCAAGTCGTAGAAAGCATCGATCTCTTCTTCACTGTAGTTGAGAATTAAACGGTCGTTAGCCAATTGCTGATCTGTGAAGGGTGCGCCTGCAATCACCAGATTCTCGGCTAACAGAGCATTCGAAGCATTATGAAACCGGTCGGTCATCCAACGCTGGACGATCCGTAGCTTTGGCAAAGGTCGCAGCTCGACGGTAACACTTGCGGACGTATGCGGCTGATTGGCGTCACCTGTCAACACATCCTGTCCAGCGCTGTAGAACTGCAAAATCCTGTTCAAGAAGAATGTACCGGCGGAGGCCTCAGTGTAATTGATATCCGTGCGTGGTTTCGAGTAGATGAAGTCGCCTGTGACGCTCAACCACGAATATGGGTTCGCGGCAACGAGTGCCTTCGTGTAAATCGAGTCGCCACGGACGCGATAAAGCTCGTTCATCCTGCTTAATGGCAGTGTTTGGCCGAGGAATGTACCGGTGAAGTTTCCGGGATTGGTCAGCGTATCGGATGCTCCCTGATCGTCTTTGAACGTCGTGCCGCCCTGCTCGATGGTCAGGTGGTAACGCCCCAATTCCATGCGCACGCCGGCGCGATAATTGTTGGTCTGGTCCGAGAACAGGCTGGCCACGGGATATTCGTTGCGATCGGTCTGGAAGACGGTCACGCCTCGTCCGAACTGCGTATTCCTTTCGAAACCCAGATATGGTGTGATCCATTTCTTCGGAAGAATATCGAGCTGGATGTTGGTGGTACGAATCGCGGTGTCGAATGAATTCTGATCGAGCAGCGTTCCAAGACTCAACGTCGGATCGGCATAAGTCGGCAGGAAGTTGAAGTAAGCAATATTCCGGTAGTCGGCGGTCAGCCTGTACAGGCCATCCTTCTTGACGTCGACACGTAGCGTATTGTACGGGTCGCCTCCCCAGGAAGTAGCATGAACATCAGCGCGGTCGAAGAGGCGCTTCGATGGATCGATCAGGGTAAAGTCGGCATCCAGCAGCTTGGGGCCTTCGCCAAGGTTCACGACACTGCGATAGGCGTTGAAGTTCCCGCCGATGTTCGGAATCCAGCGGTAACCGAGTTCGAAGCTGCCTTGGATCCAGCCTTCGCCGGCCGCGGTGGTTGTAGTCGCCGGTTGCTCAGCGGGCTTGGCGGGCTCTTGTGCCGGCTTGTCCGGCTCTTGCGACGGTTTGGCGGGCTCTTGCGCGCCCAAAGGGAGAAGAAGAATTAATATCGCCAGGAGTTTCATCGCAGGAACGTCCGATCCACGTATGACCCATGCAGTTTGATGTGACACACGGTGCAATTTTGAAAACGCGCGCTTCTGAGATCGTGAAAGGCGGGCGGAACGCCGCCCAGCTTGGCGTTCTTAGCCGAAGGGATGGGCAGATTCGAATGGCACTCCAGACAAACATCGGCGACATTGTGTCGCGCGAGCATTCTCGGGTTCGCCGATCCATGCGGTTCGTGACAGGCGCCGCAACCTTCCAGCTTCTGCACCGGATGCTCATACACAAATGGACCGCGCTTGTCGCTGTGGCATTGCAGACATCCAGGCTCATTACCAAAAGAAGCGCGCATGCTGTCAGCCCGGAAGCTGGCATGCGGATTGTGACAATCGACACAGCTCATCGCTCCTTCTTGGAGGCGATGTTTGTACGGCCGGTTGAAGGAAGCCCACTGCGAAACGTGGCAAGTGGCGCACTTGGCGTTGATATCCGGTTTTTTGTGATCGACGAGCTTGGCGCCCCCCGCTCCGTGCACGGAATGGCATGAGGTGCAGGCCACTTCGTCCTTCGCGTGTCCGCTGGCGATGCGCCCTACCGGAGTTTTCTCGTTCAGGTGACAGTTTAAGCAGGTGCGGTCGACATCGCCGGCCGAGAGCTTAGCCGGATTCTTGATGTCATCCGCCGAGGCCGACTCCGCGTGTTTGGAGCCAGGGGCGTGGCAGGATTCGCAGCTCTTCTGCGCCCAGCCACGGCGTGCCCCGGTTTCAATTGCAAAATGAGGAGTCTTCTGAAGGTTGTTATAGATTTCCTCATGACAGGTCTTGCAGGTCTCCGAACCTACATAACTTAGAGCTGCTGCTGGCGCCGGCGGGGGTGTTCCAGTGGTTTGCGCGGATACAGCCAGGCCGGTGGCAAGCAACCCAGTACCCACGATGGTTCTGCAGATCGTCATAGGGGCTTTCCTGAGCGTTGAGGTGCGGAGCGGCTTGCCCCGCACCTCAACTGGGAGGAGTTATTGAGCATGCACCTTGTCAGGAGCAAAGTCAGCGGTTGCGGAATGGCACGCTTCACAGCTTTCACCGAGCTTGGTGGTGTTCGCCAAGGCGTGCGAGACTTCCGGCTTGCTAGCGTGGCACGACGTGCAAGCGGCTGTTACCGCCGGCGTCGGATTGAGGAAGCCCTGCGGCGTAGTCACGTCGTTCAGACCCGTTGGCAGGTTCTGCTCGGACCCGTTGACGTGGCACATGTTGCAGGCCTGTACGTTCCCGACACCTCCGCTGGTATCGAAGGCCGGGAAAGTCACATCCGAGAAGTCGACGGGATTAGCGCCGAATCCGGCGATAACGTACGGCTGCCCATTAGCGGCCTGAGTAGATCCAGTGTGGATCTTGTGGATCATCAGCGAGAAATTCACTGCTTGAGGCGTCGTGCCCTTTAACGCCGCTGAGGTCCGCTGGGAAACATCGGTCTCCGACGGATTGTGGCAGAGCACGCACATCTCGATCTGGTTGCGATTTTCGCCATGCACCGAGAGAGTGACGTGGCAAGCATTGCATAATGCAATGTCCACCACTTTCCGACGCGGTACGACTGGCGAGCCGTCCACTGAGAAGTTGACCACTTTGTTGACGGCGCCGTACTCTGTCGACACCGCCACGGTGGTCCCTGGCAGGATGGTGTAGCCTCTGCGGCCTTCCATCCCGATGGAGTAGGTGCCGGTTGCCTTTGCTGGAATGGCGTGCAGGAACTGATACAAGCACGTTCCGTCGCTGCCGCAAGTCGCTTTGGTCGCGTCTTCAGAAACGTATCCGTTCGTGGTCACGTCGGAGCCGAAGTTGGTGTAACCGTAGTCGACCGTCGGACCAGCTAACACCGCTGCCAGCCGGTTCGGTGAGGTGGACAAGCTGCTGGCTATGACCGGGTTGCCCGCATTGTCCTTCAGGGTGAAAGTGATGGCCGGCTTGTTTCCGGCGGTGCCATTTTGCACCTTAACGATGGTGATCACCAGGCCCGGCTCGCCCGAGTACTGGGTCGGATTGATGTGCGCGCCCATGATCGAGGCATCCAGAGGAAGCTCGCCATCCGGGATATGGCAATTGGCGCACTGCTTGTCATCGAACTGAGGCAGATTGACGTGATTCAGGCCCGTGGCGAAATTCACATTGTCATGGCAACCGCCGCAGGCTGCCCGGTTCGGCGTCAAAAAGGCATTGGCCTGTGCCGCACCGGTGTTTTGCTCGTGACAAACTTGGCAATTGCGCGGATCACCTGGGTTCGCTGGGAAGGTCACATCCTTCCAGTTCACATACCCCGTGAACCCGTAAATCTGGTAGGGCTTGCCTGCTATGGCGCTAGGCGACGACTTACCCATGTGGATCTCGTGAATCATCACCGGAAAGTCAACATTATTGCCGCTATTCGGGTCCACGGATTGAGGAGTGTGGCAAAGAACGCACGTCGCGATACCGACGCGAGAACCACCATGGAACAGCAGCTGATCATGGCACTTGTTGCAGCTTGAGTCCTTTATCACGTCGCGAGTCACCGTCACTTTGCTGCCGTTGGGAACAAAGTTGTACGTCGATGAAGCGCGATTGGTCCCCAGGTTGAAGGCCGTCAGGTTGCGCGACCCGTAGACAGCGACAGTCTGAGTCGCTGTTTGATCGAAGGTTGTTGGAGCCTTGGTCTTAAATGTATACGTGTAGTCGCCGTCAGCGTTGGGCGTGAACGCCCCGCCGGAATCGGCTCCAGCCTGAATGCCTGTACTCTTACCATCCTGGCTGGTAACCGTCCGGGTGGTGTAGGCCGAATACTGCTTCTTGCCGTTCGGAATTGTCGCTGCGACGAAACTCATAGAAATCGCGCCGGGCGTGTTGATGCCGTTCCGGTCGAGCGGCAGACCCTGAGGATCCGTCACTAGGACCCTGGCGGTGATGGTTCCGTCCTGGGCAATCGAGGCAGTTGTAATTTTGAATACCAGCCCGGGACGTACAAAGTTGATTACAGTTGCGTCGACGTAGTACGCCTTGTCGCGCTTGGTGAACGAGTATTTGCCCTCGCTCTGCAACGCGATCGCACCCGCCAACACGGTGATAACGAGAAGAATTCGAATTAATCCAGCCGACAACCTACGGTGCATCTGAAGACTCCTTCCTGTTCGCGGCTTGCAGGTGCAGCCTGTCTTCCAAACATTCGGGAGAAATTAGTTCAGGGAATCAATAACTTATGGTCAGTGCGGGAAAATGTTCTTTGGGGCAAATCACAGATCCTGGGTGAAAAGACCCACATCGCGAAGGACGAGGATGTGATCTAGCGAACGGCTAAACTGGCCCCGAACTTGCTTTCGCACCTTGGTGCCGACTCTCGATGCAAAGGTCACCCAACTCTCCGATTCACTTGCCGATCAGCTGATGGCCAATCGCTATCTTGGACGATTTCGGGAGATCAGCGTCACGGAAGTAAGTGGGATCATCAGTCGCATTCTTGACGACCATTCCGCCTGGGCAGAAGGACATCCTGACAAACTATTAGACTGTCGCGACTTTCTGGCTAACGTTTGCCTCACGCTCTCGATTCCGGTGGTGGAAACCGCCTATGCGTTGTATGTACTCCGCGATGAACTGCTGGCGCAGCGCGGGTCGCCGCGAGACGTCTCAACGTTCTTCGAGCGGCTCGTGTTGGAACTGATGCGTCGCTACTGAGCGGGCGCGGAGGAGGGTGATTATGCTCGGGCCTCTTGAACTTGCGCCAACTCACGCACCCGGCACGGTGAAACATTCAACAATCGTCGGGATCCAGCGCGAAGGCTACATCGCTGCGCTGGCGGCCTTCGCGATTGCACTCCACCTCGCCCTTCGTTTTGGCCTAGGGACTTCCTCGCTAGTTTTCAACCTTCCATTGATGGCAGCCCTACTGGTGGGAGGAATTCCATTGATCGCCGATCTGGGCCGCCGCCTGGTCGCAGGCGAGTTTGGTTCCGATCTGCTGGCAGGCATATCCATTGTTACCTCGATCGTGATGGGCGAGTATCTAGTCGGCGCAATTGTTGTGCTGATGCTCGCCGGAGGGACCGCGCTCGAGCAATACGCAACGCGTCGTGCATCGTCGGTGCTGCGCGCTCTCGCCAAACGCATGCCTCAGGTCGCCCATCTTGCCGCGAATTCGTCTTTCGTGGACGTGAAACTCGATGAAATTCGGATCGGCGACAAACTGATCGTATTCCCGCACGAGATTTGTCCCGCGGATGGAACGGTGCTCGAAGGGCACGGATCGATGGATGAGTCGTATCTCACCGGCGAGCCATTCCTGATGTCTAAGACGCCTGGCGCGGATGTACTGTCGGGATCGATCAATGGCAGTAGCCTGTTGACTATTTCCGTCGGCAAGCTGCCCGTCGATTCCCGGTACGCCAAAATAACCCAGGTGCTTCAGGCCTCCGAACAAAATCGCCCGCAGATGCGCCGCATTGCCGATCGGCTGGGCGCATGGTACACACCGCTGGCAATTCTTGTTGCACTGATCGGTTGGGTTTTGGGCGGCGATCCACACCGATTTCTCGCGGTCATGGTGATTGCCACGCCGTGTCCACTCCTGATTGCCATTCCCATCGCGATTATCGGTGCAATCTCTGTCGCGGCCCGCAGCGGAATTATCGTGAAAAACCCCTCGATGCTGGAACGCGTGGACCGCTGCGAGACTCTCATTTTTGACAAAACCGGGACCCTCACCTACGGCAAACCGGCGCTCACCGAAATTCTTCCCGTAACTGGCTGTGATGTTGACGACGTGCTTCGTTTGGCGGCAAGCGTGGAGCAGTATTCTAAACATCCGCTGGCGGACGCGATCCGAAGGGCGGCGGAGGCAAGACATCTGCAGATTGAGCCTGTGCGCCTCATCAGCGAGAAACCGGGCGAAGGTTTGCGTGGCGTCGTGGGCGATCGCACCGTAAGAATCACCAGTCGCGTCAAGGCGGTTGACTCGGGTGAAGTCGCACTGGAACTTCTGCCTTCGTCAAACTCGGGGTTGGAATGTGTAGTCCTACTTGACAGCGTTTATGCTGCGACATTTCGCTTCCGCGATGAGCCCCGGCAAGAGACTGCTGCCTTTGTCTCCCACCTAAAACCAAAACACCGGACGAAGAAAGTGATTTTGTTGTCGGGCGATCGCGAGTCGGAGGTCCGCTATCTGGCCGAGGCGGTCGGCATATACGAAGTCTACGCGAGCAAGAGTCCCGAAGAAAAAGTTGCCATCGTCGCGGCGGAAACACGTCAAGGTAAAACGCTCTATGTTGGCGATGGCATCAACGATGCTCCCGCGATGATGGCGGCTACGGCAGGCGTCGCGTTCGGCAATCAGAGCGAAATCACCGCTGAAGCCGCAGACGCCGTGCTTTTGGAGCCGTCGCTGACCAAGATTGACGAACTGATGCACATCAGCCGGCACATGCGCGCGATCGCTCTACAGAGTGCCGTTGGCGGCATGCTCCTGAGCATAGTCGGTATGATTGCAGCCGCGGCCGGTTACCTGGCGCCCGTCACCGGCGCGGTGGCCCAGGAGTTCATCGACCTGGCGGCAGTGTTGAACGCCTTGCGGGTGGCGATCCCGCCGTCGCGAAAGACTGACTTCTAGTCTCCCGGAACAAGCCTCCGGCTAGTTCCGGACAAACCAGAGGTTCGTCCAACGTCACATCCAGCGGCGTTTGATCTCGGTTGCGGCTCTGCTGCTTACGCCGCGAACAGCTCGTCCTGCACCGGCCGGCACGAATGGAAATCCGCCAGCTCGCTGGGATATCGCCGGATCAGATCGGCTGGAGCTTCTCGCCGCCCGTCGCCGAGTATCTGCGCCAACTGTAGAGCGTTAACCACGGACTTCCCGCCGACATCATTGTTCGCGAATACGAATGTTCGCTCCCCGAAGCGCTGCAAGTGTTCGATGCGTGGCTTCCATTCGAGCAGTTCCCGGCGGGAATACAAGTAGTCATGCGCGGCAACCGGCTTCGGGGCGCGGCCAAACTCCCGCTCCCAGTCCTGTGGATTGCGGCCGTGCAAACGGACATATCCGACGGGCGACGTCAGGAACTCGGACGGCGGCATCGCTTTCGTGTACGAAGCCTGATCGATGTTGGCGAATCCGATGTGATAGTCGATGAGCGTGCCTAGTGCTTCTTCGTGAATCCAGCTACTGTGACGCATCTCCGCAACCAGGGGAAACTCATGGAACGCGCGGCGCAGTTCGATCAGGTATTCGCGATTCTCTTCGGTGTAGCGGAACGTCCAGGGAAACTGCATCAGGATGCAGCCGAGTTTCCTGGCTCGCAGCATCGGCCACAAGCCCTCTTTGAAAGCGGCGACGTCTCCGGAACCGAGCAAGCGGTCGTGGGTGAATCGACGGCCGAGCTTCGCGGTGAACAAGAACTTCGGATTCGAAGAGACCTTGTGCATCCACAGGCGTGCGATCTCCGGCCTCAGCGGTTGGTAGAAGGTTGTATTGATTTCGATCGCATCGAAATACTGGCACAGATCTTCGAGCGCGTGAAATCCGCGAGGCTTCGATTTCGGGTAGACGATTCCGTTCCAGTGTTGGTACGACCAGCCGGAAGGTCCGCAACAGAGGTTTTGGGGGAGGGGCATGACGGCACCTTTTATTCTCCTTTTCTTCGCTTCTTTAGTATAGGCGAATAAAAGACGAAATTCAAGGCCTGTCTACAACCGTACTCTAGCTTACTTCGTAAAGGTTCGCAAAGATTCCCCGGGGCACCGTAACTCTTTGGGTGCGAACGGCGTTTAATTAGTCAAATCCCCGTTACGACGGCGGGCGCTTCACCCTATCACCCCAAAGAGCGTCCGCCTTTTCTATTTCTAACCTAGTCCCTCGACATGCCTTCAAAGAGTGGAGTGCTGAGGTAACGCTCGCCGGAATCGGGCAACACCACAACAATCGTTTTTCCGGCCATCTCTGGTTCTTTGGCGATCCGGATCGCTGCGGCAGCGGCGGCCCCGCAGGATATTCCCGACAATATGCCTTCTTCGCGGGACAACCTCCGCGCCATCTCGATAGATTCTTCATTCGAGACTAGTTCCACCCGATCGACTATAGCGAGATCCAAAGTTCCGGGAATGAACCCGGCGCCGATTCCCTGGATCTTGTGTGGGCCTGGTTGCAGCGGCCGACCCTTGATGGTCTGAGTGATCACCGGGCTGCCGACAGGCTCCACGGCAACGGATGTAATCGCTTTCTTCTGAACAGTCTTGATGTAACGTGACACTCCGCTAATGGTGCCTCCGGTTCCAACGCCGCTCACCAGAACATCGATAGCGCCCTGGGAGTCTTCCCAAATCTCCGGCCCTGTGGTCTTGAAGTGGATCTCGGGATTGGCCGGATTCTGAAATTGTTGGAGAAGGATGTAGCGTTCGGGGTCGGCTGCAACCAGCTCCTCGGCTTTCGAGATCGAGCCTTGCATCCCGGCGGCGCCTTCAGTAAGGATCAGATTCGCGCCGAACGCGAGCAAGACCTTGCGCCGTTCGATGGACATGGTCTCGGGCATGATCAGGGTGATGGGGTAGCCACGAGCAGACGCCACAAAGGCCAGCGCGATACCGGTGTTGCCGCTGGTAGGTTCGATCAGTTCCTTACCCGGACGCAGCAAGCCGCGCTTTTCGGCGTCCCAGATCATCGAAGCGCCGATGCGATCCTTTACAGAATACGCCGGATTCCTTCCTTCGACCTTGGCCAGGATGGTCGCGCGCGCACCTTCCGTGACGCGGTTCAGCTTCACCAACGGCGTGCGGCCGATGCTCAATGAATTATCTTGGAATTGCATCAGATCTCCCAGTTCGGGACATATTTGGTCTGCCGATCATGCCAGTTGCGCGCGAGTTCGGCAAACGTAGTGTGATCGATCACGTTCGAGATGGCCTGCTCGACGCGGCGCCAAGTTTCGGCGAACGGATCGTTTGCAGTCTGTTTCTTCGTAGGTTTCCCGCTCTTGGCCCCTTCAACATAGCGAAGCACCTGGCCGAGGGTGATCGAATCGGCGCCTCGCGATAGCAGATAGCCGCCTTCCGCGCCACGCCGGGATTCCACAAAGCCGCCCTGCTTGAGCCCAGCGAGTATCAGTTCCAGGAACTTTTGCGGAATGTCCTGGCGGTGGGCGATGTCGGCGATCTTGATCGGCTCACCGGCTTTCTGCAGGGCGAGATCAAATATGGCGCGCAGCGCGTACTCGCCTTTTACGGAAGTATTCATGCCTGGAAGAGCAATCCCCTCATGCCAACTAGAGATTGTACCCGTCCGAAGGTTGACTTTCAAACCAGTCTCGCATAGGCTCAGCAACATGCTGTCGCCTGTGAAGTTGCCGGCGCGCTGGAAGTTGTCTTTTGAGTAAGGGGGAGAACAATGCGAGTGAAGTTGTTGTTTCTGACTTTTTTATTGCCGCTGACTGGCGCTGAACCGGCTGGGTACAAATATTGGAGCGCTGCCGAAATTAAGGGTTATGCAGCGACGCTCGCGCCAAAAATAAACGCGCAGAAGTTTGCCAACCAGCGGATCGGCGATTTCGGCAATCACTACGCTCTGGCCGTATATCGCGAAGGCAGCGGCGAGGCCGAGTTCCACGAAAACGAAGCCGACCTGATGTTTATCTCAACAGGCTCTGGGACGCTGATCGTCGGCGGAACGATTCCCGACATGAGAC
>Ga0335082_10003772_pt1 | contig 16482 bp, 14 predicted proteins | sample Lox_Sample_41_FD_206718 | JGI IMG/M metagenome (GOLD analysis project Ga0335082, IMG submission 206718) | Soil microbial communities from Loxahatchee National Wildlife Refuge, Florida, United States - Lox_Sample_4.1 | ecosystem: Environmental > Terrestrial > Soil > Wetlands | place: USA...
CGGATCTGCGGTCAGTCGAAATCGGGTTTTGATTCGCTGCCAGATCTGAAAATCGCCCGCGGCTTCGGCGATCTGATCAAGGTAAGACGCCAGCCCGATCCGGGAACTGGGTGGAGGCCGAAGGTCGGATGTGCGGGACTTGGAGGCCAAGGTTTGTGACGTGTTTGCCGGCGGTCGTGAGCTAGTCTCGCAACCTTGACTTGGCGCCAACCGCCGTTAATCGACATTACAAGACTTTCTTGAATTGTATAATAATCATTGAGATAGCGAGAGAGAATTTGAGACCTTATGCGTCCATTTTGTGTGCAGTCAGCACATAGAATTTGGTCGGTTTCAGAAGCCTCCTGCCGGGCGCGCCACACCCCTTGAGTTGACTCGGGAGATCCACAGGCACCGTCCCTTGTTCGCGATCCCGAGCGCCGCTGCCCTCCAACTCGGCCGCGCACCCGGCGGCATGCGCTACCATCGCGGCCGCGAACGAACACACGGCTCCGATTGCGGCATGAATTTCACGATTAGAGCGCTGCTGCTGGCCGTCGGCCTCTGCGCCGCGATGCTCGCTTTGCAAGAGCTCGGCCGCCGCCTCGGTGTCCAGCGTGCGGCGCGCGATCCGGAAGGTGCGCGCGCCGGCGCCGGCGTGGTGGACGGCGCGATCTTCGCGCTGCTCGGCCTGCTGATCGCCTTCACGTTCTCCGGCGCGGCGTCGCGGTTCGAGGAGCGCCGGAAGCTCGTCGTCGAGGAGGCGAACGCGATCGGGACCGCCTATCTGCGGATCGACCTCTTGCCGGCTGCGGTGCAGGGGGACCTGCGGGAGGGCTTCCGCCGCTACCTCGATGCGCGCCTCGCGGTCTATCGCATGCTGCCGGACCTCGATGCGTCGAAGGTCGAGCTCGCGCGCGCCAATCGGCTGCAGCAGGAAATCTGGGGAAAGGCGGTCGCGGCTTCCGCCGGCACGCCGGCCGCGGTGCTGGTGCTGCCGGCGCTCAACCAGATGATCGACATCACGACCACGCGGACCATGGTGGCGCAGGCCCACCCGCCCGCGATCATCTTCATGCTCCTTTGCGGGCTCGCGCTGCTCGGCGCGCTCCTCGCGGGGGATGCGATGGCGGCTGCCAGGAAGCGCGACTGGGTCCACATGGCCACGTTCGCGTTCGCGGTCGCCGGCGCGGTGTACGTGATCCTCGATCTCGAGTTCCCGCGGCTTGGGTTCATCCGGGTCGATGCGTTCGACGCGGTGCTCGTCGAACTCCGCGCGAGCATGCAGTAGCAGCGGCGCGCCGCCGGGTTCAGCCCATGATGTTCACGCCGCCGTCGACGTACAGCGTCTGTCCGGTCATGCGGCGGGCGTAGGGCGTCGCGAGATAGGCGCACGCGTAGCCGACGTCGTCGATGTCGACGAGCTCGCCCACCGGCGCACGGCTTGCCGCCTCGTTGAGGAGCAGGTTAAAGTCCTTCAGCCCGGACGCGGCGCGGGTCTTGAGCGGCCCGGGCGAGATCGGGTGCACGCGGATGCCCTTCGGCCCGAGCTCGTACGCGAGGTAGCGGCAGGACGCCTCGAGCGCGGCCTTCACCGGGCCCATCACGTTGTAGTTCGGTACCACCTTCTGCGCGCCGTGATAGCTCATGGCGAACATCGTGCCGCCCTCGGTCATGAGCGGCGCGGCGAGCCTCGCCATCCGCACGAACGAGTGGCAGGAGACGTCCATCGCCACCTTGAAGCCTTCGGCCGAGCAGTCGAGGAGGCCGCCCTGCAGGTCCTCCTTCGGCGCGAACGCGATCGAGTGCACCAGGATGTCGAGGCGCCCCCATTGCTTCCGGATCGCCTCGAACACAGCCTCGAGCTCGCCCGGGTGCTGGACGTCGAGCGGCAGGAAGATCGGCGCACCGAGCGCCTTGGCGAGCGGCTCGACGTGCGGCCGCGCCTTCTCGTTGAGGTAGGTGATCGCGAGGTCCGCGCCGAGCGCGCGGAACGCGCTCGCGCAGCCGTATGCGATCGAGTTCTCGTTCGCGATGCCGATCACCAGCGCCTTCTTGCCGGCGAGGACCGGATTATCGGTTTGCGCCATTACCGTCAGCTCTTTCCGAGCAGGTCGCGCGTGTGCCGCGCGATCATCAGCTCCTCGTTGGTCGGGATCACCCAGGCCGCAACCCGGCTTGCCGCCGTGCTTAGGCGCGGGCCGTTCTTCGCATTCGCCGGCGGGTCGAGCTCGACCCCGAGCCATGCCGCTTGGCGGCACACCCGTTCTCGGATCGCGGCCGCGTGCTCGCCGATGCCCGCGGTGAAGACGATCGCGTCGAGGCCACCAAGCGCTGCCGCGAGCGAGCCGAGCTCGCGGCCGATCCGGTAGAGGAACAGATCCACCGCGAGCTTCGCCCGCGGGTCGGAAGACTCGAGCAATGCCCGCATGTCGCTCGACACCCCGGACACCCCGAGCAGGCCGGATTGCGTGTAAATCAACTTCTCGATCGCCCGCGCGTCGAGCTTGCGCTCGTCCATCAGGTACAGGATTACCCCGGGATCGATCGCGCCGCAGCGGGTCCCCATCGGCAGGCCGTCGACCGCGGTGAAGCCCATCGTGCTGGCGACGCTCTTGCCGGCGTCCAGCGCGCACATGCTCGCCCCGTTGCCGAGATGCAGCACGACGGTCTTGCCGAGCCCGGCGCGCTCGTCATAGCGCGGCAGCGCGGAGGCAATGTACTCGTAGGACAGCCCGTGGAATCCGTAACGCCGCACGCCGGCGTCGGTCAACTCCTTCGGCAACGCGAACATCTGCGCAAGCGGCGGGTTGGAGCGGTGCATCGCGGTGTCGAAGCAGGCGACCTGCGGCAGCTCCGGCCTGCGTTGGAGGAGGACCCTGATCGGCGCGAGGTTGTGCGGCTGGTGCAGGGGCGCGAGCGGCACGAGCTTCTCGAGCTTCGCGACGACCGCGGCGTCCAGGCGAACCGGGGCGGCGTAGTCGGTGCCGCCGTGCACGACGCGATGGCCGACGGCGGCGAGCCGATGATCGGCGCCATGCGCCGCCTTGAGCCAGTCGAGGATGTGGGCGAGCGCGCCGTCGTGTCCGAGCTTGGAGCCGGGTTCCCACCGTTTCTCGCCCGCGGGCTTGCCGGCGGCATCCTTCGCGACGAAGTGCGGCGCGGTGTAGATGCCCTCGACCTGTCCGCCGGCGACGAGCCCGAGCTCGGGGCTGCGCTCCGCGAACAGCGAGAACTTGATGCTTGACGAGCCCGCGTTGAGGACGAGGATCGCTTCAGTCACACGATCGCCTTTGCCGCGCTCTCCCTGCGTGCCTGGACGACGAGCACCGCCACCGCGCACGAGGCGAGCCGCGCGATCACCGAGTCGGCGCGGCTCGTGAGGATGACCGGCACCTTCGCGCCGAGCACGACCCCCGCGCAGTCTGCCCCGGCGAGGAAGGACAGGCTCTTCGCGAGCATGTTGCCCGCCTCGAGATCGGGGACGATGAGCACGTTCGCGCGCCCCGCGACCGGCGAGACGATCTTCTTGATCTCGGCCGCCTCGGGGCTGATCGCGTTGTCGAGCGCGAGCGGGCCGTCGAGAATGCCGCCGGTGATCTGGCCGCGGTCGGCCATCTTGCAGAGCGCCGCCGCCTCCACCGTCGAGGGGACCTTCGGGTTGACCGTTTCCATCGCCGAGAGGATCGCGACCCGCACCTCGGGGAACCGGAGCGCGCGGGCGAGGTCGATCGCGTTCTGGACGATGTCGACCTTGTCCTCGAGCGTAGGCGCGATGTTCACCGCGGCGTCCGAGATGATCAGCGCGTTAGGATGGCTCGGCACGTCCATCACGAAGCAGTGGCTGATGCGGCGCGCGGTGCGCAGGCCCGTGTCCTTCTTCACCACTTCGGCCATCAGCTCGTCGGTGTGGAGGCTGCCCTTCATCAGCGCCTCGGCCTTGCCCTGCGCGACGAGCTCGACCGCCTTCGCGGCCGCGGCGTGACTGTGCGGCGCATCGACGAGCTCGTAGCCTGAGATGTCGAGCTTGAACTGCTTCGCCACGGCCTCGATTTTTGCCTTCGGTCCGACGAGGATGGGCTTGATCAACCCCAGCTTCGCGGCGTCGACCGCGCCCGAGAGCGAGCTCTCGTCGCATGGGTGCGCGACCGCCACGGTCACCGGCTTGACCGTCTTCGCGGCCTCGATCAGCCGCTGATATTTCTCGTGGCTCATGCCGATTTCAGCTCCTGCACCGGACTGTCGAGCCCGAGGATGCTCGCGACCCGGCGGAAACGCTCTTCCTGATGGGGCGTCAGCTCGCCGCGCGACTTCATGATCATCCGGGCGGCGTCGAAGCCCTGGCGGCGGTGGCGCATCTCCGGCGCGAGCTTCGGCAGCGCCGCGATCGCGCGTTCCTCGTCGAGCGCCAGCACGAACGCCTGCTGCTTCACCGCGGCCTTCAGTGCGGCGACCGAAGGCGCGTTCTCCGGCTTCATCTCCTCGATCATGCGACGGACCATGTTGAACGGCCGCTCGTCAACGACGCCGCTCTCCGGCCGCACGTAGATGATGAGGCGTGCCCAAGCGTCGAGCAGCGTTCCTTCCTCGATGTGCGACTCGAGTTCCTTCCGCTTGAGCCGCTTCAGCTCCTCCTGCTCCCAGCCCGCCGACTTCGGGCCGCGGCGCCCGAGACTCCCGGCCTCGACGCCGACCGCCGCCGCGAGCCAGGGCGATTCGTAGATCGCCTTGAACATCCGCTCGTACATGTCGTCGCGCACGTCGCGGTACTGGTCGAGCGCCTGCTCGATCTGGTCCGAAACGTCGCGCTCGACCTTCACGAAAGGGTTGTCGGGCGAGACCGGCCGGCGGTTCGCGCGCACCGTATCGGCCATCGACTTGACCCACAGCATCCAGGGGTTCAGATCGGAGAAGAACCAGCGCTCGAGCCGGGCCGGGTTCGTGTCGCGCAACACGCGCGCGGTCGCGTCGTTCGACATCGCCTTGACGATCGGCGAAGCGAAGGTGTCGTAGAGGCCCTGGTTGATCTGCGACACGCGGTTGACGACCTCAAATGCTTGCTCATCCTTGCGGCCGTCGTCGAGCTTCAGGATGTCGTCGATCGTCCGCGGAGCGAACTGGATGAGATAGCGCCCGTCGATGTACTCGATCCCCGGCATGTCGGGCTTCGTGTCGGTGATGACCGCCTCGTACAGCCCCGGCGGGAGCGTATCGATCAGCTCGAGCGCGCTCGCGAGCTCGGCGGTCTCGCGCTTCGCGATGCTCGCCGAAACGAAGATGCCGAGGTGGCCGATCTTCTCGTGCAGGCAGTAGACGATGGTCTGCTCGTTCAGGCGGATCTCGTCGACGCTGCGATAGAGGTCCGGGATCCAGTCGAGCGCCTGCTGCGGCGGGGTGATGTTGTCGCCCCAGGAGGCAAACACGACGATCGGCGAGCGGATGTTGCGGATGTCGACCCGGTGCTGGCCGTCGAACGACTCGACCTCCCCGACGGCGAGCTTGTTGCCGACGAAGAGGTTCTTCGAGATCCACTCCATCTCCTCCTTGTTCATGAGGTAGTGGCCGCCCCACCACTTCTCGAACTCGAGGAACCGCTTGCCCTCGGTGTCGACCTTCGAGTAGAGGTTGTACAGCTTGGTCCAGTAGGTGTTGGACGGGTTGAGGTTCTCGAAGTTGTTGACGAGATAGGCGCCGTCGAACTTGCCGTGGCCGAGGTCGCCCGCGAGGGAGGCCATCCAGGTGCCGCCGAGCAGCCCGCCCGAGTAGCGCATCGGGTTCTTGCCGGCGACGCCCGCCCAGTAGGAGATCGGCGAGCCGGCGAGCAGGATCGGCCCGACGAGCTTCGGCGCGAGCGCGGCGAGCATCATGAGCGCCCAGCCGCCCTGGCAGTTGCCGATGACGAACGGCTTGCCCTCCGCGTCCGGATGCAGCTCGTTCACCTTGAGCATGAACTGGGCCTCGGCCGAGCAGACGGACTCGATCGTCTGGCCCGGTACGGGCTGCGGATAGAACATCACGAAGTAGCACGGGTGGCCGGCCTTGAGCGCGATCCCGATCTCGCTGTCGATCTTGAATCCGCCGATCCCGGGGCCGTGGCCCGCGCGTGGATCGATCACCACGAACGGACGCTTCTTCGGGTCGGCCGCCGGATAGCCGGCGGGCGGCTTGACGCGCACCAGCGCGTAGTTCGCGGGCTTGGCGAGCTCACGGCCGTCGACGACCGTCTCATAGTCGAAGACCAGGACCGGCGGGTTGCCGGACTTCGAGTGCTCGAGGTACTGGTTGCCGCGCTCGCGCAGCACGTCCCAGGTGAGGATCGTGCGCTGCCACGCGTCGAGCAGGTATTCGGTCGCGGCCTGGGCCGCTTGAGGCATCGGCCAGAGGCCGGGCGTGCGGGTAGGTTCGGTGGCCATCGGGGGACTCCTGTACCGGGAGGACAAGCGGGGGAATGCGAGGCTAGCACTCGTCATGTTGCAGCGCAACCTTCGCACACCCCTAGGTCCAGGGATTTGCGATAGGTCAAGCGGGTGCTGGGCTGGGGGCCTAGACTGCGACCGACGGCGGGGGGACGACCCGACACGAGGAGAACCTGATGAAGCTCTGGCTCGCAAACTTCGACCCCGAAACGACGGACGACGAGTTGCGTGAGCTTGTCCGCAAGTACTCGAAGCTCGAGATCTCGCGACTGACCCGGGAGCCGGGCGACGGTTCGCGCCCGGGCGCCGTCCTCGAGTTCGACGAGGCCAGCGCCGACGAGCTATACGCGGTGCAGCGGCGCTTGAACGGTTTGCACTGGAAGAATCGCTCGCTCACCGCGCACGTTCCCCTCGGCCGGTGAAGGCGGCCGACTACTCTGCGGTCGAGCAGCTGCGCGACGGGCGCGAGCTCGAGATTCGCGCGCTGAAGCCCACCGACCGCGCAGGGATGCGCGCGGCCCTTCTACGCACGAGCGAGGAGTCGCGCTACCGCCGGTTCTTCGCTCCGAAGCGCTCGTTCAGCGAGAAGGAGATCGAGTTCTACCTGAACGTCGATTTCGTGAGCCACGTGGCCCTGGTCGCAGTGCTCCAGGAAGGCGGGCATCCGGAGATCGTGGGTGGCGGGCGTTACATCGTGTCGGAGCCGGGCCGCGCCGAGATCGCTTTCGCGGTAGACGATCCGCATCAAGGCCTGGGCATCGCCTCACGCCTGATGCGCCACCTCGTCGGGATCGCGCGCGAGGCCCGAATCAAGGAGCTGGTTGCCGAAGTCCTGCCCGACAACGCGCCGATGCTCAAGGTGTTCGAACGATGCGGCCTCACCGCGACGACGCGCCGAGAGGGCGGCGTGGTGCACCTCACGATGAAGCTCTGATTGCGGCGAGGTGACCGAGCTTAAGGCCTGTTCACGGCGATCGACCCCCCGCCGCGGGGGTCTGAAATCCGACCAAGGTATGATTTGCGCTGCCCGGCGCGGACGGTACCGTGCTGCAGCCCACGGCCGGGACAGCGCGAAGGGGGATCTATGAAAACGTGGAGCGAGCTTCTAGTCCGGCACCTCTTTGCCGTGCTGCTCGCGGTCGCCACCGCGACCGGGGGCGTCGCACGGGCGCAGGGGCAGGGCGAACCGCCGCCCTTCAAGCCGGAGGAGATCGAGGCGCTCGTCGCGCCGATTGCGCTCTATCCCGATGATCTGCTCTCGCAGGTGCTGATGGCCTCGACCTATCCGCTCGAGATCGTCCAGGCCGCGCGCTGGGCGAAGGCGAACCCCAACGTCAAGGGCGACGCCGCCGTAAAGGCGGTGGAGAACCAGACCTGGGACGTGAGCGTGAAATCGCTCGTCGCCTTCCCGCAGATCCTCGAGCCGATGAACGAGAAGCTCGACTGGACGCAGAAGCTCGGCGACGCCTTCCTCGCCGACCAGAAGTCGGTACTCGCAGCGGTGCAGCGGCTGCGAGCGAAGGCGGAACAGTCGGGCAACCTCAAGTCGAATGAGCAGCAGAAGGTGGTCGTCGAGCAGGCGGCGCCGCAGCAGACGGTCATCAAGATCGAGCCGGCCAACCCGCAGACGATCTACGTCCCGGCCTACAACCCGACGGTCGTTTACGGCGCCTGGGGCTATCCGGCGTATCCGCCCTATTACTGGCCCCCGTCTCCGGTCTGGTATCCGGGCGCGGCGCTCATGACCGGCTTTGCCTGGGGCGTTGGCATCGCGGCCGCGGGTGCGATCTTCGGTGGCTGCAACTGGGGGCGTGGCGACGTGAACATCAACGTCAACCGCGCGACCAACATCGATCGCAACTTCAATCGCACGAACGTCGGCGGAGGCGGTCAGTGGCAGCACGACGCGAGCCATCGCAAAGGCGTCGCCTATCGCGATACGGCGAGCCGCGAGAAATTCGGGAAGGACGTGCCCGGCGCGGGAGGGCGCCAGGATTTCCGCGGGCGCGACGGCGGCCCGGGTGATCGCGGCGGGCCCGGTGACCGCGGCGGCGTCGGCGATCGGGGCGGCCCGGGTGATCGGGGCGGACCGGGCGATAGAGGCGGACCGGGCGGTGGCGTGGGCGACCGCGGAGGACCGGGCGGCGGCGTGGGCGACCGCGGAGGGCCGGGAGGAGGCACGGGGAATCGTGGCGGGCCCGGCGGCGCCGATCGCGGCGGACCCGGGGCCGGCGGCCGCGACAATGCGTTTCAGGGTGTCGGCGGAGGGGCTGCCTCGCAGCGCGACCTCGATCGCGGGCGCGCAAGCAACCAGTCGATGGCGAATCGCGGCGGCGGCGGAGCAGGTGCGGGTGCAGGCGGCGGCGCCCGGCCAAGCGCAGGTGGTGGTGGTGCCGCGCGTCCGAGCGCGGGTGCGGGCGGCGGGGCCCGGCCAAGCGCGGGCGGGGGCGGCGGCGCGCGCGCCGGCGGCGGTGGGCGTGGCGGTGGCGGCAGGCGCTAGGGGAGACGACGATGCGAACCGGAAATGGACAAGCCCGCAGCCCGGCGGTGAGCCGCTTTGCGGCGTTCGCTGTCGCACTCGCGCTCTGCCTCGGTTGGACGCCGGCTGCGCTCGCGCAGCAGAAGACGTTCCCCACGCCGGAGGCGGCGATGAACGCGTTTGGCGATGCAGTCGCGACGAGCGACGAAGACGCGATGAAGGCGCTCCTTGGCGCCGACTTCCGCACGCTCATTCCGCCGGTCGGCGCCGAGATCCGCTATCGCTTCCTCGCCGCGTGGGCCAAGTCGCACGCGATCAAGCCTGTGGGAGACGCGAAGGCGCTCATCGCGGTGGGCGACGACGGCTGGACCATGGCGATCCCGATCGTGAAGACGGCGCAGGGCTGGCGGTTCGACACGCGCGCCGGCGCCGACGAGATCCGCCTGCGCCGCATCGGTCGCAACGAGCTTGCCGTGATGAAGGTCATGCTCGCCATCTACGATGCGGAAAAGGAGTACGCGAGGAAGGATCACAACGGCGACGGTGTCCTCGAGTACGCAACCAAGTTCGCGAGCTCGTCGGGCAAGCAGGACGGACTCTACTGGCCGACGAAGATTGGCGAGCCGCCGAGCCCATTCGGACCGGCCGTGGCCGCCGCGCGTGCGGCGGGGGGCAGCCGCGAAGCCGGCTATCACGGTTACCACTATAAGATTCTCACCGGGCAGGGCAAGAACGCGTCCGGCGGCGCGTTCGACTACGTCGTTCGCGGGCGGATGATCGGCGGGTTCGCCGTCGTGGCCTGGCCGGTGAAGTACGGCGATACCGGCGTGATGACCTTCATCGTGAGCCACGACGGGGTCGTGTACGAGAAGGATCTCGGTCCCGATACCGCCGCGCGCGCGGCTGCGATGACGCGCTTCGACCCCGACTCGAGCTGGCAGAAGGTCGAGCCGGGGACTTGAGCCGCCGCAATGGCGGCGGTTACGCTCGTCCTCTCCGGCTCCTGCACGCCGCTGTAAGCGGCCCGCGCCGGCGCCGCAGCGGAGTGAGTGAGACGTGGCGCCTTCGGACCTGATCCCCAGCATCGCCTGGATGCGGCAGTACCCGCGCGAGTGGTTGCGCCCGGATCTCATGGCGGGCCTGACCGCGGCCGCCGTGGTCATCCCGAAGGCGATGGCCTACGCGACTATCGCTGGCTTGCCGCTGCAGGTCGGCCTGTACACCGCGATCGTGCCGATGGTCGTCTACGCGCTGCTCGGCACGTCGCGCCCGCTCAGCGTCAGCACGACGACGACCCTCGCGATTCTCGCCGCGGCGGAGCTCGATCGTGCAGCCCCGGGCGCGGACGCGGGCGCGCTGATCGCGGCCGGCGCGACGCTCGCGATCCTCACCGGTGCGATTCTCGTGCTGGCCGCCGTGGCGCGACTCGGCTTCGTCGCCGACTTCATCTCCGAGCCGGTGCTGACGGGATTCAAGTCCGGGATCGGCCTGGTGATCGTCGTCGATCAGATCCCGAAGCTGCTCGGGGTGCACATCGAGAAGGCCGGGTTCTTCAGGGAGCTCCTCGCGATCGCCCACGAGTTGCCGCACGCGTCGCTTGCCACGCTGCTGCTTGCGGCGGCGCTGCTCGCGGTGATCTTCGGCCTCGAGCGCTTCGCCCCGCGCGCGCCGGCGCCGTTGGTCGCGGTCGCCATCGCTATCGCGGCTTCGGGGTTGCTGGGATTGAGCGATGCCGGCGTGGCGACGGTCGGCAGCATTCCAGGCGGCTTGCCGACGCTGGTCTGGCCGCGCCTCGATCTCGTCGAGGAGATGTGGCCGGCGGCGGCCGGCATCGCGCTCATGAGCTTCACCGAGACGATCGCCGCAGCGCGCGCGTTCGGCGCGCCCGGGGAGCGGCGGCCCAAGGCGAACCAGGAGCTGCTGGCGGTGGGCCTGGGGAACGTCGCGGGCGGCTTTTTCGGTGCGATGCCGTCGGGCGGCGGGACGACGCAGACCGCGGTCAACCGCAAGGCCGGCGCGCGGACGCAGGTGGCCGAGCTCGTCACCGCCGCGGCCGCTGTAGCGACGCTGCTGCTGCTTGCACCAGTCATCGCGCTGATGCCGCAGGCGGCATTGGCGGCGGTCGTGGTGGCGTACTCTCTCGATCTGATCAGCCCCGCGGAGTTCGCGGAGATCCGCCGCGTGCGCCGCATCGAATTCCGCTGGGCGCTCATCGCCTTCGCCGGCGTCGTGCTGCTCGGGACGCTCAAGGGAATCCTGGTCGCGGTCATCGCCTCGCTGCTCGCGCTCGCGCAGCAGGCCTACAGCCCGCCCGTCTATGCGATGAGCCGCAAGCGCGGCACGCAGGTCTTCCGAGCCCTCTCGAAAGAGCATCCGGATGACGAAACCTGGCCCGGCCTGCTGATCCTGCGTACCGAAGGGCGGTTATTCTTCGCCAATGCGCAGCGCGTGGCCGAGCGGATGCGGCCGCTCATCGAACAGGCGAAGCCGGCGGTCGTGGTGCTCGACTGCAGCGCCGTGATCGACATCGAGTACACCGCCGTCAAGATGCTCGTCGAGGCGGAGGAGAAGCTGCGCGGGGAGGGAGTCGCAGTCTGGCTGGCAGCGCTCAATCCGGAGGCGCTGGCAGTCGTGCAGCGCTCGAAGCTGGGCGAGACGCTCGGCCGCGAGCGGATGGTCTTCAACCTGGAGACCGCGGTCGAGAGGTTCGAGAAGCTCGGGTCCCCGGCCGCGGTCGGCTCGACAGTCACTACGGAAAGGAAGTGAAACCGTGAAGGCGAAGAAGAACGGCAACGGCAAGACGAAGGAGGGGAACGCAGCGCCCAAGGAGAAGCTGAAGCGCAAGGTCTACGACAAGGCGCTCGCGAAGCTGCACGTCGAGCTCGTCAAGCTCCAGGAGTGGGTCAAGCACAAGGGGTTGAAGGTCTGCGTCGTCTTCGAGGGACGCGACGGCGCCGGCAAGGGCGGGACGATCAAGGCGATCACCGAGCGCGTGAGTCCGCGTGTGTTCCGCGTGATCGCGCTGCCCGCACCGACCGAGCGCGAGAGGAGTCAGATGTACGTGCAGCGCTATCTGCCGCACTTTCCGGCCGCTGGCGAGATCGTGATCTTTGACCGCAGCTGGTACAACCGCGCGGGCGTGGAGCGGGTGATGGGCTTCTGCACTGATGAGGCGGCGCAGAAGTTCCTCAAGGCGGTGCCGTGGGTCGAGAGAGCGATGGTGGAGTCCGGGATCCTGCTCATCAAGTACTGGCTCGAAGTGAGCGAGGAGGAGCAGACCCGGCGGCTCGCGTCGCGCATCGACGACGGACGCAAGATCTGGAAGCTCTCGCCGATGGATCTCAAGTCCTACAGCCGCTGGTACGACTACTCGCGGGCGCGCGACGAGATGTTCGCGGCGACCGACACCGACTTCGCGCCCTGGTACGTCGCACGGACGGATGACAAGAAGCGCGCGCGCCTGAACATCATCACCCACCTGCTCGGGAAAATTCCGTACAAGGAGGCGCCTCGGGAGAAGGTGAAGCTGCCGAAGCGGCAGAAGCGCGGCGGCTATCGCGAGTCGGACTATCCGTTCAAGTTCATTAAGGAGCGGTATTGACGCGCCCCGGGGATGACGTGGTCTGTCGACCCTAATCGGTGCGCGGAATACCGAGCCCTTGGCGGTCCTCGACCGACGCGTCCTGCCTCTCTTCGGCGTCCGCGAACGACCTGGCGATCGTTGCCTTCAGCCTTTCCTGGTGGTGCCGCAAGGACTCGTGACGCTCCGGCGGCAAGGCGGCGATCAGGTCTGCGGCCAGTGCCTTCATGCGCCGCATGACCTGCACGCTGGTCGCGCCGCAATAGCGGATCTCGTCGAACGCCAGGGCCAGGAAATCATCCCAACTAGGGTAGGGAACCACGAGTCGGAGTGCCCCGGCACGATCGCGAAGGGCGCCGATCTCCAGCCGCCGGTTGCCGAGGCGCAGCAGCAGATCCTCGATCTGATCGAGCGCCTGAACCGCGGTGGTGGGATCGTTCACGGCCGGGGAGAGCGCCTTGATCGCGATGTCCACCAGCAGGCGGATGGCATACTTGGGATCCTGTTCGAAGGTCCGCTCGCTGCCGATCGCAAACCCGTCGCCGAGCGCCCGCTCGTCGATGGCCTGCTTGCCGCCGTATACGCGCAGCATCACGGTACGTTCGATGAGCGTGTCGCCCACCGACGCGATCACGACCACGACGGCTCCGGCCGCCGACGCCAGCTCGAGCAGGGCGGGAACATCCAGTGCCTGGACCGTTTCTGGGCGCCCCATGTGATACAGGGTGAGCGTCACCGGGAGCTGCTGGAATTCCTCGGGATTGGGCGTCGCAATCGCCGCGTCGAGAGGCGGATAGGTCTCCTCGATGACGCGGCGGCCGTGATCGGCAGTGAACGCGAGCATGCTGTGGATCTGGAGCAGCGAGATCTTCTCGATCAGCGCGATGAACATGCCCACGCTTGCGAGCAGCAGGGCGATCACGAGCCAGCTGCTGACGAACGGCGCTCCGTGCGTCCCGCCGCGCTCGACCCACGCCATCGCGGCGATCGCGTAGAGGAAGGTGGCGGAAAAGATTCCCACCGCGTGCCACAGCACCGGATCGCGAGCGATCCACAGCACCAGACGGGGCGAGTACGCGGTCGCGCTGAACTGCACCATCACGAACGCGAGCGAGAAGACAATTCCCGTCAGCGCAATCATCCCCGACCCGACGGCCGAGAAGATCGCCGTTGCGGCCGCGGCGCTCATTCCGGACTCGAATCCGGGCAGCAGGCTCGCCTCGAGCCTGGGGAGCACCACCCCCGCAGCGACGGCGACAACGGCGTACACCGCGGGAATGCCCCAGCTGGGCAGTCGCATGCGTCGTCGTCGATGGATCATGCGCCGGGCTCCATGGCCGGGATTCTAGAACCGCGCGAAGCGCGGCGGCGCGCGAGCAACTGCCGCCGTCCCTCCGGATCTCGGGCTGACCGATGAGCGGCCCGATTCCGGAATGGATCGTCACCGCTTTGGCCGCGGTCACGGTGTTCACCGTGATGTTCGGCCTCGGTCTCCGCCTTACGCTCGCCGAGCTGCGGTGGATCTGGCAAAGGCCGGGTCCGATGGGGCGCGGGCTGTTCACCGTGCTGATCGCGGTACCCGCACTCGCGCTCGTGATCACCCGCGCCCTCGAGCTGCCGCGGCTCGCCGCGATCGGCATCGTGCTGATGGCGATCTCGCCCGGCGCCCCGGTGGCGCTGCGCCGATCGCTCGGAGCCGGCGGGCACCGTGCATTCGCACCGAGCTTGCAGATCTGCGTCGCGATCCTCGCCGTCGTGTCCATGCCGCTCTCGATCGCTGCGCTGAATCACGTCTACGCGGGGCACGCGACCGTTGCGCCCTGGCTCGTGGCGCGCCAGGTGTTCGTCGCGCAGCTGCTCCCGCTCGGGCTCGGCATGGCGCTGAGGTACGCCAGCGCTTCGATGGCCGCCCGCCTGGAGCCGGGACTCGGGCGAGCCGGGACCGTGCTGCTCGTCGTCCTCGCGGTTCTCGCGCTGATCGACGTGTGGGAGGAGACGGTCGGCGCCGGAGTCCGTGTGGCAGGGGCTATCGCGCTGACTACCGGCGCGGCGCTTGCCGTCGGTCATTTGCTCGGGGGGCCTGAGCCTGCCACACGCACGGCGGTGGCCATTACGAGCGCGGCGCGCAATCCCGGCCTCGCCCTGCTGGTTGCCACGCTCAACGCCGCAGCGCCCGAGATCAAGGCAACGGTTCTCGCCTATCTCGTGGTCTCGGTGTTCGCGATCGTTCCGTATGTCGTGTGGCGACGTCACGCCGGAGGGCGGATCGGAAGCTCCGGTTGATTCGTACTGGAGCGTAGCCGGCTCCCGTCGCAATGCACTTGCCTCACGTCAGCCGCCGCCGGCGAACCGCGCGAGCGAGCGCGCAGGGCGTCAGCGGCCCATGCGCCGGTCGTACCCCTGCGAGAAGCGATCGGCGAGCCCCGGGTCCCGCTGCGTCGACCCCTTCGCGTCGAACTGGACCCGTACGCTCCCGTCGGCCTGGCGCGCGACGACCACGATCACGTCGATTCCATCCCGCGTGCCGCGAATGAGCCCGGTAGCGGGGTCGGCCGACGATACCTGGACGCCCGCATCCTGCGCGCCGCCCAGCGCCGCGTTCCAGGCGCGATCGAAGCTTGAAGACGGCCCCGGATATGCCGGCACCGGCTCGTAGACCACGCAGCCTGCGAGCGGCAGGCTCCCCAGGCCGAATGCGAGAATGACGTAGAGCGTTCGTAACATTCGTATTCCTCTCTGAAAGACCCTCGCTCGCTAGAACACGAGATAGCGCACCGAGAGCTGCACTCGCACGTTCGTCGCGGAAGCACCCCCGACCTGGGTCGCCTCGCCCCACAGCACTTCCCCGCCGACGATCAGCGTCGGCGTGAGGCGATGCACTAGGTTCACGGACGCGTAGATCACGCGCTGCAACTCGTCGGGCCGCCGGAGCCCATCGGTACCGACCCACAGCGTGCTCGCCCCCGCCACGGTCATCCATTCGGGCGTCCACTTGTGCTGGTAGTAGAGCGTGACGCCGGAGCTGCGGAGCAGATCGAACCGGCGGTCACTCCCGAGCGCGACGCCGGTCGCGCTGAGCGGATCGTTGAAATACCGCCCTACACCCGTGCCGGTCGCAGCCTGCCACGTCACTGTGTCGTCGCTGAAGACGTTGAGCGAGCCAGAGAGCGATACGCCGGTCCCGTTCACGTGCCGGGTGCGCGTTCCGAACGGGCTCTCACCGGTGACGTCGATGCTTCTCGAGAGCCCTGCAAGCTGAGCGTGACCGGCATCACCCTCCCAGCGTACGCGCGCCGCGAGATCGGGCCGTTGCGCCTCCGCGTGTACCGAGAAGAGCTCGCCGCCGCCGGAGAGGTCGGCCTGCGACTCCTCCACCGACGCCTGCAGCGCCCAGCCGCTGCCTAGCGGAACCGAGGCGCGCGCGAGCCACTGCCGCACGAACGTCACGCCGCTTGGCCCGTTGTAGTCGAGCGTCGTCGGCAGCGCGCCGTCGTCCATGAAGGTAGAGTAGGTCTTGCCGACGATCAGCCAGTCGCCGAAGCGCACGTAGAGCTGGTTGAGCTCGGGGGCGGTCTTGCCGTCGAGCGGGAAGAGGTTCGCCTCGAGCCGGGTCCACACGTCGCCGATCGAGGTCGGCGTACGCGATAGCCACTGGAAGCTCGACTGCCGGATGCTCAGCCGGTAGTCGGCGTCCGCCGGTCCGAAGGGCGTGGTCGAGACGATGAACGTGTTCTGCTCGCCGCCGTCCTGCTTCTTGCGCGACGCGATGCCGTCGAGCTGCAGATAGCCGCCGACGAGGAACTCGGTGTCGGTGCCGGGAATGGTGCGGATCCTGGCCTTCAGCCGCTCGCGGAGCTGCGCTTCCAGCGCGGAGCCTTTCGAGGCCGCGAAGTCGGCATCGTCGCCCTCGGCGGCTGACGCGCCGAGGGCGACGAGCGCCGCGGCCGTCGCGGCCAGCCCGCGCTTCATCCGCCGAGCGCCATGATCGCGGCCATGAGCACGGCGCCGGTTACCGCCATCGTCACGCC
>Ga0335082_10003773_pt1 | contig 16480 bp, 17 predicted proteins | sample Lox_Sample_41_FD_206718 | JGI IMG/M metagenome (GOLD analysis project Ga0335082, IMG submission 206718) | Soil microbial communities from Loxahatchee National Wildlife Refuge, Florida, United States - Lox_Sample_4.1 | ecosystem: Environmental > Terrestrial > Soil > Wetlands | place: USA...
GATTTGCTCTAGGAGGCAATATGGCATATACAGCTGAAACATTAATTACGAATGCATGGTATTTGTCAGGTATTGTTGCCAGAGATTTAGAAGTGATTTCTGGAAGCCAAATAGAAGATGGTTTGACAATGTTAAATTCTGTTCTGGCGATTAAATCATTCAATGATAGATTGATACCTTATTATCAAGATTATCCTTTCACATTGACTCAGAATGTTGAAAAGTACTTCATTCCGAACCTAATTGAAATAGAAGTTTTCGATTTCTATATTAATGATGTTAGATTTTCGACGATCAAAGAAGGCAGAAAGAAATATAAAGGGTCTGCGCGCGTTGAGAATCTATTGTCATTGCCCTTTCAGTGGTATGGACAAAGAACACAAGGTGGCATGGATTTATTTGTCTATGCGCTGCCTGTGCAATCTTATAATGCACTGATTAACGGTAAGTTTGCGCTTACCAGCGTGACTTTAACGCAAGATTTGAGTCTTACCTATGATTTATTCTACATCGAGTACCTGAGATACGCTTTGGCAGAGTATATGTGTTCTGAGTATAACATTGTATTCCAGCCCCAAAATGCTCAGAAACTCAGAGAATATGAATTCTCATTGATGGATGTTCAATCTGAAGATTTGCATATGCAGAAGTTCTCAACTCTCAATGCTCATACAGGATTGAGTTGGGGTTATATTAACTTGGGTAGAGGGTGGACGAGTTAATGAGCGGTATAGATAATTCACCTGAACAGACAGTTCCTTTGGGAATGGTTGGATCTACCAAGTTCGGTAGATATCCTAAAATTTCTATCGAGCAAACTTTCAATATGTATATCTCCGATGGATTTCTTGTGCCATTTGCGGGTTATGTTGGTGTTGCTAGCGTTCAAAATTCCCAACAAGGACGTGGCATTTATGCGAGTACAAAATTACAGAAAGCTGTAGTCGTAATTGATAATGGTGTTTATCTTTTCGATCCCTTCAACAATAATCAACTCCAAAAAATAGCGACTATCAATAGCACTGTAGGCGATGTATTTATGGATGAAAACAACGCCAATCAGATTGCGCTTTGTGATAAGAGAAATATTTACATACTGAATTACACCGATCCAAATAATATTACCTTCGTTCAAGTCGATACTGATTTTACGCCTGGATATGTCTCTTTCCAGGATGGTTATTTTATCGCGCCTGATGTCAAGTCTCCTCCAACTGCTGCATGGAGACTTTCTGAACCTAATAAAGGAACATCTTGGCCTAATCTGGGTCCCAATTCAGGAGGATTTCAGACTAAACCAAATTTGTGTCTTGCAGCTATTAGAATGCCCAGCAAATCTAATGAATTGGTGATATTCGGGCAAACTGTTACGGAATTATGGTATGACACAGGTGCTCAATTATTTCCTTATCAAAAGAACTCATATGCCAATTTAGATTTTGGATGTTTGAATCCAGCAACGATTGCTTCTAATGATGACATGATTGTTTTCTTAGCGGCTAATGAGAAATCTGGTCCTACCATAATGGTGATGAATGGCGCTGAAGCCACTCAGATTTCTACTGACGGGATTAACCATAGGTTGACTCACTTAACAAATCCTGAAGATTCCTATGGTTTCTTATTCAGACAAGGCGGACATAACTTTTATATTCTGACTTTTCCAACTGACAATTTGACTTATGTTTATGATTTTACGCAACAGGCATTTTTCACTTTGACAGATGAAAACATGGATTACTTCATTGCTAAGCATGTGGCGTTTCTCAATAACACTTATTACTTTGTCAGCTTTCAAGATGGTGTTGTGTATGAGCTTAATAGCAATTACACGAATTACAATGGCGCACGTATTCCTAGGATTAGAATCACGCCGCCTTTCAGAAATGAGAGAGCTGATAGATTTGTTGTAAATAATGTGACTTTCACCATGGAGCAGGGACAATCTTCGAATGCAGAACAAAAGACTTTACAGGGGATCGTTCCTTTGCCTGAAAATTGGAATTACGACCATGTTGACTTAGCCATTTCCACTGATGGTGGAGAATCATTCGGAAGCTTTGTGACAAAGCAATTAAACCCACCAGGAGTAAGAAAGAATCGATTGAACTTCTGGAATTTAGGTGCTTCTAATGATTTGACGATGCAATTCCAATTTTGGAGTAATTATCGTCAAGTGATTGGCGAAGGCGTTATGAGTTTATATCGATGAGCAATATACCAACGCTTCCACAAGGACAAGTAGTCGATGAAAAAGGTGTTTTATTGCCGAATTGGAAAAGCTTTTTTGTTCAGCTTATTAATGAACTTAACAATGGATTATCGAATGAAGGATATAGGGTGCCCCAACAGCCAACGACTACTATTAATCAATTAAATACGAGCGAGTCTATTGGGGCCCTTTTGTATGACAGTACAACGAATCAATTGAAAGTGAATATCGATGGCACTTTCAGAGTTGTGACAGTGACGTAGAGGAGAGATTGAAATGTATCCCGGAATGAATGCACAAATGCCATCTTACCTTCAAGGGGCTAATCAATCTTTGCCATGGCTTTCTGGTGGACAATCGGCTGGTAATCAAGGCATGTCTTTCGCTGACATGCTAGAGAGAGTTGGATTTGGTGGTCATCATCATCAAAGTCCGATGAGTTACTTAAATCAGATACCTGGCACTCTAAAGCCTTACTTCCAACCTTATGTCAGCGCAGGTCAACAAGCCATGCCGAATCTGATGCAACAATATCATCAATTATTGCAAAATCCTGCTGGAATTATGGGGCAAATAGGCGCAGGATTTCAGCAATCTCCGGGTTATCAGTTTCAAGTAGACCAAGCTTTGGGAGCTGCTAATAGAGCGGCTGCTGCAGGCGGGATGTTGGGAACGCCAGCTGAGCAGCAAGGCATTGCAAGCACTGTGAATCAATTGGCTAATCAGGATTACTACAATTACATGGACAGAGCTCTACAGCAATATGGGTTAGGACTTCAAGGTCTACAAGGAGTGGGACAACTAGGATTTGGAGCTGCAAGCGGATTAGGTGAGAACTTAGCACAAGCACTAATGGGTCAAGGCAATTTGGCTTATGCAGACAAATTAAGAAGGTCTCAACAAAAAGGTGGCATATTAGGTGCTTTGGTAGGCGGTGCTGGTTCTGCATTGGGCGGTTTATTTGGAGGCCCAGCTGGCGCCGGTATAGGTGGTGCATTAGGTGGTTTGTTTGGTGGAGGTGGTCGCGGAACTGGCCCTCAATCAGCTTTAGCATCGGGTGCTTCATATATTCCTAGTATAGCTCCTTGGTTTTCATAGGTGATTTAAAATGGCAATAGGCGTATCACAATTTCAAGTTCCAAGCTTTGAGCAATCCAATCCTTTTTTAACGGGATTGGGTCATGGTCAGGCTTTGTTTCAACAATTTATGCAGAATCAATATCTGCGTCCATTGCTACAACAAGAACTTCAGAAAGCCCAATTGGCCAATCAAATCCAAGCGATACAGGCTCAATATGCAGGCCCACAGGCTGAGGCTGAATTAGGATATAAGAAGGCTCAGACAGGATATGTAGGAGCGCAAACAGGTGCTATTCCTTCTGAAATTAAGCTTCGTGAAGCCCAGATGAAGGAAGCATTGACGAGAGCTGGATTAACAAGCGCTCAGGCTGAACAAGTACGTAAAGAAATGCCCTATCATATTGCAGCAGCTAAAATGTCAGTATTTAAAGATCCAACTTTGAATCGTTTGGCTGAACTCAATTATGCAAGACAAGGTGGCATTCCTCAAAATATATTAGCAGAAGGAGGCTTTGGCGCACCTTCCGCACAAGTTCCCCCCGGAGCGCCAAGCCAAGCCGTTCCCGTGCCAGGCGCTCCTTCTAATGTTAATCCATTGACTTCTCCGCAAGCTTTTACTGGAGATGCAATCAGAAATTTCGCAGCTTTTGGTAGTCCTATCAATCCTCTTGAAATGGAAGGGTTAAAAGCAGGCATTTCTCAGACTGCTAAATCTAATGTCACAGAATGGAATAAAGGGCTAGAGGAAGCTAAATCCGCTGGTGACTTGGGTTATAACTTAATGAATGGCGCAAAAGGATTTTTAGAGAACTATGACAAAGCCAAATATAAAGGAAAACAATTTGGAAAATTGCCTAGTAGTGGTCTTTTCGCGGTAGGTGGTGAAGCTGAAGAACAAACAGATGCCTTTTCAAAAATATTACAATCTGCTGAAGCAAAAATGTTGGGCGGAGCTAAATTAACAAATTATGAATTGCAATTTACTGGTGGGACAAAGCCTCAAAGAGAAATGACGGAAGAAGGCGCCCATAAACTTGGTAATTTTTATTTAGAAAAAGGCAAAAGACTTAGAGAATATGATCCATTCCTAGTAGCTGCCCAACAAAAAGGTATTACAAGACCTCAGGCAGATGCTTTATGGAGCATGTTTAATAACCAAAAACCTTCATTTGATTTTGAAGCTGGAAAAGCTACGAATTTTCATAAGGATTGGCGTGAATATTTAAGTGATGAGGCGATCAATGCTATCAAATCTGGAGGCTATTATATTCCTAAAATGGATACTCCAGAAAAGATAACTTTGAAAGACATTAAATATTTGATGCCTGATGACATAGATTCTGTGCCAAAAGCAGTTTTCGATCGGATGCCTGCTGATGTTAAAAAGGAACTTTATAATAGAAGATTACAATATCAAGGAGGATCTTAATGCCTAGTATTGCTGAAATGAGAGAGAGCTTAATTCAAAGCGGTATACATCCTGAAAGTGGTCAACCTATTCCACAGGAATTGCATCAATCTGGTTTTCTACAATCTGTAGCTCAACATCCTCTAACTCAAATGGCATTATCTGCTATTGATGTTCCACGTAGAACAGTAACTGAATGGGCTAACAAAATTCCTGGCGTTAATATTCCTAATCCTGATCTTGCTAATCAAGAAGGTCTTCCGCATACGATAGGAACAATGTTAGGCGATGTAGCAACGTATGCGCCCATGGCTGCCGTAGCAGGTCCAGAAAAAGCAATGCAGATGGTAGCAGGTGGCGCTTATGGTGCATTTACTCATCCTGAGCATCCAATCAGAGGAGCTTTAATGGGCGCAGGTTTATCTGGACTTGCTGAAGCAGCGCCAGAAGTTCTCAATTATATTAAACCAGCAAAGTATGCCAAAGAAATTGTTAATACTTTGGGACAAGGAGCTAAAAATCTCGAAGAGAATGCAAAAGCTTTGGCATCAGATGTAAGAGCATCTGCTGTGAATCAAAGACAACTTGCCTCTCAACGATATAATGATGTTTTGAAAGACGTAGGTTCAAATCCTTTTGAAATATCGGAAGCAAAATCCTTACGAGATATAGACGCTGATAATTTTCCAATGATTAAGAAAAAATATTATCAATTTCTATCTAATAGAACGATTGGAAATGCTCATGAACTGCAAAGCGACATAGGTAAACAGCTTACGCAGCTTGCCAAAAAACCCAAAACATTCGGAGAAGACAAAGAAATAAATAAGTTAAGAGAAATTCATTCTGATTTAAAAAAGGACATAGAAGCTAATCTTGAGAATGCTGGACCTAGATATCTTAAGAATTATAAGAAGGCAACTGAGTTTTATAAAGAAAATGCGGCTATTTACAATGAAGATCCTTATGTCAGGAAACTGGCAAATAAAATAACCAAAAATCCAGAGAATGTTCATACTATTTTTAAAAGCCCTGAACCTGCGACTGAAAAGGTAATGGAGCATCTTGGTGAACGCGGAAAGAATCGCATTCTTTATTCTGCTTTAGGCAATCCTAGAACACCTGAACAGCTAATCGAAAAGGCTAAAGAACTTGAAGGAAAACATCTTTTGTCATCTGTTTCGCCTGAGTTTAAGAAAGATATAACAGCATTAGAAAATCAAGTTCGAAGACGTGATGTTGCAAAACAAGTTGGAAAGATGGGCCTAGGGGCTACAGGAGCGATGGGATTAGGACACGCTTTTGGAATTCATAATCCTATCGCAGAAGCCGCCTTAGGAATTGGAGGCGCCAAATATTTACTTAGTCATGGCAAGACAGGTAGAGCCTTTCCTGAAATGGCTGAAAGTCACATTTCAAATGCGCTCAAACGCTTGCAGACAACAAGTCCTTTTATTAAACAATTGATGTTATCAACCTTAATTCCTCAAGGACAATAAGATGAGTTTCAATTTCAACCCAGCAAAATTTGTCATTCAATCGAGTCTGCAAGAGTACTTTGTAGATAAGGATACGGGGGCGCCTTTATCTGATGGCATCGTCACATTTTATGAAGATAGCAATCATTCTGTCTTAAAACCTGTTTATAAACTCAGTGGTTCGCCAGGAAGTTATGTCTATACAGAATTGCCAAATCCCCTATCGCTGACCGCAGTAGGAACCATGTCTGATGGTTCTAACAATGACATTGTTATTTATTATTATCCTTATTTGGGAGATCCATCTCTTAATAGTGACGTAGTTGACTTATATTATGTCGTAGTCACAGATTCTCTCGGCGTCCCGCAGTTTACGCGTTCTGCATGGCCCAATACGGCTCCAGCTACTGTTTCTGATGAAAATAATGCATTCAATTACGTGCCAGATGGTCAGTTCTTATTGCATCAAAACTTTCCGAATAACGGATTGATTACACAAGCAACGACTACGTTATCGGCAGGTGGTTGGTTCTTTAAGAGACCGAACGGCACAAGTTCTGTAGATTTGGTGACTTTCCCGAGATATGGATCCTTTGTTTCGTCGCCTACCTCGAGCCCGAGATATGCATGTCAAATCCAATGTACGAATGCGAATCCCACAGATACTATCAAGGATTTGGCTTTGATATTTCCAGATGTTAATAAATTTGGATCGCCTCCTTTAACGCCGCAATATTATACTTTCTATTTTGAAGGTCAGAGTAATACAGGAAGTAGTGTTTCTGTTCAATTATGGCTAACTAAGAACTTTGGAACTGGTGGAAGCCCAAGTTCTCAGCAATCCATGTTGATAACAACGTTTACATTGGGACCAAGTGTTACGGCACAAACTTATCATACTTTGACATTTGGGTTGAATAACACAGCGACATTGGGCACTAATGATGATGATTATGTTCAATTGTCACTGAGATTCCCATTAACTACGACTTTTAATGTGACGGTGACAAACTTTGCATTGATATTCGGAAATGTATCAATATCTGCTTTTCCAATCACGACGGATTCTACTTATTTATATTCAAGTTTATTTACTGGAATACAGAATACATCTCCACAGTTTTCATCTTCTATACCAGCTTATGATGGCAGTAATCTGTATTTGCCCTGTATATTAACGCCCAATGGAATTGGATATGACACAAGTGTTGTATCAACAGTAATAGCATCTGCTCAAACAACTGCTCCGAAAGGTTATTATCCATGTGATGGCAGTTCTTATTTGACAAGTGGCTATACTTCGGATGGAGTTCCCAATTCAAGGCTTCAAAAAGTTCTTTTTAATAATACAACTATGATGCCAATATTTGGCACCGGAAGTTCTTATTTGACGGCTTACCCATCTATTGCAAATAGTTTTGTCATACACAATAACAGTGCTGGAGCTGTGACTGCCTCAGCGGATGGCATAGCAAAACCGACCACTTTTACAATTACAACAGTTGCTTCTGGTGCTCCCACTTATAATTTAAGTGCTTATTATATCGGAAGTAACAGTATATTAGTTAATTACAATATTATTGGACCACATTCAGATCCTGAAATTCAGACTGCTCCTATAACTCATTTAGTAGTAAGATTTTCAGCGCAACTTGCACCATCTGTTGGAGTTACTTCCCAACATAAAATTAATATCTTAAGTTTACCTGCAGCAGGATCTTATTTTACTTTTTCAACGGCGAGTTCCTTTTCAGTTAGTAATGATTATTATGTTTGGTATAAGGTAAATGGTTCCGGATCAGATCCGGCACCAGGAGGAACAGGGATTTTAGTTAACATAACCTCGTCAGACAGTATTGCTGTAGTAGCTCAGAAAACAGCAAATGCTATGAACGCATGGCAAACGACTAATGTTGTAACTATAGTCGGATCTAGTATTACAGCTGGCGGTTATTTCACGGTAAGTGCTACAGGGGCAAATTATTATATTTGGTATACGATTGGTGGTGTAGGAACAGATCCAGCCGTTCCCGGCGCTATTGGCATTGTAGTTCCAATTCTTGCCTCAGATAGCGCTCAAGTCGTTGCCAATAAAACAATATTAGCCATTAACAGTTATTCATTTGCTGTTCCTAATCTTTATGGCATGCATATCAGAGGAAACGATCCAAATTACGGAACTTCTACTGCAGTCGATACGGGTTATCGATTCAGCCCTGCGGATGGAAACGTAGGATTGGGTTCTTTTGAGTTGGATAATGTTATGAATCATAATCATAATACAACCTATCCTCTTCTTGCATCATTGACAGGTAACTTAGCGCCTAGTGCTGGTATTAGTTGGATACAATCAACTACTAACACAATAATAAAAAATACAAATTCCAATGGAACAGAGAATTTGGTTAAGAATGTAGCCCTTAACTATTACATACATTACTAAGAAAATAAGAGGTAAAAGATGACAACAGGTTTTGCATTAGGAAGAGATATCAATGGTTACAATGCTTTTGGCCGTCAACCATCCGATGATATTTGGCAAATTTTATTATCTGCAAATACAGCTGCATCAGTGACAGTGCCAAAAAGAGCAAGAGTCTATGAATGTATCTTCGGTGTAGATCCAGGATTAAGACTTTGGGTTTCCACAAAAGGTACGGCTGCTATTCCAACAGGAGGCGGTGCTTTTGGAATCAGCGAACTTAACCCTGTATCTTATTATTTGAATGGTGGGACCGTGATTAGCGTTATCACGCCTGATAGCACATTACAACTTAGCATTGCATTTTATGCAGTACAGAATACCTAATTATGCTTTATAACAATGGATCATTTAAAGGCGATTCTACGGCATTAGTTAATAGCCCGTATATTCAGCCATTTGAATTTCCTTCAGGAGGACCCGTTCCCCCTGTCGATTGTTTTTTGGTGACATTGCAAGGAACATTCATCGTTACCTTACAAGGAACAAATATGGTAGTAAACTGTTCTGAGACGAATGAAAGAGTAATAGATAATTTTGGAAATTACGTTATCACAGGAAACGGTGATTATGTTATAGCAGCAGTGGAGTAAATATGGCTAACGAACGTTTAATTAATAGACCCGTAAAGACAAATCCGAACACATCGGATGTTTTATATGTTGCTGACATGTCCAATTCTGGAAATGAAGTTCAATCCACAATAGGTCAGCTCATCACTACGAACAACGTAGTAACGCAATCTGGCTCCATTACATCTGGAGATATTCCAGTAATAAATACTTCGGGTGTGATAGTAGATTCAGGGGTGAATGTAGATCATTCGCAAAATATTACTAATGTCAATTCAATTACATTGAATACCCCTCCTGCAACCTCTAGCCAAGCCGCTACCAAAGGCTATGTAGATTCTCAACTTAGTGGAAATCTAAAAATTGTAAATAACCTAAACGATGTGTCTAGCGCCTCAGCGTCGAGAGCGAATCTGGGGTTAGGGACTGCTGCAACAAAAACAGCATCTTCAAATGTCTTGACAAATGTATCATCTGTTAGCGGAAATCCTACTGTCGGTAACTTAGCAGTATGGGCTGATTCCAATGGAACCATTGTAGATGGAGGACCTGTTCCTGCTCCTGGGCCATCTGGGAGAGTAAGGACTATTACAGGAACAACAGTATTAACGTCTGCAGATTTTGGTTCGACGATAGTCTGTAAAGGAATATCGATGAATTATAATGTCACGATGCCTGTTGGAACGGTTACAAATGGATTTCTAGATTTTGTTTTCGATACAGGAACATTAAGCGGTATTACTGTTTCATTAATTTTGCAAGCTGGTGATAGCTGGTCCAGCATGGATAACATCAATACATTGGTTTTTGGAGCAGGCGAAGGTATCAGTGTGATGTGTGATGGAAGTCATACATATATTATTTATGATAGCAATTCTGCTTCTTGTTTTGTTCAAGCCGTTAGACTTCAGCCTTTTGTTGTTTCTGCTAATACGCCAACAACAGTTGTTTTCGAAGTTTCAAATGGACTTAATAATTTGGCAATGGTTAATGGAGTTTATGCTATTTACTATCAAGGATGGTATCAATTAAGTTGTACTATCATGAATCCATCAAATTCTGTTGCGTATACTACGTCATTGAATCTAATAAATAATTCAGTATTGCAATATTACACGACTCAATTTGTTCCTGCTAATACTGCTCAACCAATTACTTTGAATGTTATCAGTAAGTTCTTTGTAGGAGATGCTGTATCTATTCAATATGAAACAACTCAAAGTGTAGATATAGCAAATTATCAAGCAACGACTTTGAATTTAAATAGGTTACCTAATTATCCTTTCCATGAATAGGTTAATTAATCGTCCTTATTAGGAATATCTTTAAATAAAAGGTAAATAAAATGGCAGGCGAAATACGATTAGATGAATTTCCAACAAACAATAGTCCTTTGAGTACAGATTTGCTTTATTCTGCAAACTCATTAACAGGTTATAGTGAGCAGCAAGTGACTATTGCAGGTGTTGCCAGTGCTATGGGAACAATTACAGCATTTGGGACACCGACTAATGGCGATTTGGTAAAGTGGCATTCCTCTACTACTTTGACAAATGCTTCGGCGGGAACAGATTATTATTCTGCTGGAAATCCTACAACTCTTTTTGAGAATGATCCATCATCATTACTTTATGTAGGAAATACTGCAGGGAGTATTGATACAGCTGTTACTTTTTCTACTGCAATGGGTGTGGATACTCTTAATTCTATATCTGGTGCTCTAAGCATTGGTGATACAGCTTATGGTTCTAAAGCTTTGACATCTTTAACTACTAATAGCAGTTATAATAGTGCTTTTGGATATAATACATTATCTTTGTTAAGTTCAGGTTCAAATAACAATACAGCAATCGGTTATAACTCTGGTTCTTCTCAGACTTCCTACACACAATGTACATTTTTAGGTTCTGGTGCTGATACTAATACTGGAAGTCTAAGTAATACGACAGCAATTGGTTATGGTGCTATTGCTACGCAAAGCAATCAGATAATGCTAGGTAACAGTTCAATAACAAGTGTTGTTCCAGGTGCATCTGCTGCTTTAGGAACATCAGGAAATCCATGGGATTCTGCAACTATTGGAACAAGTGGATCTTCTGCTATAAATATAGCTACTGGAACATCAAGTGCGACTGTTAATCTAGCAACTGGAAGCGGAGGCTCAACATTAAATTTAGGTTTTGGTTCTGGATTTACAGTAGATCCTTCAGGAAATGTAGGTATTTCTACAGGTGTAGGCGTATCTATACTCGGCATCCAATCGCAATCAGCAAACTATATTCAGATAGGTCAAGATTCTACTACAACTATAACTGAATTAGCTGGAACTATTAATATTGGTATTAGAAATACACCAAATACTATTAATATAGGAACAGCTGCGGCTAGAACTATCGGAATTGGTTTTGTTGGCGCTACTACTGTAACTTCTTCAACACTTAATTTATCAGCAGGTTCACTTAATATTGCAACCTGTAATAATGGAAATATTAATATACAAACTACAGGTGGTGGTACTTATTCTGTAAATATTGGAACATCCAATACGACTACCAGCCTTATTGGAACTGCAAATATCAATACAACTGGATCTGCCGCTACCAACATAGGAACTACAAGTTACTCTGGAACCATTTCAATAGGAAATGCGAGCAGTACTACTTCTTTACTTGGAATTGCAAATATAAATACTAGTGGTTCTGCAGCTACTAATATTGGTATTGGCTCATATAGTGGAACAATATCTATAGGAAATTATGTTGGACCTAGCACATTCTTTACCAATGGATTAATGACTGGAAATGTTTACTCAAATGCTACAACAAATCATAATGTTGGATTAGGACAGGGTTGTTTTGTAAATTTAACTTCTGGCACATATGCGACAGCATTAGGAATATCGTCACTGATTAATCTTACTAGCGGTAATTATAATACGGCTTGTGGTTATAATGGTTTATCAGGTGTTACCACAGGTTCTCATAATCTTGGAGTAGGATTTCAAGCAGGACAAACACTTACAACAGGTTCTAATTGCGTCATTATTGGTTCAGATTCAGATGTTAGTTCAACTTCATCATCTAATAGGATTGCCTTGGGCCAAGGCATTACCGTTAGCAATGATAATCAGGCCGTTATTGGTAATACTTCAATAACGAGTATTATTAATGCTTCAACATCAGCAGGTTGTAAATTAGGAACAGCGGCAAATCCTTTTGGCGGTTTAGTATTAGGAAATGCAGCAACAAACGTTTATACAATTAGTCCTGCAACTGCTTCAGCTGCAAGAACATATACGATTCCAGATGTGGGTCAGGATGCTTCTTTTGTTTTGAACGCAATTACAGTCGTGAGCGGAACCTCAGCCACCTTGGTTGCAAATACTTCTACTATTTCCAATAATGCATCTCTTGTAACATTAACATTGCCAACGACTTGTTTAGTAGGAGACTTTTTTCAAATTATAGGTCAAGGCGCAGGTGGGTGGACATTGGCTCAAAATTCCGGACAATTGGTGCATTATAATAGTTCCACAACAACTACAGGAACCGGAGGTTCTTTGTCATCAACTAACCAATACAATTGTCTTAAAATTGTGTGTATAGTTGCCAATACAACTTTTGTTGTTGTTAACTCTGTTGGAACACTAACTATAGTATAAAAGGAAGATACAATGACTACTGTAAATCCAAATGGGACTACTCAAAGAACCATTTCGACAACGACTACATTGACCGCATCTGATTATGGTAATTTGATTATCTGTACGGGTTCCTCGGCTTATACAGTGACATTGCCAGCTGCTTCATCTCCTAGGATGATACAATTTTCATTTCAAACTTCATCTAATGCTTTAATAACTTTAGCACCTGCATCAGGAACTATTGCGGGACAAAGTACTGTTGTTTATGGTTCAAATGAAGGATGTACAATTGAATCTGATGGATCAAATTGGTATATTGTTCAGCATTATTTGCAACCAGTTTCATTTTCTGTTTATTTAGCAGGCGCACAAACTATTACAACTTCTGCTGCTCAAATAATTAATTTTGATACTAAGAATTTTGATATAGGATCATTTTTTAGTACTTCAAATCATAATTATATTCCTTTATATACTGGTAAATATGTATTTTATTATTGTTTAGAATGGCAGGCGGCATCTACACAAAATCTTGTTCCTGGAATTTATCTTAATGGATCGCTTAAATTTGCTCATGTACAAGGCTTAAATAGTGGATTTTTAGATACTGCCAAAGGATCTGGTATACTTCAATTAAATGGTTCCACTGATACAGTAGATATTCGAGCAAATACTAATGGAACTAATAATGCTCTTACAGTCGGATCAACTTCTGTATATTTATTTGGACACAGAATTAGTAATTTTTAACTTATAGGAGATTCAAATGGCTATTCTTACTTTCAATATTCTCGGAGTTGGCGTTGTTGATGCAGTACCTAGAATTGTACTTATTTCAAGTAATGATAATTTTGCTACGATTACTGCACCTGGTTACCTAAATAATACGCTGACTTCAGGGCAAGAGCTGACTGCTAACGATGAATATCATATTAAATATGTTCATGCTGGCAACCCGGCTTTTGGTATTTTTACGCCTTCCATTTCAAATGGTATTTATACTTTATTAGAAGCTTTCCCAGGTCTTCCAAGTTCAAATACGGTTGTTGGTGATATCGCTACTTTTGCGACGACGAATGGTTCTATTGGGGATAGTGGGATTAATGTTTCTAGTACGAATGGTAATTTGACGCTTTATGCTCCTATTCAGGCACTTGGGAATGCACAATTATTGGTTACAAATCCAACTCCATTAGAATCTGGTTCCACAACTAGAATATTTAGGACAAATTTAAATGCTGCTGGTGGAGCGGGTATAGACAGTAATGATATCTCATTAGATTTTCTAACTTATAATGATGGCGATGGAAATTATAGTTCTACAATTCAGATATTAAATAATTTTTGGTCAAATGATTGGAACTTTATAACAAGGGTTCCTGGTGCTGGAACAGGAACTAATTATCATACTGTATTTGCATTTACAGGTGGTGGTGAAGTTTCTACGCTTCATAACATATTAGATAATGGAATAAATGGGGGTGCAACATTTGCTGGTACAATAAGAATTAGCCCTACTACAAATCAGCTAATTTTGGGCACAACTAATACAACAACGATATCAGCTATCGCTCCAGCAGCTTCTCGTACTTATACGCTTCCTGATGCTTTGGCTAATGCTAATATTTCTCTTTCTACTCAAACCTCAGTTACCCAGGCAACTAGTATAACGACTGGCGTAACCTTAACGGGTACAACGGGTAACATTACTACTGTATCTTCAACTTTGGCCGCTGGTGCTACGGCAGCCTTTGTTGTAACTGATACTTTTTACACATCAGCCAATCAGGTAGTAAGTGTTGTTATTTCTAATGGCACAAATACTGCCAGTCTTCCATATGCTTATGTCTCTGCTTTGACACCAGGCTCAAATCAATTTACAGTAAATATCTGTAATATTGGCCCAACTAATGCATTTAATGGTACATTGATTGTACAAGTTAGAATTTCATAATAAAAAGGAGAATTCATGAATAAAGAAAGTCTTGAAGCTCGTTTGCAGGAAATCGATAAAGCAATTGCCCAAGTGAGAGAGCTTGTGGCGCAACATACAGCGAATCTCCACGCTCTTTTGGGCAATCGCGCTGAATGTGCGCATTGGATTTCACAATGTGATGAGAATCAAGAGACTTCTTCTATTCCAGAGGAAGCGCCATGAATAATCAAAGATTATGTGCTCTGATTGCAAAGCATGAGGGAAGCAAAAAGTATCCTTATAGCGATGCAACCGGTCAACGCATTATCTTAGATAGAGGCAAAATCACCATTGGAATAGGTAGAAATCTTTCTGATAAAGGATTATCGGAAGATGAAATTCTTTACCTTTTGTCAAATGATGTAAAGGAGGCGCACGATCATTTAATCTCTGCGCTTCCTTTTTATAACAATCTTGATGAAGTTCGCCAAGCTGTGTTATTGGATATGGCATTTAATATGGGCACAGAAGGTCTTTGTAAATTTAATGAATTTTTAGGCCTAGTTAAGGCAGGAAATTACGAAGCAGCCGCAGCTGATATGCTGCATACTCATTGGGCAGTCCAAGTTGAGAATCGGGCTTTAGAAGATAGTCAAATGATGTTAACGGGGGAATGGCCAGATGGAATTTAATAAAGCAAATATTATTACTTACATTTCAGGGGCTTGTGCGATATTTACGCTTCTGGGTGGTATTGCTCATTTTGCTTTGATTCTTCCTTCGAAGTTTGATGCGATTGATGATGAAATTGATGCTATTAATACAAGGCTTGCTGTGATAGAAAATAATGATTCTGATGAGGAATCAGATATCAATAAAAATAATCAAAGAATAGACAACTTAGAGACTTCGATGATAAATAAGGCATCCCGATGAAATTAGATTTAATCAATGGCCATAAAAAACCGACTCCACTCAAGGTCATTCGCATTGCTAATAGTATTATGGGCATTACCCATACTCTTGGCGCTGTTGGCATATGGACATCACATGAAGTTTTGGCTATGGTTACCATGATTACAGGTATCTTTGCGAAAGCAGTTTCTGATTATATGGCAGAGGAAAAGGAAGAAGAGGCAAAGAATCAAACGCCTGCTCCTGATTCTTCTAATGAACCAATGGGAACATCTTCAAATGCTTAGTTTTACACAAATCAAATACGGCATTATCGGACTCGTCTTCTTTATATTTATGAGCATGTACGTTCATCTGAAAATAGAGCTTCATACAGCTGAAAAAGCAAGGGATGTCATTCTTGATAACTATCACGAACTCGAGAATAAAGTTCAAGATCAAAATGCAGCTGTTGATGCTCTTAAGAAAATAGCTGCAGAAAAAGAAGCAAAATTAAAAAGCCTTCAAATACAGAATCTGAAAACGACGGCGGCATATCAAGCACATGTTAAGAGATTAATGTCCGAACATGTCTCTCATAATTGTGAACAGGCTAATAGTTGGGCTATCCAAGAAGCAATGAAAATGGGGAACCAATGACACAAAAATTTTGTATAGTATTATTTTTACTAATCGTTTTGTCTGTTTTTCTATTATCAGGATGTTCTAGTACCCATCCTGTGGAAGTAAAAGTACCCGTAGCGTCATTTACAGGCCCTATACAAATTCCCGCCAA
>Ga0335082_10003774_pt1 | contig 16478 bp, 11 predicted proteins | sample Lox_Sample_41_FD_206718 | JGI IMG/M metagenome (GOLD analysis project Ga0335082, IMG submission 206718) | Soil microbial communities from Loxahatchee National Wildlife Refuge, Florida, United States - Lox_Sample_4.1 | ecosystem: Environmental > Terrestrial > Soil > Wetlands | place: USA...
TGGCGGCCCACCACCCAGACGAGGGCCTCGCCGTCGTTGCGGAGGGTCAGTCTCTGTGCGACACGTTGGTCGCCCAATTCCACAGACCGGAACTCTTGCGCTTGAAGAGCGAGTTGCTTTTGCTCAAGGGAGAGACGGTCGCGGCTGAAAACGGCCTGCGGTGCGCGCTCGGCGTCGCACGCCAGCAGGAAGCGCGATCCTACGAGTTGCGCGCCGCGCTGAGTCTTAGTCGCCTCCTCGCGACGCAGCACAAACCGGCCGAGGCCCGCACGCTGCTGCGCGACGTGTACGGATGGTTCACAGAGGGGTTTGACACGAAAGATCTACGCGATGCGCGCGCGTTCCTCGACGCGCTGTCATAGTGATGCGGTTGCGTGTAGACGACCTCAACCTCCGCGAATGCGACTGGGCGCGTCCTCCCGTCTGCCCACTGTACGGATACCAGGCCGACGTTCGTCTGCTCCTGGCACGTACATGCTCACTACGACTTGCATGAATCGATCAACCACACCAGCGGTCAACTCCGGGAGCCGCGGGGATCACGGTTGATACGGGATTCGTCAAGATAGGGAAACAGGGTCCAAGCCAGACACTTTTTGCGGGTGAAAAGACCATTCCAGTTCGATCACGGAACGCTAGGGAGGAGCGCTCCAACTTGAAAGGGGGGACTCATGGGAAGCACGAGAACGGGCAGCCGTACGATTTTCTTCTTCTGCCTGCTACTGCTACTCGCGTTGGCTGGGGAACCTCGCTACGCGACCGCTGCGGAAGCGAAGCGGAGTGGCCGGCACCAGGCCGCAGACAGTCGGGTCACGTGCCCACCACGCGGGGAAATTGGGTGTACGCTAGAGTCCCAACCTTCGGAGGATGAGGTGCGCGGCGCGGTGCAGAGCCTCTATTTTTACGCCTACAAATGGGGCGTATCGATGCCGCGCAGGTTGAAACCGATGCCGCTCGACGGCGTTGTTTGCACGCTCATCCGAGACCAATCGCCGCGCCACGAGGCGCGACGGCGCTTGGCCATCATGAAGCTCGTGGGGAGCTTGCAACCTCTACGGCAACTCCCTGGGGGGGCGGTTGTGCTAGGGCCCCCCGAGTTTTGCACGGCGCTGATCGGACTCAGTGCGCCGCTGGACAAGATTTTGCTCCAAGTCGGGCCGCTCATCGGAGGCCGCGGCGAAGGTGCGCAGGCAACAAAGGCAAAGAAGAAGGCGAAGAGGAAGGCGAAGTCGATGGAGCCTCAGCCGCGCCCGAAAATCGAACAGGCGACAGAGGGGGTTCTCGTTGAGACCGCTGGTCCCTTGAAGACCAACTGCGCGGTGGTCGAGGATTGCAGCACGCCCCAGGACGGACCCGCGCAGGCGAATGGGATCGGCTTCACGATCAAAGTGCAGCGAAGCCTCGCCGCGGTCGAACCCGTGATGGACCCGCAGGCTTGGGACGATTGCAACACCAGCTCCTTCGAGAAAACCTACATCACGGGCCAGCCGCCGGTGATCGACAGCACCACTGGAGATGCGCAGCCCGCGTCAAGCTCCCCCGCGCCGGGCTCGATGTATGGGAGTCCGAAGAACCCGCTGCCTCTCTTTGAGTATTACGTTTTCAATCCCTGCGGTACACCCGGTAGCTGCGCGAGTAATTCGGTGTCGTTCAAGAACATCTTGAACATCGTGGCGCAAGATGGGCAGGATCCGTTCTCCAAGCGGCCTCAACACGAGATCGACTATAAGCTTGATCAGTGTATCCAAAGCGTTATCTCGGGCAGCGTTCAGAAGGGGACTGGCATCGACATCGACCAGGGCTTCGTCACGGCCATCGACGACGGGACGGGGGCCACAGATTTGTCGGGTCAAAAGTTCATCCGATTCTCGCCCGGAACCTCCAGCGCCGGGCTCAACATATGGGCGCAGGTAGTGCTTCCCCTGTTGTGCGATGAAGTGGCCGGCAAATCCGGGGGCGGTGTTTGCTGCGATCTCGGCCAGTGAGGCTGGCAGCGTTCCACGTAGCTCCAAATTCTGGTACATGATACCAGGAGCATAGGGGCAAGGAGGGGACCATGTCGGTCAACTCAGACGAGCATCTCAAAAGAATTCAAGGGCAGTACACAGCCCTGACGAATAGGTTTCTTGCACGATGGGATGGCGCAGCTGACGACATCCTTCAACAGCGCTATGGTCCGGCGCGACTCATTTCGGACATTTTTGGCTTTTGGGCGGATGTCGGCTTTGGGGTGTCGCTGGCGATGGACGTCCTGAAGGGCGATTTTCCGACGGTGCGTTTCCTGCTGAAGACGACTGACACGACCGCCACCCAAAGCGTCGTCCTTCCGCATACGACCGACGCCACGATCCCGCTAGCGGCGACCGATGTTGTTCCCGTGGGCGGAGTTCAGGGGCCCAAGATTCTGGCCAAGCAGATAGTGCCCACATTTGTTGATTTGGGGGATGGCCTTCAGGTGAAGCTCACAGACCTGGATAAGATAGGTTTGGTCGAAGGCGACTACAGTGGAAAGGTCCTTGACGGAAACCAGCAACCCATCGCGCGCATCTTCGTCCGCGTGACGAAGTGACGACGCTGGGCGTCCTCTGAGCAGATCGTCGAGGGCCGTTCGTCTCAAGGACTGGGACTCAGCGGCGCTCCAGCACCCAGGTGACGACGGCCTGAACGAATTGCTTGTCACGCGAGTCCGGCAGCCCCGCATACAGAAGCCCATACTCGTGCAGCGCAGCGCCGGCGAGGCCGTGGGCGATCTGACGGGCGTGCTCTAGGCTGCCGTACGTATTCATCCGCTCCCGAACCCATTGCACGTCGGGGAGTGTGCGCGCGTCTCGCGGTTGTGAGAGGAACTCCGCCAGGCGGCCGCGCTCGTCGTCGGTGATAGCTCGGAGCAAGTGAATCAACATCAACGTCCGCTTTCCTTCCCAGATGTCGCCACTCAGTTCTTTTCCGTAACGCTGCGCGTTACCCTCGAGATTGAGCAGGTCGTCCTGGATCTGAAAGGCGGCGCCCAGGAAGAACCCGAAGCGAAGGAAACGGTTGAGGTCGTGATTGCCGCGGCTCCCAATGAGAACGCCGGTTCGGGTGGGAAAGATCGTCGTATACCAACACGTCTTCTTCAGCACCATGTCGAGGTAGTCGGCGTCAGAGATGTGCAGCGCATTGTCCCGACGCCAGCCGAGCTCGATCGCTTGACCCTCAACCGTCTCGCGAGCCATCCGCTCAGCCTCCTCCATGACTTGCACGGCGAGCCGTGTGCCCAGGCGCGTCCGGTTGTCGAGTAGCGCTCGAAGGCCCAGCAGCGTCAAAGCGTCGCCCACGTTGACCGCCACGGGAATTCCGTGGAGAGCGTGCAGCGTGGGACTCCCACGCCGTTCGTCACTCTCGTCCTCGATGTCATCGTGGACCAGAAAGGCGTTGTGGAAGAGTTCGAGAGCGACGGCGGTGCCAACAGCGTCCTCCGGTGCCGCGCCGAAGGCGCGGGCAGTTGCAATGCACAGGCTCGGGCGCAGCATGCGGCCGCCGCGACGAGGATAGTCTGCGACCAGGCTGTACAATTGGCGTTGCGGCTCGCGCGGGCGCAGATAGTCGCACAGCGCAACGCGAGTGAGGTCGCCGTACTCGCGAAGGATCGCAGGAACCAGATCCGCTGCGCTCGTGGTCACCGGTGTGCTCGGTGGGTTATTCCGGCAAGATGCGCAGGCTCACGGTGCCCATCGGCTTGCCGGACTCTTCCTCAACGATCAAACCGTTGTAGACCCCCGCCGGCTGGCCCGCCGGAACGCGAATCCGCAGCGTCAATGGCGTGTCGGCGTCCGTGGTTTCAATCGTGACGTCCGACAGCCGGGGCGTGTCCTCGGTGACCGCGCGGAGCGATTGGACGATCAATCGTCGTCCGACCGCCTGCGGGCGCACATCGAGCGACACTTCGGTCGGATAGGGCGACGTCACCGCGACTCGGACGCGCGTGTCCGTGCCGGCTGGCTCGGTGGCAGCGGAAGGCGGAGGGGGCGGTGCTGAGCGTGACGCACTCCCCGCCGGAGCGGCGCCCTCAAAGGGTGGCGTGGGCCAGCGCCCGAAGTTGCCGGCTCCCAGTTGCAGGAACTCGAGCCACACAGCGGTGAAGTCGGAGGCATACTGCGCCATGCGCGTTCCGATTTCCTGGGCGTCGCTGGTCATGGAGTCCGGAGTGTACGATCGATCCGTGAAGCGTTGCGCGGCCTTCTGCCCCTGGCGCATGTACTCGTCGATGACGCGATATCCAAGGTCCACGGAGCGCGATACGACGTCGTTCCATGACGGCGCCGCGGGTCCGTGAGCCGCTCCGCCTCCGGCCGTGGTTGCTTCTGGGCCTGCGGGTGCGGTGAACAGGGTCGACCAGCTGCGGATTGGCTGCGTCCGATCGAGTTTGGGCCGCTTGATGCGTTCGTGCGAATTCACGTTCCTTCCCTCCGTCACGGATGATCATAGCCGACGATGTCTTCCAACGGCGGCGATTGGGATAGCGCGTGCGCGGCCAGCCGACCGGACATGACTGCCGCCTCGACGCACCCGGCATTGAAGCCACAGGCGGTCCAGTCGCCGCAGATCGTCAGGTTGTCATACGTGCCATCCAGAGGCGAGATGCGATAGGCGCCACTCCCCGGCAGCGAGAGCGCATAGCGATCGGTTGGGTTGACGTTTGCCGTCCAGAACTGGGAATTGAAGCGTGCCTCATTGGCGACTGGGCCCGGCCCGGTTGTGCCGTTCGGATCCACAAGCACGTCCCACCTGAACTTGCCCGGCAGGTGGGTGGCGTTGGGCCACAGCTGAACGACGTCACGATTCAGGAATTGGATCGCGTTCTGCCGTACGGACTCCCTTTGCTTGGCTGCATAGCTCGGTTCGCGGTGCGGATCGGTCCCGTCGAGATCCGGCAACACATTGCAGAAGTACGCCAGCGAGCGTGGTGTGTCCTGCCAGGTCTCGTGACGAATGAGATGCCGCATGTCCGCCCACGTATCGAACGGCTCGACGAATCCGGAGACGGCGATTGGTTGATCGGGCCACCCGAGATCCTTCATGTCGGCGCTCATCCAGATCTGGAAGGCCTGCGTCGCGACGGTTCGTACGTGATCCACCATGGCGCGCCAGCGTGGGTCGCGCGCCACGAGCTCCTTGCCGACATACGGGACCGCACCCAGACCGATGCCGAGGACGACGAAGTCGAAGTCTTCGCCGACCCGCAGCGTCTTCGACCGCACCTTGTGACGATCCCAGTGCGACTCAAACTCCCATCCGTTGCGGGCCATCCGTTCGCCGTCGACGAGTTGACTGTAGTCCGGTCGCGATGGCCAGCAGGGCAATCCGCGGATGTCTACCAAGGGTTGATACTCACCTCCGCCCGTGACGTCCGCCTGCACGTCGAAGTCCAACGCTTCAACATAAGGAGTTTCACCCGACTGGAGGAGGTGGGGATCTGCGAGCTTCACGTTCTCGAGACGATGGAAGAACGCGAACCGCACGCCGCGTTTCTTCAGCACTTCATACAATGGCGCGAATACCACGTCGCCCATTCCCGCCTGCATGCGCCAGAAGAAGGCGCCGCGATAGGTGAAGAAGGCTCGCAGGACGCTGCGCACCGCCTGCGCGGCGGAAATCCGCGGCCGGGCGGTATCGCCGTTCTCGTACGAGAAGCCGAAGTCGTACAAGGCACGGATCCAGCCCGAGTTGAGGGAAGTTTCCGAAGCCCCGTTGAGTCGCAGCCATTCGCGGCCGTCGTATTCGTCGATGACGTCGAATCCACGGGGGTCGGTCAACACGCCAAATCGAATCTCGCCGCGCAGCGTGGCGAGGGTAACGTCGATGATCTGCCACACGCGCCGTAGTCCTAAGTCGTGCTCGAGGCGCGACTCCAGAATGCTCCGCGCGTTGCTGGCAACGGCGTCGAGCAACCGGACAATGATGTTCTCCGGGTATTGCGAGAACGAGCCGAACGCAACCTCCAGCAAACTGATCGCTTGGATGAGGCCGGCGAGCGTCGCGAGCTCGCCGTACTGCAGGAGCCGAGAGATTCCTTCGAGCACGGCACTCGTCGACCGTGCATCAGGGCTCTGCCGGGGCGGCGCCTCCGGGCTGCTGGCGTCGCGCTGTTGGATCGTCTCGATGAGGGTGCGTAGCAGTGCCATCGAGCGCGACACGTAATCGGTCACGCTCCAGCGCTGATTGCTCGTGGGCGGGTCCCCCGGCAGGCCCTCTGTGGGCGGCAGAGCGCCCTTGAAGACACTCCATTGTCCGTTGGGGAGCTGATCCGCCACGCCGACCAGCGGGGCAGGGACGAAAGCATCGCGCCAATCGGCGATCGGACAATGCGCCGGGTCCCGGTTGAGCTCGGCGTAGCATTCGCGCATCAGCCGAAAGGCGTTCTCGTAGAATCCCATCCAGAGGTGGAGGCCATGTTCTTCGATGCGATCGGCCGGCCCTCGACCCGACGCCCCCTTACCCCCCAGTCGCCAACCGAGCTGATAGACCGTCACCTCGTAGCGACCATGGTGTTCCGGACGCGTCAGCTCAAATGCAGTTGTGATTGCAGCGCAACCGCCGCCGACAATCGCCACCTTGATGGGTCTTGCGTTGTTGCTCATGCCCCCGTCGTTTACGACCGATTCGCCCCGCGCGTCGGGTCCGCTCACTGCAACATCTTCGGCTGGCCCCGTATCAGACTTCCCAGACGATGGGAATACACCGTCAGTAAACGTCCTCGCGCCAGACCTCTGGAAATGAGAGGACGAAATCCGGCCCGTATACGCGCGCCGGTGTTTGGAACCCGACTTCGATATCGCCTTGCAGCACTCGTTGCGCAACTGCAGATGCAGTCACGCCGGTGAATGTATACGCCTGCGGTGTATGCAAGCGAGCGCATGCCCGCCGTCCTCGCGCATCTTCGACCTCAGCCACGATGACCATTTTCAAACCGGCGCGCTGCGCCTCCGTCGGGCCTTTGGGAAGCAGTTCTGCGTGTATCCTGAGCCAGAGCTGCCACGGGGCCGTGCTGAGCATCCACCCAGCGTAGCGATTCAGTGCTTCTACCCAGCGAAAGGGCGCTGTGCCTTCGAAGTACACTTCGATATTGGGAATACTGGTCGTGTAGTAGGCTGTGATCACATCGCCCCAGGCTAGATTGACGCTGGGGCGCGGGCCGTCGCCATAGTCGAAGTCCCGCTGCAGCGAACCCGCGGGCACAGTGGTCATGACGCCGCCGCGCCGAACCTGGATACCCCGCCCCGCGTGCTCGATGAAGGTCTTTATCGAGCCGCGTGTTATGAGGACCATGCCGCGGATGCCGATTGCGAGTCGCTGCGCACGCGGCAGCCGCCTCGCCATGTGCGCCGCCAGGCAATCCGACGGCACGACGTCAAAGCCGACTCCCGGCATGAGCATGATGCGTTGCCTGCGGGCCTCCATGTTTCGCCCAGCCAGCGCCTCGATGACGGACGCCTCGCCGCTAATGTCCAGATAGTGCGTCGACGTTCTCAGGCAGGCTTCGACCATGGGGTGCGCGGTCTCAGAAAACGGGCCCGCGGCATGCACCACGACTTTGACGTCGCGCAGTGCGGCCTCCAACGCACTCGCCTCACCCAGGGAGGCGACGCGATAGTCCAAGCCGAGCTGCTGCGCCAGCGGCGCGAGTTTGGCTTCGTTCCGTCCCCCCAGGAGTGGCCGCAATCCCAGGCGCAGCGCCTCATGCACAACGAGTTCGCCAGTGTACCCTGTGGCCCCATAGATCATCAGCGGATCGGACACGGCAACTCCTCTCTCCTACTTTCGTCGCGTTGTGGTATCCTGCGCACCTTTGCATGGTCACATTTCTGTCCAGAGCCGTATTTGCCGAGCCCACCCTGGATGCCGATGCGGCCACCGTGTCGTTCGTTTCCCAGGCAAGGCTCAACGGATGCATCGTGCTTTGCAACTGGAAGCGTGGCGAAGTCGAAAGGCTGCTGCCGGCCGAACTGGCGCTCGGTACCAACACATCTCCGACCCCGGACCTGCATCCGGTTGCCTTCGTGTTTGGTGATCTCACCGACGGAGCGACGCTTTTCGGCGGCGTCACATTCTTCACCGGTATTGCCTACCAAGAATTCGCCATGGCCATCCCGTTCGTGAAGCACACACACTGCGCTCACCTGCATACATACATTCCGCGGATGTACTCAAGCTACTTTCCTCCAACCTGGAGCGGCAACACGTACTATGGCTTCGCAAAGGAGATAGCCAGGCTGCGTTGGCAGGGGCCGATCTTCATGATCACCACGGACGATGATCGCCTCCTGCTGCACGTGCCGGTCGAGACTGGAGGAAGCTGGCTGCCGGGCGGTTCCTGCCAGCTCCCGAATTTCGCGGCGATGCAGGAGATATTCGCTCTGCCGGTCGTTGGGCGCAAAGCGGATGGAACATACATTTGCTCCTATTTCAGCTGGGACTTCAGCAACGCACTGGTACGCCCCGCAGACTCGTGTGTCTCTATTGACGCACCACTCTTCGAGGGGCTCACGCCGCGTCGATGCGACGATGTCTCGTCGGGGACATTCCAAGTGCAGCACATGCTTTGGAAGTTGAGCTGGCCCTCATCATGTCGGTTTCGTTGACCGTCGGTTCTGGTCGGGGCGCAGGTGGACGCGCTTCAACGCTTGGGGGGACGGGTCGACGTCTAGATTAGTGGACCGTGGTTTAGAGCGCCGTCCACCCGTGTGTACTACAGCCCGCCGAAAGATCCGCCACATCGTGCGCCTCGCCTCGTGGCACACTCCCTGCGTCTTCCACCCCGTTACAGCGCAAGGAGAGCAGCCATGCACGACGGCTGGTTCAGGCGTGTATATCACAGGCTCCCGTACAGCGGCGCCCATGATTGCAGCGTCGAGGAAACGGAAACAGCACCGGGAACTTGGATCGACCCAGGATCGCGCGCCACCGCGCTGTCCCTCACCGCTCCCGAATTACCGCCGCTGTTCCAGAGAGCGATTTCAATGGTTGGGAGGAAATCTGAACGCTACGCACTGGCAGCGCTCACGATCGCGCAGTCCAAATTGCCGGCCATCGCGAGATACGTGGGTGCGCTCTCATCGCGCAACGTGCTGTTGGTACTGGTGGCTGCCGGTGCCCTGAGCATCGTGCCCCGTGTTTTCGCGGCGGGCTCGGCGATGTTCGGGATCGAAGCGTGGGTCGGCCAGGTGGCTATAACCGTGCCCCTGGCCATCATCTGGGTCACAACGCATCTGCGGCGACGCTCGGACGAAGCAGCGGTCTCACGGCAGGCGTCCACGAGGCGAGGCATGTTTTGCTGCCACGTGCCGGACGCGGTCGCAATGCAGCGTGACTGCGGCCACACGCTCGTGTGTGGAGAGCGTGAGATATCAGTGCTGTTCGTCGATATGCGTGGCTTCACCAGTTTCTCAGAGGATCGCACGCCGGCGCAGATCTTCGCGATGGTGAGTCGGTTCACGGAGTGTGTTTCGGCAATCGTACAGCGCCACCACGGCCGCGTGGTTGCATTTGGCGGCGACGGCATCATGGCGGTGTTTGGTGCCCCCAGTCCCCTTCCCCAAAAGGAGCGTGCCGCAGTCGAAGCGGGACACGCGATCCTTGCGACGACACGAGCGGCTGGGGCGGACGCGTTCGTGAGTGGAACCCTGTCGGTCGGCATCGGAATCGCCACCGGCACGGACTTCGTCGGCACCCTTCGGGTCGCCAACGGCGAGACTTGGACCGTAATTGGGAACACGGCGAATCTCGCGGCGCGGCTGCAAGCTCTCACACGACGCTTCGACGCCGCCATTGTTATCGACGAATCGACGCGCGTCGCGAGCGCAGGAGCAGCTGCGGCGTTCGACAGGCATCCGGATATTCCGATCCGTGGCCGACGTGACAGGCGGAATGTGTATGTACTCCCTTTGCAACCCGAGAGCCGCCACGCTGTGGGTCGTCATTGAAGCCCCGGAGCGCAGGCCCGTTCCCGTGCGCACCGGCGTTGTGCTAAGAGTTTCCTCGCATGCCGGCTCCGGCTGACGCGCTGGCCAGTTACGTTCCTTCGCGGCTCATCGAGCGGCTACGCGCCGGACGCTCGTGCGCGCCGTTCGTCGAACGTTTTCCTGCGGCGCTGCTGTTCGCTGACATCTCGGGATCGGTGGCGCTCGCGGACCGGCTGGCGAAGCGGGGCCCGGCAGGGGCGGACGAGTTCAGCCGCGCCCTGAACGCCTACCTGGGCGCGGTGATCGATGTGGTGAGCGCGCACGGTGGTGACGTGGTGAAGTTTGCGGGCGATGGACTGTTTGCCCTCTGGCCGTCAGCCGAGAACGACCTCGCCGCGGCAACGCGACTTGCGGCTCAGTGTGGCCTCGCGGTGCAGCATGCCCTGCGGGTTTTGGGCGCCGGCGCAGCAGTCCCGTTGTCGATGTCGGTCGGTGTCGGAGCAGGCGCGGTGACGGGCATCGCCGTGGGTACGCCGGATGCGCGAATGGAATACGTGATCCTCGGCGCGCCGGTGATGGAGGCCTGCCACGCCGAGCACGCGGCACTGCCGGGGGAGGTGGTGCTCACCGCGGATGCCTGGCGGGCGCTCGGGGACGCCTGCGTTGCGGTGCCGTTGGAGTTCGGTGGCGCGCGCCTTGCAGCCGTTCGTAGACCCACAGCGCTGCAACCATTGGCCATGCACCCTGTGGACGAGCACGCGCTGGCTGCCCTGCGTCCCTTCGCACCGCCGGCCATCGTGGCCCGCCTCACTGCGGGGCAGGACGAATGGCTTGCGGAGCTCCGGCACGTCACCATTCTCTTTCTCCGACTCCGCGACTGGCGCACCCTCAGCTTCACCCAAGTACAGGATTTGATGGCGCTGGCCCTGCGCGTGATGACGCGCTATCAAGGCACGCTCGCTCGGCTGGGCACTGACGAGCACGGTCCGGTCGCACAGTTCGTCTTCGGTGTGCCGCCGCTGGCACACGAGGACGATCCGCTGCGCGGCGTGCAGGCCGCGCTGGAGCTGCGGGCGGCACTGCGCACGCGCGGCGTGCGCTCCGCGATCGGCCTGGCGACGGGGCTGGCATTCTGCGGGGCCGTGGGCAGCGTGCGGCGACGCGAGTACACCACGGTCGGCGATGCCGTGAACGTGGCAGCGCGGCTCATGGACGCGGCGGGCGACGGCATCCTCTGCGACGCGGCCACCGCGACGGCATGCGGCGACCGTCTGGTGTTCGAGGACTTGTCGCCGATCCAGGTGAGGGGAAAGACCGACCCGCTGGCCGTCTACCGGCCCCGCGGCCGCGGTCGCGCACGGGTGCGCCCGCGCCCCGACTTGGTCGGCCGCACGGCCGAGCGCGTGCAACTGCGCCAACGCCTGCACGCGTTGATCACCGCCGGAACCGGCGGTGTCGTGCTGATCGAAGGCGAGGCGGGAATCGGCAAGTCGCGTCTCGCGATGGACCTCTACGCACAGGCACAGGCGGTGGGTGTCACGCCGTTGCTCGGGAGCTGCGACGCGATCGACGTCGCCACCGCCTATCATGCGTGGCGTCCCGTGCTCAGCCAGCTCTTCCAGCTCGACGGCCTCCCCGACGAGCGCATGACCCGCCGCGCGCATGTGCTGGCTCGTCTGGATGCGGAGTCGGCTGGCGACGACGCGGTCCCGTCGCTGCTGCAACTGGCTCCGCTCCTGAATGCGGTGTTGGCGCTCGACATCCCAGAAAACGACCTCACGGAGCAGATGTCGGGCGAAACCCGTGCCGACAACCTGCACGAGTTGCTGGTCGAGTTGTTGGAACGCGCCGCGCGCCAGCAGCGCGTCTTGCTCATGTTCGAAGATGCGCATTGGATGGATTCCGCTTCGTGGGCGGTCACGCTTCTGGCAAGCCAACGCGTCGGCGGACTGTTGCTGGTGGTGGTGACGCGGCCGCCAGGTGACCCCCCGCCGATCGAGTATCGACGGCTCGTGCAAGCGCCGGAGACGCAGCGCCTGGTGCTTGACGCGCTGTCACCCAGCGACACCGCTGCGCTCGTGTGCCAGCGGCTCGGCGTGGCCAGCCTCTCCCCACCGGTGGCGGCGTTGATTCAGGAGCGCGCCGGTGGCCACCCGTTCTTCACCGAAGAGCTCGCGTACGCCTTGCGCGACGCCGGAGTCATCACCACGCTGGGCGGCGAGTGTCACCTGGCGCTGGGTGCCGACGCCCTGGAGCAGTTGGCATTGCCAAGAAACCTGCACGGTGCGATCACCAGCCGTGTCGACCACCTCACACCGCGGCAGCAGCTGACAGTGAAAGTCGCCAGCGTGCTCGGACGGCACTTCTCGTTCGCAGCGTTGCGCGACGTGCATCCGATTGACGCCGACAAGCCATGCCTCGCCGACGAGATGGCCGAGCTCGAGCGCCTGGATCTGATCCATGCGGATGCCGCGGCGCCAACGCCGAGCTATGTGTTCAAGCATGTCGTCACACAGCAGGTGGTGTACGACCAGCTGGCGTTCACGCAACGGCGGCAGCTGCATCGCGCCGCCGCGGAGTGGTATGAACGCACCTACGCCGCCGACCTGACGCCGCTGGCCGCATTGCTCGCGCATCACTGGAGGCGCGCGCTGGACGCGCAGCAACCGGAGGCGCCGCTCCTGGAGAAGGCGATTGACGCGCTGGAGCGCGCCGGGGAGCAAGCGGTACGCAACTATGCGCACCGTGAAGCCGTGCGCTTATTCGAATACGCCGTGGGGCTGCAGCCGCCGGCGGCACTGGCGGAGCCAGGTGCACGCCGCCGCCGCGCGCACTGGGAGCGCCTGCAGGGTGAGGCGGAGTTCCGCTTGGGACGGGCCACCGAGGCGGGCAATCATTTGCGCTCCGCAGTGACGCTGCTCGGTCACCCCGTCCCGTCCACCAGTGTGGGATTTGTTCTCAGCCTGGCGGGCGAGAGCGTGCGCCAGCTGGCGCACCGCCTGCTGCCCCGCCTCTTCGTTGGGCGCGCCCGTAGCGCCGCACGTGCTGACTTGCGCGAGGCGGCGCGGGCCTACGAGATCCTCGGCACGGTGTGGTTCATGACGATGAAGTCGGTGCCGTCGCTGCTCGCCAATCTGCGCTGTCTGAACCTGGCCGAGGCGGCCGGGCCGTCCGCCGAAATGGCCAGCGGCTGTGCGATGGTTGGGCTGCTCACGGGCACGTTCTTCGGGCCGCGCGTCGCGCAGCACTATTTCCAGCTTGGGCTCGACACGGCGCAGCTGGTCGAGGACCGCTACGGTCTCGGTCGTTTGCTGCAGTCACAGGGCTTCTACCTTATCGGCCAGGCACGTTGGGCCGAAGCCGAACTGGCGCTGGAGAGGGCACGCATGATCTTCGGCCAGCTCGGCGACACACGCTGGCAGGAGATGGCGACGCTGACCCTCGGCAACACGCATCTGATGCACCGCCGCTACGCCGACGGCCTACCCTTGTATGCGGCGGCGGATCACACCAGCGTCCAGCGTGGCGACGTGCAGGCGCAAGCGTGGGCAGCTATCGGCATCGTAGGCACGTTGCAAGCACTCGGACGTAACGACGAAGCGTTGCAAACCTATGACGCCATGGCGGCGCGCTTGGAGAACAGCTTCGAGCACCTGTCGGATCGTGGTTCCGAATTCAGCGTGTGCGCCATTCGCGCCCTGGCGTACTTGCAGCGCGGTGAGTCTGAGCTGGCCCGCCAAGGTGCCGAAAAGACGCGCCGCATCAGCGCGCAGGGGCCGTTGGTCATCTACTACGCGCTGCCCGGGTACACCAGCCTCGCTGAGATCAGCCTCACCCTGTGGGAAGACAGCCTCGAAGACGAATCCGGCGCGCGTCGTCAGTACGCCCGGGCGGCACGGCGCGCGGTCGCGGAGTTGCGGCGGTTCGCACGCATTTGTCCGATCGCCCAGCCGCAAGCATGGCTTTGGCGCGGGCTGCACTGCTGGCTCTCCGGCAAACGGCGCCGAGCACAGGCCGCCTGGCAACGCAGCCTGGCGGCGGCCGAACGTCTCGACATGCTCCACGAGCAAGGCATGGCGCACTATGAAATCGGGCGTCATCTGCCTCCCGGCGACGTGGCGCGTGCCGCGCACCTCCAGCGCGCCTGCGACGTGTTCAGCCAGCTTGGCGCGCGTTACCACCAGCGCCGCGCGCAAGCGGCGCTGGACACGCGACAGCTACAAGCCGAAACCACAGCGACGGCCGAGGCGTGACGCGCCAACGGTGGCCGTCCAATACTGGGCCCCGAGTGACGCAAGCCGTGAATCGTTGCACGGCGCGAAGATTTCTGGAGACGGGCTGCCCTCAGCCCGCGCCAGGCGGAACATCCGACGCGGCGTGAGGGCACGCCGGCTCCAGGACCGTTCGCTGTTGGGTTGCGGGCGTCAGCCCGCGCTAGGCGACGTACTCTCGAACACACGAGGTCGTGCCGTATGGAGCAGGTTCAACGGGCCGCTGGCGCGCTCGCGGGCCGGGAGGGCAGCGTCAGCGCTGGTCCAGCCCGTGGCGGCGGAGCTTGGCGCGCAGCGAGCCGCGGCCGATGCCCAGTAGCGCGGCGGTGCGGATGCGATTGCCGTCGCACGCGGCGAGCGCCCATTGCAACAACAGTCGCTGCATGCGCCCATACAGGTCGGTGGGGTAGGCGGCGTGGAGGCGCGCGAGCGTCGCCACCAGCTCCGCTTCGGGATCGTCAGAAGGAGCCGCCGTGCGCAGTTGCAGGTCGGCCGCACGCAGGCGTCCGTGGTCACACCGCAGCACCGATTCGATGACGCAGTTGCGCAGCTCGCGCACGTTGCCCGCCCAGCGGTAGCGCAAGAGCGTGTCGCGGGCGTCGGGACCCAGCCCGCGCACGTCGCGCCCGAAACGGCGTGCCGCCAAGGCCAAGAAGTGCTCCGCGAGGAAGACAATGTCTTCCGGACGCTGGCGCAACGGTGGGATATCGAGTCGCACGACGTCAATCCGGTAGAGAAGATCGGCGCGCAAGACTTTGCGGCTCGCCAGGGCAGCGACGTCCTGGCTGCTCGTCGTCAGTAACCGGAACCCACCATCGGTCCGTGCGGTGTTCAACAGCCGGACGAGAGCGTCTTGCACGGCCGGCGCCAGCTCGCTGACCTCCTCGAGGAGCACGGTCTGTCCGTCGAGCGCTGCGAGGTCATTGACCGCGTCGGCGGTGGCGGTTGCGGCCTGCAGCACCGCCAATGGCGCGGAGCGGCGCGGGCTATCTTCGTATACTTGCTGAGCCAGGGTCGACTTGCCGGTCCCCGTCTCTCCGCAGATCAGCACCGGGGCAGTGGTGGCGGCAACGCGCGCGAGCACGGCGGTGAGGGCCTGCATTTGCGGAGAGACGCACGGCAGATAGCGTTCCTGCGCTTGCAGGCCGACTGGTATCAGCCGTGGATCGTGCTCGTGGATCGTGCTCGTTTCCACCACTGCCCACCGCTGCAAACCTTGAGGAGGTTGCATCTCATCACGCGCACGATCCACGAGCACGATCCACGACGTCGAGAAAGCGATGCATCGCCTCTGCCGCTGCCATGCGCAACGGGGCGACGTGTGTCCCCGTTTCTCCGACGATGCGTCGTGTGGTCGCCTCGGCATCGGCTCCCAGATCGTTTGGATAGGCACGTATCCACGCCTCGATCATCGGGGCATCGACCTCCAAGTGGAATTGCAACCCGTAGGCGCTCCGCCCAAGCCGGAACGCCTGGTTCATGGTGAGGGCGCTGAATGCCAGACGGGCTGCGCCGTGTGGCAGATCGAAGGTTTCTCCGTGCCAGTGGAACACCGCCGCGAGTTGTGCCAGCGGCGCGAGCAGAGGGTCCTGGCGCCCCTCCATGGTCAACGACATCGGCGCCCAGCCGATCTCGGGCCGCGCACCGGGAAAGACGCGCGAGCCGGCCGCGCACGCAATGAGCTGGGCGCCAAGGCAGACGCCGAGCATTGGCGTCCCATGCTCCAACCCACTCCGAATGATGGCCTTCTCGGCAGTGAGGTAGGCGTAACGCGCCTCGTCGTTGACACTCATTGGGCCACCAAGAAAGATCAGGGCTGCGGCGCGGCTCCAATCCGTGGGCACGCTGTCGCTGGCGAACAGACGAATGTAGGCGGCATGGAAGTCGCGGGCAGCGAGGACCTCGGCAAACGTGCCGAGGTCCTCGCACTCGATGTGCTGAAAGACGTAGACGCGCGGAAGTGCGGTCGCAGGCTGCGCGTCCATGACGAGGAGCTCAGGCGTCGAAGTAGAGGTTGAACTCGTACGGATGCGGGCGCAGCCGCATCGCGTTCACCTCGTTGCCCATCTTGTACTCGATCCACGTCTCTACCACGTCCTCGGTGAACACATCCCCCTGCAGCAGGAACTCGTGGTCGTCCTTCAAGTTGTTCAACGCCTCGTCTAAACTCGCCGGCATCCCCGGCACCTCGTGCAACTCCTCCGGCGTCAACGCGTAGATGTCCTTGTCGAGCGGGTCCCCCGGGCTCAGCCGCTTCGCGATCCCG
>Ga0335082_10003775_pt1 | contig 16473 bp, 7 predicted proteins | sample Lox_Sample_41_FD_206718 | JGI IMG/M metagenome (GOLD analysis project Ga0335082, IMG submission 206718) | Soil microbial communities from Loxahatchee National Wildlife Refuge, Florida, United States - Lox_Sample_4.1 | ecosystem: Environmental > Terrestrial > Soil > Wetlands | place: USA: Florida...
CTGCACCGGGAACGGGCCGTGTGTGCAGTACGCCCTCGCGGCGGAGAGTCCGGTGCCGCTGGATGGATTGATCGGCAGCATGAGCACGTTCGCCTTTGTCTCCCACGAAGGCGTCGATGTCGTCGACCGCAACGGCGACACGGATACCAACGATTCGGTGGTGACGTTGGCCGACCGGGAGACGGGCGTGGGGCAAGCACTCGGGGCGCCCGACGGCTTCCAGGTAGGGTTCCCGATGGGCACGAACCAGCTGCCCGCTTGCGGACTCTCGGGAACGCCTCAAGGGCGGGCGGTGATCGACAACCTCGAGGTGCCATTCCGCTTTCCCGCCGTCGCCACCGAAGGCCAGACCGTTGCCTTCTTGGAGTCCGAGCGGGCGCAGAACTATTGTGACGAAAACGACGACTCCGATCGCTCCGATGCGCTGCTCCGGGTGTTTACGCTCGGCGGTGGCGAGACCAAGACGGGGACGTGCGCAGGTGGCGCCAATGCCGGGCACCCGTGTGCGCTGCACGCGGATTGTCCGAGCAGCAGTTGCCTGGCGCGCGCGATGGACCCGGCGCTCCTCATCAACCATCGCAGCATCATTGCGTCCAACGGCCTGGTCTTCGCGCGGCACTCGGAGGCGATGCAGGCGCGCAATGTCCCTGAACGCGTCAATGTCACGAGCGCGGGCGTTCAGACGAACTTCGAGGTTGACCTCGTGTCGCTCACCGGCCAGATGGCACCGGTCGCGCTCTCGGGGGATGGGCGCTTCGTTGCCTTCTACAGTGCGTCCATCAATCTCGGCCCGTTTCCTTCGACCAACGTGATTGTGCGTGATCGCCAGCTGCACAGCACGACGCTGGCCAGCGTCAACGACACCGGCACCCCGGTGACCCAAATCACCAATGACCCGCGCATTGCCATGTCTGCAGACGGCCGCTTCGTCGCCTTCAGCTCGCCGGCCACGACGTTCCTGAGCACTCCCGATACGAACTCGTGCGACGACATCTTCGTGCACGACCGCGATTTGGATGACAACGGCGTCTTCGACGAGGCGGGGGCTGGCAAGACGACGACCACGCGTGTCAGCCTCTCGGACACCGGCGCGCAGTCGAGCCCGTCCGGCTCATGCGCCTCCCACTTTCCATCGATCTCGGCCGACGGGCGCTTCGTGGCGTTCACCAGCGCGGCAACAAATCTGGTGACGGGTGACAGTAACGGCTTCATCGATTGCTTCGTCCGCGATCGCGACCTCGACGGCAACGGCGTCTTCGACGAGCCGGGTGCGGGGAAGACGACCACACTGCGTGTCGATGTCTCGACCGCGGGGGTGGCGGCGGACAACGATTGCCTGACGCCGGTGATTTCCGGAAACGGTCGTTTTGTGGCGTTCGCGAGCAAGGCATCTAATCTCGTGGCCAATGACCCCAACGGCCAAGCAGACGTGTTCGTTCGCGACCTGGTGGCCGGAACCACCGAGATCGTGAGCATCCGAAACGACGGCAGCCTCGGAGGGGGATTCAATGCCGTCAACGACTATCCCGCCATCTCCGCGGACGGGCGTTTTGTAGCGTTCTCGGCGAACGACCTGGCGATGGTGACCGACGCGATCGGTGTGACTTCGCCTCGGATGGTTGTCCACGACAGGCTTACTGGCCTCAACCATACCGTCAGCGTTGACGATCAGGGTCTCGCCTTTAACGCGTTCGGTCCGGCCTTCTCCGCTGACGGTCGATTCGTCGCGTTCATGTTCCGGAGCGGTGGCGGTGAGATCTTGGTTCCCAACGAATCGACTCAGCTGAGCGACATCTTTGTCCATGATCAGCGCACCGGGATCACGGAACGTGTTAGCCTTGCCGCCGACGGCTCGGCGGGTACCGGGCCGGCGCCGACCGCAACGGCTCCGGGTGCCTTTGGCCCGGCGCTCACCGCAGACGGGGCGACGGTTGGCTTTTACGCCACCTTCACCAATCTGGTCACCGGGGATACAAACGGATACACCGACGTCTTCGTTCGCGGCCCCGATACCACCGATACCGCCAGCGATGTCACCGGCGACGGGGATCGGAACGACACGGTGCTGGAGGCGGTCACGTCCTCAGGGTCGATCGTCGAGCTGTGCCCCGCCGATCAAGTCGCGGTGGCTGGCGGCACGACGGCGTTCCTGCGCCCCGAGTCTGCCGGTACGACGCCAAGTCTGTCCTTGTGCCCGACGGGGCCCCTCGTCGGCGGCGAGCCGGATCTCAACGGCAATGGCTCAGCCGATGATGAGGTGGTGCACTACTGGCGGGGTGGAGCCAGTGCCGTACAGAACCTCGAACGTGCCGCGACCGATGTGTCGCTGTCGGCGGTCTGCACCGGTGGGAGCAGCGCGGGGAACGTCTGCGCCGCCGATGCCGACTGTCCCGGCGGCGGCACCTGCAAGCCCTCATTCATCGCCGCGCTGGTGTCCGAGGCGGGGCAGACCACCACCGATGCGACGGGCCTCAACGCCGACGGCGACACCAACGACACCGTCGTCGAGGTGCACAACGTCACCGATGCGCCGACGAAATGGACCAACGTCGGGCAGGCCGCCGACGTCGAGCAAGCTGCCGGCCCGTTGGTGGTCTTCATTTCTCCGGAGACCGCGGAAAATCGGGACCTCGACGCCGACGGCGATCAGAGCGACCGCGTCCTGCAGGTGTACGATGTCGCGGCCAAGAAGACGACGAATACGATGCAAACCGCGGAGGAGTTCGTCGTCGGCACACAGACAGCGTCGTGCGGCGACGCGCCGGTGATTGCCTTCCGCACCCACGAGGCCGACATGTGCGGCGTGCCGGTCGACGCGACCACCTGCACAGCCGCCACCCTGCCGAGCGGCTGCCAGCTCAGCACCTGCGATCTGAACCAGGACGGTGATTGCTGCGACGACGTGCTGCAGTTCCAGGTGCCGGGCCGCGGCGTCGTCAACAGTGGTTTCGCGGTGACCCCGTGCCGGCTGGAGGCGTGCGATCCGCGCTTCCCGTACCGCGTGCTGGGCGACACGGTGAAGTTCCTGACGTTCGAGTGCGATCAAGGCGGCGCGGTGACCAATGGGTGCGCTGCGGGCGGCTCGGATCTGAACGGCAACGGCAACGCCGGTGATCTCATCCTGCAGCTCTTCAACGTGTGCACCGGAGAGCGGACCGTCATCGGCGGCATCGATCCGAACAACAAGGGGAGCGACCCGGTCGGGCCGGGCCCATTCCCGAGCCGCGGCAACCGTTGCATGGAGCCGACGGTCCCCTCCGTCAGCTGCAGCGTCGATGCCAGCTGCCCCAGCGGATCGGGCTGCTTTGAAAACACGTGCAAGCATCCGGCGGCGGTGATGCCCTCGACCTGTGACTGCCCGGTCGGCAGCGCCGGCGGAGCGGCGTGTCCCGACTGCCCGGCGGGCACGACCTGCGAAGCGGACAGCATCTCCGTGGCGCCGGCAACGCCGCCGGCGCATGACGCCGTGGTGCAGCCGCGCAAGCCGGTGACGCTGACCATTCCAATGGGTCAGCCGTCGAAGACGAAGTCGGTCTTCGTCAAGGTCACCAACGCCGACATCAGCGACAAGGTTGGGCACGCCATCCGGTTGATCGCCCGCGACGGCACGTGTCCTGCCGGGACCGTGGTGGGCGTACCCAAGCTCAGCAAGGACCCGAACTCCCCCGACACGGTGGTGCTCAAAGGCAAGAAATCCAAGGCGGCGAAGGTGACGGTTGCCATGCCGGCCAGCAGTGTGACCACGCAGAACGAGCTAGCGCCGGCGCGCTGCACGCTGCTGATGCAAGCGGTGACCTTGGTCTCCGACAACGCCGACCCGAGCCCGAGCAACGACACCTTCCCGGTCGAGCTCAACCTGCTCGATGCGAATGATACGCTGCAGGCGACGCCGAACGAGGTAGTGATTCGCAGTATGAATCCCGTCAAGGTGACGCTCGGCCGGAAGTCGACGATGGCGACCAAGACCGTCAAGGCCACCGTCATCAACGCCGACACCGTAACCCACACGATCACGGTGTCGGCGAGCGACGGCAACTGCCCGCCCAACACCATCGGCACCATCACCCCCGCCTCCGTCATGCTGCAGGCGGGCAAGAGCGCCAAGGTGAATGTCCCGATCACGGTGCACGGGACGGACTTCAACACCTCCAATCCAAAGATCCCGGGCCGCTGCACCGCGCTGCTGACCGCGACCGGCGCGGTCACGCCCGGCATGGAATCGGATGCATCAAACAATTCGTCGCATCTGGTGATCGATGTTCTCGACAAGCACGATTTCCCGTGAGTCCCGACCAGCTGGTCGCTGGGAGGCAAGTCATTGATCCTGAGGTTGGCTTGCCGCAGCGGCACGAGGCCAACGTGGTGGTACCCACCGGAGATGGATTCCGGCGTCGTCGGTCCCGTCGACGAGTTGTAGAAGAACAGACCTTGCCCGTTCGGTTGTTAAGTAGTTGCAGAAGGCGCTGCGTGTGCGGCTACTTCGCCGGCGGCGCCCAGCGCGGCGGGCGTTTCTCGACGAACGCCGCGAAGCCTTCGCGCACCTCGTCGGACGCCAGCGAGGCGGCGAACATCGGGAAGTCGATCCCCGGCAGCTGGCGATTGAGGTCGTGCTTGAGCGCGGTGCGGGCCTGTGGCCCGGTGTGGCGAATCCAGTCGATGGTCTCCGCCACCGCGGCGTCGAGCTGGGCGTGCGGCACGACGCGCGAGATCAGACCCATGGCGACGGCGTCCGCCGCCGTGATGTACTGCGCCGTGAACAGCAGGTACTTGGCGCGCGCGATGCCGATGCGGCTCGCCAGGCGCGCGCCGAGGAAACAGTCGGCGACGCCGCGCAGCAGCTCCGGCGCCCGGAAGGTGGCGCGCTCGGAGACGACGGAGATGTCGCTCATCAACGTCATGTTGAGCCCACCGCCCTGACACATGCCGTTGATCGCCATCATCACGACCTTCGGGCAGCGCTCGAGCTCGACGAACGGCAGCAGGTCGAAGCGCTCGGTCTCGCGGTCGAGCCCTTGCCCGCCTTCGTGCTGGCCGCCCATTTCACCGCCGACGCAAAAGTATTCCCCGGTGCTGGTCACCAGCAGCACGTCGACCGCCGCGTCACGCTCGGCGAGCACCGCGGCCTTCTTCAGGCCGTGGTACATCTCGATGGTCAACGCGTTGCGTCGCTCGGGTCGGTCGATGACCACCCGGATGACGCCGTCCGCTTTGCTGGCGTGCAAGAAGCGGGATCCCAGATCAATCGTTTCCGTATCCATGGTGCACCTCGTCGGCCCGCTCTAGCAGATCGCGGCGCTGCGATGCCAGCACCCGTCGCGGGAGCAGTGTCTGATTTGACGCGTCGTGGGTGCCAACCTAACCCCCTGGCCCCCTTCCCTACGAGGGAAGGGGGAAAGAATGCTCTGGCTCGTCGCTCCCCTCTCCGTGTGGGACTGTCGATAAATCCGGAACGGACGCGCCGTCGCAAACGCCGGGGAATGAATTCCCCGGCTGAGTCGCCCCAAGTCGGCTCAAGCCTGTCCTGAGCATCGTCGAAGGGCCGACTGCCACCAGAGGCGCGGGAGTCCCCTTTCACGGGACTTTTCGACGACTCAGCCCGGGAATTCATTCCCGGGCGGCGAGCCGATTCGGCAGTGGCAACAGCGGTCCCGCGAAAATCGACACTCTCTGTTGGAGAGGGGACCGGTTCGCAAGCCCGGCCCAAAGACGTTCGATTGAAATCAGGACAACTGCCACCGCGGCCTGCCATGGCCGTCGCGGCGCGCCCCTTGAACGACACCCCCGTCCGCGTATATTAACGAGCGTTAATTAACCCAGAAGCGAAAGGTTGGGATCATGGCGCGTGACTACAGGCTCATCTCGGCGGACTCGCACATCCTCGAGCCGCCACATCTCTGGACGACGTACATGCCGAAGAAGTTCCACGACAAGGCGCCCAAGGTGGTGCCGGACGGCGAAGGCGGCGAGGCGTGGCAGTTCGCCCCCGACATCCCGCCTGCCCCGATCGGCATCTACGCCTCCGCCGGCCGCAAGCATGAAGACGTCCGCTGGACCGGGGTCACCTTTGCCGGAGCCAACCAGGGTAACTTCCACGCCGAGCCGCGCCTGAAGGAGCAGGACGAGGACGGCGTCGATGCCGAGGTGCTCTTCGGCTCGGCGCGCATGATGAGCCACTTCTTCTCCGACCCCGATCCCGAGTTCCACCTCGCCGGCGTGCAGGCCTACAACAACTGGCTCGCCGACGAGTTCGTCAAGGTGGCTCCCGACCGCCTCATCGGCCTGGCCGCGATGCCGGCGCTCGGCGTCGACGCGTGCATCAAGGAAATGGAGCGCTGCCTGAAGCTCGGGATGCGCGGCGTCTGGCTCAACACCATGCCGAGCGCCGGGGCGACGATCCGGCCGGAGGACGATCGCTTCTGGGCCGCGGCGCAAGCGGCCGGCGCGCCGGTGCACTTCCACGTCCGCGTCATGCGGCAGATCCAGAAGCCCAAGCCGAAGGGCGCCCGGGGCGACGATCTCACCGGGCTGGCCACCGTCGGCGCCTCCAACATGATCACCGACATGCCGGAGATCATCAGCTCGGGCGTGCACGATCGCTTCCCCGACCTCATCTGGGTGGCGGTGGAAACCGGCTGCGGCTGGATTCCGTACATTCTCGAGCAGCTCGATGACCGCTGGTGGCGCAACCGCTGGTGGTTGCCGGTGAAGCTCAAGCACGAGCCCAGCTTCTACTTCCGCCGCAACTGGCGCGCCGCCTTCATGATCGACAACTACGCCGTGAAGAACCGCCACATCATCGGCGTCGACAACATGATGTGGTCGAGCGACTACCCGCATCACGGCTGCGATTGGCCGGAGACGCGGCGCGTCGTCGACGACATGCTGCGCGAAGTCGCCGGCGACGAACGCCAGAAGATCTGCGCCGGCAACGCCGCGAAGCTGTACAAGCTGGGGTAGCGCGCCGCTACGCCAGCGCCGCACGGCGCACCGCGGTGATCAACGCCGCCAGGTCGTCATCGCTGGTAAACGGGTTGATCAGCGTGGTGCGCAGGTAGAGGCCGGTGGGCAGACGCGTCTGCACCAGATAGAACGATCCGTCTCCGAGCAGGCGCCGGCGAATGCGTTCCTGCAGGCGATCGAGATCGCCGGCGGCCGTCGGCGTATGCCGGAAGCACACGATGTTGGACTCCGGCTCGACCGGCAGCTCGAAGTCGCTCGCCGCCGTCAGCCGCGCCGCGAAGCGCTGCGCCAGGTCGAACGTCGCGCTGACGTAGTCGGCGAACAGGCGTGTCCCGCACAGCGACAGGGCGGCGTAGAGCTTGAGGCTCATCATCCGTTTCGTGCACTCCAGGGTGCGCACGGCACCGTTGAACCACTGCTCGTCGGCAGGCTGCTCGGCGAACAGATACGCGGCATCCTGGGCGAACGCAGCGTAGGAGCGCTGCCCGTCGCGAAACAGCACGGCGGTCACCAGCGCCGGCATCAGCAACATCTTATGGGCATCCCACACCACCGAGTCGGCGCGCTCGATGCCGCTGAGTAGCGCACGGTGCTTGGGCGACAGCAGCGCCGACGCCCCGTGCGCCGCGTCGACGTGCAGCCACAGGTCATGCGCGGCGCAGAAGTCGGCGATCGGCTCCAACGGATCGAAGGTGCCGGTGGCGGTGGAGCAGGCGTTCGCCACCACCGCGATCACCCGGCGACCAGCACGCTGCGCCCGCCGCAAGGCGTCCGGCAACCCTTCCGGCCGCAGGCGAAATCGGCCGTCCGTTTCCACCGCGACCAGGCCGTCGCGCCCCCACCCCATGATCTGCACGGCACGTTGCACCGAATAGTGCGCCTGGTCGGCGGCCAGCACGGCCAACGGCGGACCGCCGCCGTGGCCCGCGTTCCACGCGTCAAAACCGGCGCGCGCCTGGCGCGCTGCCAGCAACGCCGTCAGGTTGCCGACCGATCCACCCGAGGTGAGGATCCCCGCGGCGCTGGCACTGAAGCCCACCTGGCGCGCCATCCACTGGAGCACGCTGCGCTCCATTGCAGTGGACACCGGGCCCATCTCGTACACCGCCATCCCGTTGTTGAGCAGCGCCGCCACCAGGTCGCACAACGCCGCCAGGGGCAGCGGCGCCGTCACCTGATGGCCGACGTAGCGGGGATGGTGCAGGTGATTCGACCCGGCCAAGACACGCTCCAGCAGATCATCGAAGCGGCCCGCGGGCCCCTCGCCGAACGCCTCGGGCCACGCGGCGCTCATCGCGTCCGGGTCGGAAGGCGGCAACACCGGCATCCCGGTCCCGTGCTGGGCGCGCTGCAGATACGCGGCCAATTGCTCAACCGTCCGGTGGCCTTGCTCGCGAAAGGCCGCGGCGTCGAAGGCTGCACGAAGATCGTCCATGGCCGGGACGCTATATGCTGTGCCCGGCATCGGGCAAGACGGATTGGCCGCATATCCGCCGAGGTCGCACACCTCTTCGTGCCGGTTGCGTGTGCAGCGTCACATCATCGGTGCTTTGCCTGGTTCTGCCAGTTCAGTGGCGCGGCCTTCCCTCCGGTCACCGCCTCCACGCACCGCGATCGAACGCGTAGCCCGGACATGTCACACGTGGTGAATTCAGGTCCGGGTGACGCGCTCGATGGGCGCAAATCCATTCATCTGGATTATTGACTGAACGCGGCGAGTTGAGAGATACTGCCGGCTGTCCAGCAGAGGCCGCGCGAAGGTTGGGTGGGGTGCTAGCAAGCAGGCGCGCGCCGCGGTTCGCTGTTCCGGGTCCTCTGCTGGGGAGTGAGCAGAGTGGGCCAGACCCGAGAGCAGCGTTACGTAGCCGCAGCCCTGGCGGCAGCCTTCTTGGTGCTGGTCTTCGTCGCCACCGCGGCGTATCGCGCGACGTCGACATTGGTGAGCAACGCCGACTGGGTCGAGCACTCACAGCACGTCGCGACGCTGCTCTCCGATCTATTGTCCACCATGCTCAACGTCGAGACCGCCTATCGCGGCTATGTGGCCGCCGGCGACGAGCGTTTCCTGGAACCCTATCGCGAAGCCAGCGGCACGGTCGAGGCGAAGATCGCGGCGCTGCGAGAATTGACTGCCGACAACGCCTCGCAGCAACGCAACCTGGACGGCTTGGCGCCGCTGCTCGCACAGAAGATGGCGTGGGCGCAGCGCATCATCGAGGTGCGCACCCAGCAGGGGTTTGACCCGGCAGCGGCACTGATTGGCACCGGACAAGGCAAGGAGCTGATGGATCGCATCCGGGTCGGCATCAACGAGACGGAAGGTCAGGAACGGACGTTGCTCGCCAGCCGCAGCGCCGCGTTGCGGGCCAGCCATCGGTCAACGGTGGTGACCCTCGGCGGGTTGATGGTCGTGGCGTTGGCGCTGCTGTTGTCGGTGTACGCGCTCGTCCGTCGCAACGCGGCGGAGCATGAACGTGCCGAAGCCAACTTGCACGAGCTGTTCGACGGGGCGCCCGACGCCACGGTTATCGTCGATCAGGAGGGCCGCATCACCCGCGTCAATGCCCAGGTACCGATCCTGTTCGGCCATGACGCCGCGGAGCTGCTCGGCCAGCCAATCGAGGTGCTCGTGCCGCAACGCTTCCATCACAGCCACCCGCAAGACCGCGCTCGCTACAGCGTGGAGCCGGTGGCCCGCCCGATGGGCGGCGGACGTAATCTGTATGCACGGACCAAGGACGGGAAGGAGTTCCCGGTCGAGATCAGCTTGAGCCCCATCCGCAGGGAGCGGGGGTTGCTGGTGATCGCGGCGGTGCGCGACGTCACCGAACGCGTGCGCGCCGCGGCGGCGGTGCAAGAGGCGCGCGTGTACGCCGAAAGCATCGTCGACACGGTGCGCGAGCCGCTGCTGGTGCTCGATGCCGAGCGGCGCGTCCACACCGCCAGTCGCGCCTTCTACCTGACCTTCGCCGCGACGCCGGAAGAGACCCTGGGTCGCCGACTCGAGAACCTGGGCAATGGCGAGTGGGACATCCCTCGCTTGCGGGAGCAACTGCAGGACCTCCTCGAACACGGCACGCACGTCGAGGGATTCGAGGTGACACAGGACTTCGAGCACCTCGGACCGCGGACCATGCTGCTCAACGCCCGCGGCCTCCAGCGCGGCGACCTGCCGACGCAGCAGATTCTGCTTGCCATCGAGGACATCACCGAACGCAAACGCGCCGAGATGCTGCTCATCGAACGCCAGGCGCTCGAACGCACCAACCGCGAGCTGCAAGAGTTCGCGTATGTCGCGTCGCACGACCTGCAAGAGCCGCTGCGGAAGATCCAGGCCTTCGGCGACCGCGTGGCTTCCAAGTTTGCCGCCGCCCTGCCGGCGGAAGCCGGTGACTACCTGGAGCGCATGCGCAAGGCGGCGGCGCGCATGCAGACCCTGATCAACGACCTGCTCAGCTTCTCGCGGGTCACGACGCAAGCGCAGCCATTCAAGGCGGTCGATCTGGGCAGGGTGCTTCAGGGCGTCCTGTCCGATCTGGAAGGCCGGATCGAGCAGACGCGCGGGTCGGTCGAGGTCGGAGCCTTGCCGACGATCGAGGCCGATCCGACACAGATGCGCCAACTGCTGCAGAACCTCATCGGCAACGCCCTCAAGTTTCACCGACCCGACGTCCCGCCGTCAGTCCGCGTGTCCGGCCACCTGCTGAACGGCGACGGCACATCGTCCGACGTGGCCGGCGGCGCGACGTGCGAGATCGTCGTGACGGACAACGGCATCGGCTTCGACGAAAAGTACCTGGACCGCGTCTTCACCATCTTCCAGCGCCTGCACGGGCGCAACGAGTACGAGGGCACGGGGCTGGGGCTGGCGATCTGCCGCAAGATCGTCGAACGGCACCGCGGCCGCATCACCGCCCGCAGCAGCCCTGGACAAGGCGCCCAGTTCGTGGTCACTTTACCGGTCCGGCAGGGAGAGGGTACCGGCGCCGCCGACGACAGCGGAACGAGCGGTGCGGAAGGGCAGGCACGGCTATGAGAACCGACCCGGTACGCGTGCTGCTCATCGACGACGATGAGGACGACTACGTTCTCACTCAGACGTTGCTGCAGCAGGTTGACCCGCGGGGCTTCGTGCTCGACTGGCTGGCCACCTACGACGACGGCCGTGCCGCGATCAGCGACTGTGGCCACGACGTGTTTCTCATCGACTACCGCCTCGGGGCGCACAGCGGGTTGGACCTGTTGAGCCATGCCGCGGCGTGCGGTTGCGACGCGCCGGTCATCATGCTGACCGGCCAAGGCAACCGCGAGATCGATCTGCTGGCCATGCAGGCCGGAGCGACCGCCTATCTGGCCAAGTCCGAGCTCGATGCAGCGCTGCTCGACCGCACGATCCGCTACACGCTGGAGCTGAAACGCACGCAACGCGCCTTGCGGTTCAGCGAGATGCGCACGCGCGCGGTCTTGGACCATGCCGTCGACGGCATCATCACGATCGACGACCACGGGCGGATCGAATCGTTCAACCCCGCCGCCGAACGTCTGTTCGGGTACACCGCCGCGGAGGTCGCGGGACATAACGTCCGCATGCTGATGCCGCCGCCGTATCGCGACGAGCACGACTCCTTCCTGGAGCGCTACCGGCGCACCGGCGAGCCACACATCATCGGCAGTGGTCGCGAGGTCGTCGGCCGGCGCCAGGACGGCACCACCTTCCCCCTCGATCTGGCGGTCAGCGAAATGGTCGTCGCCGGCGAACGCAAGTTTCTCGGCATCACCCGCGACCTCACCGAACGCAAGCGCGCCGAGGAAACGATGCGGCAGCTGCAGCAGCAAGCGCAGCGGCGCGACCGCCTCGCCGACATCGGCGCCATCACCGCGCAGATCGTCCACGACATCGGCAATCCGCTCGCCGGGATCTCGATGCAGGCGCAACTGCTGCTGCGCCGCGCCCGGCAAGGCGCCGGCCACTCCCTGGACAGCGCCGGCAAACCCCTGGAGCGGATCCTGAACGAGGTCCACCGCCTCGACACCCTGGTGAAGGAGTTCCTCGAATTCGCGGGCGAGCAGCGCCTCGATCTCAAGCTGATCGACCTGCGCCGGGTGCTCACGCAGATCGTCGATCTGTGGCAACCCATCGGCGCCGCGCGCGACATCCTCGTCGTCACGGAGCGGCTCGATGAGCTCCCGCCGATTCGCGCCGACGAAGACAAGCTACGGCGGGTCTTCGAAAACCTCGTCAAGAACGCCGTCGAGGCCATCGCACAGGGCCCCGGACACATCGCGATTCGTGCTGGCATCGCCAACGAAGAGAGCATCCGCATCGAGGTGGAAGACACCGGCCCGGGCATGCCGGCCGACATTCAACCCTTCCGTCTGTTCGAAACCACGAAGCGGGACGGTACCGGGCTCGGTCTGTCGATCGTCCAGCAGATCGTGCGGGCCCACGGTGGCAGCATCGATGTTGCGCCACGGCAGCCGCACGGCACCGTGTTCAATGTGGCGTTGCCGAGCACGCCGCTGCGCTGAGACGTCGCACCGTACAGGAGGGAAGCGTGCGAAAAGCCGACTCGACGACCATCACACTGCTCATGGCCGAAGACGACGAGGAAGACCGCCTGCTCACCCGCGAGGCGCTCTCGGAAAGCCGCCTGGCCAACGACCTGCACTTCGTCGAAAACGGCGAGGAGCTGCTGGACTACCTGCAGCGCCGCGGCAAGTACGCCGCGCCGGCGCCGGCACCTCGCCCCGGACTCATTCTGCTCGATCTCAACATGCCCAGGAAAGACGGCCGCGAAGCGTTGCGGGAGATCAAGGCCGACCCGACGCTGCGCGCCATTCCGGTCATCGTGCTCACCACGTCGAAGGCCGAAGAAGACATCATGCGCAGCTATGACCTCGGCGCCAGCTCATTCATTACCAAACCGGTGACGTTCGAAGGCCTCGTCGACGTCATGAGGACGCTCGGACGGTACTGGTTCCAGATCGTCGACCTGCCCTCTGACCCGAAGGCAACCTGAGCCGCCCCGCACCTGCACCGTAGTCTCGGGGGCCGACCACTCGCCGCGGCAGCGGCGCTGGCGGGACGATATCCGACCGCCTAAGATACGCGTCCATGTCCGCTGCATGGTTCGACTTGACCGGTCGCGTCGCGGTGGTGACCGGGGGGAGCAAGGGACTCGGCCGCGTCATTGCGGGGGCGCTGGCGCGCGCCGGCGCCGACGTGGTGCTGGTCAGCCGCACGGCCAGCGATCTGGAGACGGCGGCGACGGCATTGCGCGCACACGGTCGCCGGGTGCTGCCGGTAGCCGCCGACGTGACCGATGAGCAACGCATCCGGGCCATGGTAGAGCGCGTGCTCGACCACTTCGGACAGATCGACATCTTGGTCAACAACGCGGGCATCGGCAGCACGCACGCCGTGGTCGAGATGGACGCGCACTACTGGGATGAGGTCATGCGCCTCAACCTGCGCGGTCCGATGCTGTGCTGCAAGCACATCGGACCGCACCTGATAGGGCGACGCAGCGGCAAGGTCATCAACGTCGCCTCGGTGATGGCGACCCGCGTGGCGCGCTACATGTCGGCCTACTCGGCCAGCAAGGCGGCGCTTGTGCAGTTCACCCGCACGCTGGCCCTGGAGTGGATCCGCCACAACGTGCAGGTCAACGCCCTCTGTCCCGGGTACTTCCTCACCGACATGAACGCCGAGTTCTTCGGCTCCGAGCGCGGCAAGCGGTTCATCGCCGAGCTGCCGATCGGCCGCCTCGGCGACGCCCGCGAGTTGGAAGGCGCCGCCGTCTTTCTGGCTTCCGACGCCGCCACCTACATCACCGGCACGACCCTCTACGTCGACGGCGGACACTCGCTGGCGTGAGCGTGGGTGGCTGGCCGTCATGTTCGACGGGCTGCTAGAATTGCCGCATGCACGCATCCGAAGCGGTTGGCGCGGAACAAGTCCGCGCCTGGATTGAGTCGTTCGATTCCGTTCTGGCCGAGCAAGGGCGCGGTGTCGGACAGCGGTTGCTCGCCGCGTTGTTCGAGCATGCGCGGTCCCAGGGACTCGTCCTGCCACTCAACCTGAGCACTCCCTACATCAACACGATTCCGGTCGAGGCGCAGCCGCAGTATCCGGGGGATCGCGAGATCGAGCGGCGCATCAAGAACGTCATGCGCTGGAACGCCATGGCCATGGTCGTGCACGCCAACAAGCACCACACCGGCATCGGCGGGCACATCTCGACCTACGCCTCGGTCGCGACCCTCTTCGAGGTGGGCTTCAATCACTTCTTCCACGCGCCGCGCGACGGCCAGCCGGGGGACCAGGTGTTCTTTCAAGGGCACGCGTCACCGGGAGTGTACGCCCGTGCCTACTTGGAAGGACGGCTCTCAGAGCACATGCTGCACAACTTCCGCCGCGAGCTGGCCGCGGGCGGCGGCGTGTCGTCGTATCCGCATCCGCGCCTCATGCCGGAGCTCTGGCAGTTTCCCACCGTGTCGATGGGGCTGTCGCCGCTGTCGGCGATCTACCAAGCGCGCTTCAATCGCTACCTGCGCGCCCGCGGGATCATCGATCACGAGGGCGGGCACGTGTGGGCGTTCCTGGGCGACGGCGAGATGGACGAGCCCGAAGCGATGGGCGCGCTCACCCTGGCGGCGCGCGAGACGCTCGACAACTTGACCTTCGTGATCAACTGCAACCTGCAGCGGCTCGACGGACCGGTGCGCGGCAACGGCAAGATCATCCAGGAGCTCGAGGCGGCCTTCCGCGGCGCCGGCTGGAACGTGATCAAGGTCATCTGGGGCGAGGATTGGGACCCGTTGCTGGCACGCGACGACGATGGCCGCCTGGTGCGGCGTATGAACGAGGTGAACGACGGCCAGTTCCAGAAGTACAGCGTCGAATCGGGCGCCTATATCCGCGAGCACTTCTTCGGCGTCCACCCGACGCTCTTGGCGTTGGTCGCAGACCTCACCGACGCCAAGCTGCACAAGCTGCGGCGCGGCGGACACGATCCGGAAAAGGTCTACGCCGCATACAAAGCTGCAGGTGAGCACCGGGGCGCACCGAGTGTCATTCTAGCCAAGACCATCAAGGGCTACGGCCTCGGCGAAGCCGGCGAAGGCCGCAACGTCACGCACCAGCAAAAGAAGCTCAACGAGAAGGAGCTGCGCCACTTCCGCGACCGCCTCGGCATCCCGATCAGCGAGGCCGATCTGGCGGAGACCCCCTTCTATCGGCCCGACGACGACAGCGAGGAGATGGAGTACCTGCGCGAGCGGCGCCAGGCGCTGGGTGGCTTCGTGCCGCAGCGGCGTGCACACGCCGTGGCCGTGTCGCCGCCGTCCGCCTCGCTCTACGCCGAGTTCCTCGCCGGCTCCGGCGACCGCGAGGTGGCGACCACGATGGTGCTGGTGCGGCTGCTGCGGCACCTGATGAATGATCCCGCCATCGGCCGCCAGATCGTGCCGATCGTGCCCGACGAGGCCCGCACTTTCGGCATGGATGCGTTGTTCCGCAAGTTCGGCATCTACTCGTCGAAGGGGCAGCAGTACGAGCCCGTCGACTCCGACGTCGTCGCCTACTATCGCGAAGCCACCGACGGCCAACTGCTCGAGGAAGGTATCACCGAGGCGGGCGCCATGGCCTCCTTCACCGCCGCCGGCACGGCGCACGCGACCCACGGCGTGCACACCATTCCGTTCTTCTTCTTCTACTCGATGTTCGGCTTCCAGCGCATCGGCGACCTGATCTGGGCGCACGCCGACGCGCGCGGCCGCGGCTTCCTGGTCGGCGCCACCGCCGGACGCACGACCCTCGCCGGCGAAGGCCTGCAGCATCAGGACGGGCACAGTCACGTCCTCGCCGCCACCGTGCCGACCGTGCGTGCCTACGACCCGGCCTACGCGCACGAGATCGCTGTGATCATCGAGGACGGCATCCGTCGCATGTACGCCGACGGCGAGGATGTCTGCTACTACCTCACCGTGGCCAACGAGATGTACACGCATCCGGCGATGCCCGAGGGGGCGCGCGACGGCATCTTGCACGGCGGCTACAAGCTGGCGGCGGCGAACGCGCCGGCGGCGTGGCCGCGGGTGCACCTGTTTGCGAGCGGCGCGATCGTCCGCGAGGCGCTGCGCGCCCAGTCGCTGCTGGCCGCACGCCAGGTGGCGGCCGACGTCTGGAGCGTCACCAGCTACACCGAGCTGCGTCGCGATTGCCTGGCCGTGCAGCGCTGGAACATGCTGCACCCGTTGCAGGCACCGCGGCGCTCCTACTTGGAAGGCGTGCTCGCCGAGGCGCCGTATCCGATCGTCGCCGCCAGCGACTACATGAAGCTGGTGGCCGATCAGCTTGCGCCCTTCACGCCGGCGGGGCTGTTTGCGCTCGGCACCGACGGCTTCGGTCGCAGCGACGACCGGCCGGCCCTGCGCCGCTACTTCGAGGTGGATGCCGAGTCCATCACCGTGGCCGCGCTGCATTCGCTGGCGCGCCGCGGCGCCCTGCGC
>Ga0335082_10003776_pt1 | contig 16468 bp, 12 predicted proteins | sample Lox_Sample_41_FD_206718 | JGI IMG/M metagenome (GOLD analysis project Ga0335082, IMG submission 206718) | Soil microbial communities from Loxahatchee National Wildlife Refuge, Florida, United States - Lox_Sample_4.1 | ecosystem: Environmental > Terrestrial > Soil > Wetlands | place: USA...
GTCGAGCGGCTCGCCGCGGGACCAGTGCGCGGTCATCCCGGCACCGGCCCAGCCAGCCGGCGTAACAGCTCGTCCACGTCGAGGAGGCCGGCCCCGCCCATTCCGGCGCCGCCCAGGTAGGATCGCGGTGCCTGGAAGCGGACGAGCTCGGTTCCGTCAGAGCCGAGGATCCTGAACTCGCCTTTGACCTGCGCCTGACCCGCTCCCATCCCCACCAGGAATCTCAGCGCCGCGCTGCCCTCGTCGAGCTCCGTGATGGCTCGGTAAGCACCTTGTCGAAGGAGGGATTCTTGGTGAGCCAGTCGTAGGCGCGCCCGCGGAATTGAAGCGGCGCGCTCGTCCAGGCCGGATTCGTGACCCCGATCTCGCCCAGGATCAGCGTGATCGGGCGGACGGGCGGCGGTGGCGTCACGTTAATCGGCGTCACGCCGCCGAACGTGCAGCCGGCCGCGAGGAAGAGAGCGAGCAGGACGGACGGGCAGCGATCATGCCCGCCTCCGCATCGGCGCTCTTGTCAGGGACTGCGCGCGCCCCAGAGGCCGGCGGTGACGCGGGCCTCGTAGTAGTGACCGTAGGGATGCAGGAGCGCCGTCTGGGCGAGCATCCACGCCCGGGTGCGTCCGCCGGCCCAGAACTCCGTGAGCCACTCGGCTCCGGGCGCCACCGCGCCCTCGGCGCGCACGACGCTGGTGACACGCTCACCGGGCACCACCGCGTCGAGATCAGCGGCGCGGAACGAGCCGGTGATCTCCAGTGTTCTCTCGCTCACGGCGTTCCAGTATCCGCGCAGCGTCTCGAGATCTATGCGAGCGGACAGAGCGTCCACTTCCGCATCGCTCATCCCGGTGCCGACGTCGCGCCGCCCTGCCCCGAGGCGATCGTGCCAGTCCACCAGCACCTGGGGCCGGTCGGCGAGAAAGCGATTGACGCACAGGTCCTCGATGCGGGCCGAATGCCAGAGCAGCCACACGATGGGGTTGACGCCTGGGTGCGGCCTGCCTCTGAGCTGGGACTCGGGCAGGCTCGAGAGCAAGCCCTCGACCAGCCCCCGGTGCAAATCACCGTACCGGGCGAGGAAGAACCCGATCGCATCCACGAGCGTCGAGGGCCTCTCGGCTACGGGCTGATCCAAACCTTCATGAACGTGTTGTTGTCGTAGGTGGTGAGGCCGGGCTTGTAGTTCCGCAGCCGCTTGTCCGTGAAGAACCACCCTTCCACCCACGCCACGGCGATGGTCGCGGTATCCCCGCGCGAGAGGATGTAGCGCTGGAGCTCCCAGTACGCCTGCCGGCGCTTGTCCTTGTTCGACTCCTTGAGCGCGCGCTCTGCCAGCTCGTCGATCTTGGGATCAGACATGCGGCCGTAGTTGCTCCCCCCCTCCGTCGTGTAGGCGATGTGGAACACGCCCGAGGGGTCGTTGACGTCCATGGCGCGGTCCTGGGTCGCGATGAGCGTAAAGTCGCCCTTGCCCCAGGCGGCGTAGCCCGCCGCGCTCTCGTGCGTCTTGAGCGTTCCCCGGATGCCGATCTTCCGAAGCTGCGCGATGGCGAGCTGCGCGCGGTCCACGTAGTTGCCCACGGCGCGCACCGCCACCTCGATGTCCACGCCGCCGGGATAGTGCTTCTCCACGAGCTTCTTCGCCTCCGCGATGTCGGCGTCCTTGGGCTGGCGGCAACCGGGGACCTTGTTGACCTCCTCGAGCGGCAGGGCGAAGTCGCCGGACAGCTTCGGATCGAGGATGGCGCACGGTACCCCGGCGCCTTCGAGCGCCTTGGCGACCATCTCCTGCCGGTCGATGGCCAGGTTCACCGCGCGGCGCATGTCCGGATTGTTGAAGGGCGCCTTCTGCGCGTTGAGATAGACAAGGAAGATCGTGTTGATGGAGGCCTGGAAGATGTCCACGTCCTGGCGCGCCCGCGCGAGCTCGTCAGCCTGTGTCTTGCGCATGGGCGGCCAGGCGTCCCACAACATGACCTTGCCGGCCTTGGCGGCGGCCAGCTGGGTCGGCCCGCCCACGAGGATGAACTGCTTCACGCCGTCCAGGTACGGCAGGCCGGGAATGAAGTAGTTCGGGTTCTTCTCCCACTCGATGACGCTGCCGCGCTCGTACTTCTTGAACTTGAAGGGCCCGGTGCCGATCTGGGCTTCGGGCTGGTTCAGGTCGCCGTACTTGGCGAGGATGTGCTTGGCGGCCACCCGACACCACGCCGAGGCGAGGGACGGCAGGAACGGGGCGGCGGGGAACTTGAGCCGGAACTGGACGATGCTGGCGTCCACCGCCTCGACGGCGGCCACCATGGGCTTGAGCGAGGCGCCGCACTTGGGGCTCTGGAACTCCGGATTCAGGATGCGGTCGAACGAGGCCTTGACGTCCGCCGAGGTGAAGGGCTGGCCATCGTGCCACTTGACGCCCTTCCGCAGGTAGAACGTGTACGTCTTGCCATCGGGCGAGACCGTCCAGCGCTCGGCCAGGTCCGGCGCGATCTTCGAGGGGTCGTCGGGATCGTAGTGGAGGAGCCCGCTGTAGATGCCCGCGGTCGCCTGCTGGACTACGAGGGGAGACTCGGCATGCACGTCGAGGCGGCCCGGATCGCCGTAGTCGAACCAGGTGAGGACACCGCCGGGACGCGGCTTGTCCTGCGCGTGCGCCGCCGGAGCCACGAGGGCGGCGAGCAGGGCCAGTCCAGCCAGGGTTCGGAGAGCCTGTGCGATCGTCATTGAACGCGCTCCTTGTGGCGTGCTCAGCCGAGGCCGCCCCGCAGCCGCGGGTCGGTGACGTCCCGAATCGAGTCGCCGAAGAGATTCAGCCCGAACACGGCCAGGCTGATGGCCAGTCCGGGAAAGAGTATCATCCATGGCGCAGTCTCCAGCGCCTGGATTCCCGCCGTCAGCATCCCGCCCCACGACGGCTCGTCGGGCGGCGCGCCGGCGCCGATGAAGCTCAGCGAGGCTTCCACCACGATGGCGTAGGAGACGTTGGTGGTGATCAGCACGATGTAGGCGGCGAGGCAGTTCGGGATCAGGTGGCGGCAGATGATGCGCCAGCGCGAGGCGCCCACGGCACGAGCGGCCTCCATGTACGGCGAGGCGACCACGCCCAGGGCGACGGACCGGATGGTGCGGGCCGCCGTGGGCGTGAGCAGGACCACGAGGGCGATGATGACATTGTTCACGGACTGTCCCAGCGCGGCCATGAGCGCCAGTGCCAGAATGATGGGCGGCAGCGCCATGACCGCGTCCACGACGCGCTGGCTGCCCGTGTCGGCCGCGCCGCCCAGATAGGCGGTCACCGCGCCCCAGAGCGACCCGGCCGTGATGCCGAAGAGGACTGACACGAGCCCAACGTAGAGGGACAGTCGCGCTCCCCAGATGACGCGGCTCATCACGTCCCGTCCGACCTGATCCGTGCCCATGGGAAACTCGGCGCTCGGAGGCAGATAGGGGGCGAAGCCCGCCTCCTTGGGCCCATGCCAGGCGAGCCGGGGCGCCAGCACGGCGACGGCGACGAGGGCCAGCACGATGATGCCGCCGGCCGCGCCCAGCGGCTGACGGCGAACGAGGCGGCTCACCTCACGCATAGTGGATCCGCGGATCCAGCCAGACGTAGACCAGATCGACGAGGAGGTTCACGAGCAGGAAGACGAGGGCCATGAGGAAAACCATGGCCTGCACGGTGGGGTAGTCGCGCTGGCTCACCGCCTGCACGAGGGCCGTGCCCATCCCCGGCACCACGAAGATGATCTCCATGATGACCAGGCCGCCCAGGAGGCGCCCGCCCCACCAGCCCACGAACGTGACGACAGGCAGGAGGGAGTTCCGGAGCGCATGCCGGTAGACCACCGCGCGCTCCGTCAGCCCCTTGGCGCGCGCCGTGCGCACGTAGTCCTGGCGGATCACCTCGAGCATCTGCGAGCGCGTCAGACGGGCGATGGGCGCGCTGATGTAGAAGGCCTGCGCCAGCGCGGGCCAGATGAGCTGCTTGAGGTTCTCCACGGGGTTCTCGCTGAAGGGCACGAACTCGAGCGGCGGGATCCAGTGGAAGAGGCGGACGAGTCCGTAGAGGATGAGGGCGCCGGTGACGAACAGCGGCAGGCTCAGGCCGCTCAGGCTGGCGATGCGCGCCAGATAGTCGAGGGGGCTGTTCCGGTACACGGCCGAGATCACGCCGAGAGGAATGGCCCAGACCAGCGCCAGGGCGAGCGTGAGAATGGCCAGCTCCATGGATCGCGGAAATCGCTCGCGCACGATGTCCCAGACGGGCCGCCGCTGCGTGTACGACTTGCCGAAGTCGCCGCGCACCGCCCCGGCGACCCAGGAGAGATACTGGACGACCACCGGCTCGTTCAGTCCCAGCTCCCGGCGGATCTGCTGGATCTGCCTCTGCTGCACCCCGCTCGTCTCGGAGCCGGTCTGGTACACGAGGATCTCGGCGATGTCCCCGGGCACGAGGCGCATCAGGACGAAGATGAGCATGGACGCCCCGAGCAAGGCCGGAATGAAGAGCAGGAGGCGGCGGACCACGTAGCTGCGCATGCGACGCGGCCTCCAGGCGGCCCCTAGCGGTTCGCGCGGGCCAGCAGGGCGTGGAGGAGGACGTCCACCCCTGGTGACGTGTAGTCGAGATCCGCGTGCTCGGCCTCGTTGTGGGAGATCCCGTCGCGGCACGGCGTGAAGATCATGGCGGTGGGCGCGACCCGGGAGACGTAGTAGGCGTCGTGGCCCGCCTGGCTCAGGATGTCCCGGTGAGGCACGCCGAGCACCTGGGCCGCCTCGCGGATGAGCCGGATGCAGCCGGGATCGAAGCGCTCGCTGCCGAATTGCCACTCCCCGGCGATCCGCATCTCCACGTTCGAGCGCCGGGCACAGTCGGGGATGGCCGCTTTCACCTCAGCCCACATCTGGTCGGCTACCGCGCGCTCGGCGTGGCGGACGTCGCACGTGAGCTGCGCATACTCCGAGAGGATGCCGGCCTTGTTGGGCCACGCCACGATGCGTGCCACCGTGGCCTTGCCTTCGCTCGCGTGGTACTTCCAGCCCACGTCGTTGACCGCCACCGCCAGCATGGCCGCGCCCACCAGCGCGTTCTTCCGCCGGTCCATGGGCGTCGGCCCCGCGTGCGCCGTCTCGCCGTGCACGTCCACGTGCATGCCCCGCGTGGCATAGCCGCCCACCACGACGCCCACGGGCACGGCCTCTCGATCGAGGATGGGCCCCTGCTCGATGTGGAGCTCGAAATAGGCGTCGATGGCGCGCCCGCCCACCGCCGCCTTGCCGTTGTAGCCGATGCGCTCGAGCTCGGCGCCGAAGGCCTTGCCGTCGTCGTCGCGGAGCGCCAGCACCCAGTCCACGTCGAACACGCCGGCGAAGGCGCCCGAGGCCACCATGGCCGGCGTGAACCGCGCGCCTTCCTCGTTGGTCCAGCACACGAGCTCGAGCGGCCGCTTCGTGCGCACGCGGCCCGCGTCGAGCGTGCGCAGCACTTCGAGCCCGGCCAGCACGCCCACGATCCCGTCGTATTTGCCGCCCGCGAACTGCGTGTCGAGATGGCTGCCCATGAGCACGGGCGGCAGGTGATCGTCGGTGCCCGGCCGCCGCGCGAAGATGTTGCCCACGCGGTCCACCGCCACGGTGCAGCCGGCTTCGGTGCACCAGGTGACGAAGAGATCGCGCATCTCCTTGTCGGCATCGCTCAGCGCGACGCGCCGGAGCCCGCCCGCCTTGCCCGGCCCGATCTCGCCGGACCGCATGACCGTCGACCAGAAGCGGGCGGGATCGATGCGAAGAGAAGCCTCGGCTGTGGACATGGATGCGCCCTCCCGACGCGCTCCGGTCTTACCCCGCCGCGGGAGAGGCTGTCAATACGGCGCGCGGCTATGCGCGCTGCGCCGCCGGGGCGACGCCGCGCACGAGGCCCAGCACGAGGAGCGCGGACACCGTCAGGACGGCGCATAGCGTGTATGCGGAGCGCATGCCCGCCGACTCGAGAAGGGCATAGCCCACGAGCGGACCGATGGCGGCGCCGAGATCGCCCGCGGTGGAGAGTCCGCCCATGACCACGCCCCGCACGCGCGGTGGAGCGCCATCGCCCGTCCAGACGACCAGCGCCGGCTGCGAGAAGCCCTCGCCGATTGCCACCAGCAGCACGCCGGCCACGACCGCGCCGACGCCGCGGCCGCCCAGCAGCACGATCACGCCGGCCAGCACGGCGAGCACACCGGCCGCCGCCACGATGCGCCGATCGTCGAGGCGATCCAGGAGCAGCCCGGAGGTGGGGGTCATCACCATGTTGGCGAGACGCCGCCCGCCGAGCAGCACGCCGGTGAGCGAGGCCACGGGCAGGAACCAGGGCCCGGCTCCCGGCTCCGCAGCGAGGAGCTTGAGCTGAAAGCCGAGCGTGGCCATCACCACGCCACTCCCCGCGAAGTGCGTCACGAAGCAGACGAAGGCGGGGGCGAGCAGTCGCGGATCCAGCCGGCGGAGCGTGGCGAGCGTCCCCGGTGCCACGCCCGCCGCCGAAGCCGGCGGATGGGCGCGGATATCCCTGGTCCCGCGAAGCGCCCAGAGGGAGACCAGCAGCCCGATGGCGGTCAACGGCGCGTAGACCATCAGCGTCCCGCGGTAGCCGAGGCGGTCCCCGAGGAAGCCGGAGAGCAGCAGGGCCAGCAGCGTGCCCAGGGCAAGGAGCGCCTGATAGACACCGATCGCGCGGCCGCGATCGGCCACCGTGGAATGATCGAGGATGAGCGACACGCCGCCCACCGAGAGGAGCGAGAACGCGATCCCCCAGAGCACCCGGCCCACGAGGAGCGGCCAGAGGCTCTCGGCCACCAGATAGCCCGTGGTGGACACGAGGGCCAGCCCCATGCCGCAGAGGTACGGCCCGCGCCGGCCGAGCCGGTCCAGGAGCAGGCCGCCCAACGAGTTCGAGGCCAGGCGCACGATGCGATTGGCGGAGAGCACGAGGCCGAGGCTGGCGGCGGCGATGCCCGCGGCCTCCGGATGCGAGGGAAGGAAGACGTACAGCATCTGGTCGCCGAGGAGCGCCAGCGAGTAGGCGACGGCGAGTCCGATCGCGAGCGCGTGGCGCCGACTCTGCACCGGCCGATGCTACTACACCGACCGCCGCCGTACGGGAAGCTTCCGCACGAGATCGCGCGCTTTACACGCGCGCCGGCGCCGCGTACTCTCCCGCCGAGGGGACACCATGCGCTCTCATCGGACCGGCATCGCGCTGCTCGCAGCCCTCTCGATCACGCTCGGGATTCACGGCCCCGCCCACGCCGCGCCCGAGGGCACCATGACGTGGGGCATCCACGTCACGCTCGCGTCGCGCTGGCTCGACCCCGCGGAGACGGAAGCCCTCGTCACGCCGTTCATGGTCCTCTACGCCATCCACGACGCCGTGGTGAAGCCCATGACGGGCACGATGACGGGCGCGAGCCTGGCCGAGTCGTGGACGGTGTCGCGGGACGGGCTCGTCTACGAGTTCGTGCTGCGCAAGAACGCGCGCTTCCACAACGGCGAGCCGGTGACCGCGGACGACGTGAAGTTCTCGTTCGAGCGCTACCGCGGGGCGGCCGCCAAGCTCTTGAAGGATCGCGTCAAGGAGATCCAGACGCCCGACCCGGGGCGGGTCCGCTTCGTGCTCCGGGAGCCCTGGCCCGACTTCATGACGTTCTACGGGACCACGGCCTCCGGCGCCGCCTGGGTCGTGCCGAGGAAATACGTCGAGAAGGTCGGCGAGGAAGGATTCAAGAAGGCGCCGATCGGCGCCGGCCCGTATCGCCTCGTCTCGTTCAACCCCGGCGTCGACATGGTGCTCGAGGCCTTCGACGGCTACTGGCGCAAGCCGCCGGCGGTGAAGCGGCTCGTCTTCCGCTCCATCACCGACGAGACGACACGTGCGGCCGCCGTCAAGCGCGGCGAGGTGGACCTGATCTACCTCGTGTCGGGCCCCGTGGCGGAGGATCTCAAGCGGACGCCCGGCTTCAAGGTCGCCTCCCCCCTGCCCTCGCTCGGCCAGTTCTGGCTCGACTTTCCCGAGCAGGGCAATCCCAAGTCGCCGTGGCACGACCAGCGCGTCCGGATGGCGGCGAGCCTCGCCGTGGACAGGAAGGCAGTGAGCGACGCGGAGTGGCTCGGCTTCGCGAGGCTGACCGGCAACATCGTGCCCAAGGCCTTCGAGTTCGCGCTGGAGCTGCCGCCGCATCCCTACGATCCCGCGAAGGCCAAGGCGCTCCTCGCCGAGGCGGGATATCCGGGCGGGTTCGACGCGGGCGATTTCACGCCCTTCCCGCCCTACTACTCGATGGGCGAAGAGGTAGCGAACTACCTGCGCGCGGTGGGCATTCGCACGCGGCTCAAGAACATGGAGCGCGCGGCCTTCCTCACCGCGTGGCGAGAGAAGAAGATCCCCGGGGTGATCATGGCGCTGGTGGCGCCGTCGGGCAACGCGGCCACGCGGCTCGAGCCCTTCGTGACCCGCGACGGCTTCTATTCCTACAGCCCGCTGCCGGAGGCCGAGGACCTCTTCGCGCGCCAGTCACGCGAACCGGATCGCAAGAAGCGCGAGGCGATGCTGCACCAGATCCAGCGGCTCATCCACGATCGCGTCACCCACGCGCCCTTGATGGAGTCCGCGTTCCTCTGGGCCGTCGGGCCTCGCGTGGAGCAGTCCGGCCTGTCGCTGATTCCGGGTCATGCGTACTCCGCCCCGTACGAGGACGTGAAGCTGAAGCACCCGTAGGTCCCCGTAGGTCCCGGAACTCACGAAGTTCACGCGCGACGGGCGGGTCCTGTTCTTTGGGGCGTCCGTACGAAGGGCAACCGGGCGGATGGCACCGGGGGCGCTCCTACTCGAAGGCTGCCGAGAGATCGCCCATCCCGGGACGCACACCGGGAAGCGGCTCGAGCCCGAAGCGCCGCGTGATGAGCTTGATGACGGAAGTCGTGTCGTAGGGCGTGTGGTCGACGAAGCCGCGCTTCGCCCGCGGCGAGACGATCAGCGTCGGCACGCGGGTGCCTGGGCCCCAGCGATCGCCCTTCGGCGGCGGCACGTGATCCCAGAAGCCGCCGTTCTCGTCGTAGGTGATGATGACCGCGGCGGAGGGCCAGAGGCGGCTGGCCTTGATCAGCGACAGGAGCTCGGCGATGTGAATGTCGCCCGACAGCACATCGGCATAGCCGGGGTGCTGGTTCAGCGTGCCCTGCGGCTTGTAGAAGGCGACCTGCGGCAGCGTGCCCTGCTCGATCGCCGCGAGCAGATCCGCGTAGTCCTTCAGATGGCGCTCCCGGTCGGGCGTGCCCGGCGCAAAGCGGGCAAAGTAGTTGAACGGCTGGTGGTGCGGCGCGAAGTACGGGGCGCCGTTCGCCCGCGTCAGGATCACACGCCGCGACGCTTCGGGCGGCTGCATGCCGTCCCGCAGGGCCAGGGTCCAGGCCCCCGCATACCATGCCCACGTGATGCCCTTGGCCGTCAGCGTGTCGCCGATGGTCTTCAGCGTCTGCGGCGCCAGCGTGTGCCGGCGGGGATCCGTGCCGCGCGGATCGCCGTCGGGAGCCGGCGGCACGCGTGACGGCTGCCACGGCGGGTAGGCCGTGTTCACCACGTAGCCGTCGGGCGTGACCTCGCCGTCGAGGAACTCGGGCGGACCTCCGTGCACCGACGCGGGCGATCCGGGCCGCGTCTTGAGGAAGCCGCGCTCGTCGACCTGCGCGCGAAGCCGCCCGGGCGCATCGCGGTCCTCCGGGGTGCAGGCGCACACGAGCCAGAAATGGTTCAGAAAGGAGCCGCCATATGTCCCCATGAAGAAGTTGTCGGCGAGCACGTAGTCCTTCGCCCATTGCCAGAGCGGCAGCGTCGAGCCGTCGTAGTAGCCCATGGCCAGCGCCCCGGCATTCGAGGCGGCGACGAAGCGATCGTTGCGGCCGCCGTTGATCTGCTCGACGTTCTGGTAGAAGCGATGGACGAGGTCCAGCGTAGGCACGGACAGCGGCAGATTGATGGGCGGAGCGTCGATGCGGAAGGGCTTGTTCGGCAGCCCCGTCGGGAAGTCGGCGCTCGGTGCCTTGCCGTTCCAGACCGGCGGCAAGGTCTTGAGCACGGACCCGTCGCGGTCGACCTGCAGGTACTGCTCCGGGGTGGCATTCGCGATGCCGTTGGCGCCGGGGTAGAGCCCGTAGAGATGATCGAAGCTCCGGTTCTCCGCGTAGATGACGATGATGTGGTCGATCGCGTCGAGGCCGGAGGGACCGGACGGCCCGCGCGTCGCGCACGCCACGGCGAGCGTCCCCAGCGCGACCAGCACCGCGACAGGGAGCCGCTGCCTAGCCCGCATGCTCCCTTGTATACTCCGAAACCGCCGCGCGGGGTCAGCGAGAAAAGCGCCGCCGGTGCTCCACGATGGCGGCGTAGGGCAGGACGCGGAGCAACTCTTCCGCGGTCGTCGTCCCGGCGCGCAGGCGCTCGTGAGCGTCCTGCGCCATGCTGTAGGTGGTCCGCTGCGCGCTCGCGCAGATCTCGTCGAAGGGCGCCTGCCGGGTGATGAGGCCGGCATCCTGCTCGTCGGGCACCCAGAGATCGGCCACCATCATGCGTCCGCGATAGCCGCTGAAGCCGCACTCCGCGCAGCCCGCCCCCTGGTAGAAGCGCATGGATGACGGCACCGGATCGAAGATCTCGCTCCGCACCGCGGGCGGCGGCACGTACTCCTGCCGGCACGCCGCGCAGTTCCGGCGAAGGAGCCGCTGGGACATGACGCCGATGAGCGAGGAGGCGATGAGCGATGACTCCACCTCGAGGTCGAGGAGGCGCGGCAGGGCCGCGATGGCGCTGTTCGTGTGCAGCGTGCTCAGCAGCAGGTGGCCGGTCTGGGCGGCCCGGAAGGCGATCTCCGCCGTGGCCTGGTCGCGGATCTCGCCCACCATGATGATCTCCGGATCGTGGCGGAGGAAGGCCCGCAGATAGGCTGCGAAGGTGTTGCCGATCTCGTCGTTGACCTCGGCCTGGCTCAGCTCGTCGTAGACGTACTCCACGGGATCCTCGGCGGTGAGGATGCGGATCTCCGGCCGGTGGAGCCGCATGAGGCAGGCGTAGAGCGTGGTCGACTTGCCCGAGCCGGTCGGCCCCGTGACGAGGAAGATGCCGGTGGGCCGCTGGAGCAGCGCCTCGAGCCGCGCCGACACCACGGGCGAGAGGTCGAGCGCCGCGATCGACCGCGGGGCCCGCGTCTGGTCGAGGATGCGGATGACCACGCTCTCGCCGGCATAGCTCGGAATGACCGACACGCGCAGGTCGATGGTGACCTTGCTCCCGCCGCGGTTGACCGATACCTGGAAGCTCCCATCCTGCGGGCGTCGCCGCTCCGCGATGTCGAGCTTGCAGAGGATCCGGATGCGCGAGGCGATCTCTCGCATGCTCTGATCGAGGTTGTCCTGGAGCTTTCCGAAGTGCGGCTGGCGGAGGACGCCGTCGATGCGATGGCGCACGTGGAGGCCGGAGGGCAGCATCTCCAGGTGGATGTCGCTGCAGTTGTCCTCGAGGGCACGGAAGAGGATCTGCCGGAAGAGCTCGTCCGCGCGGCGCGTGGCCCGCTCGTCGACGGCGGCGGGCGCGCCCGCGGCGGCGTCGGCGGGCGGATCCACCGGCGTGATCAGGTGCGCCTCGAGCGCCTCGATGCCGCCGGGCACGTCCTCGTACAGGCGCCGGAACGCGCGCTGGATGGCCCGGCTGGAGGCCGTCACCACCGTGATGCCGAAGCTCGTGAGCTGCATCAGCTCGTCGATCACGGCCGCCGCGGTGGGATCGTCCATGGCCACCGTGAGCGTGCGGCCGACCTGAGCGATGGGCAGCACGGAGTGGCGGCGTGCATAGCTCCGGTTGATCACGCGCGCGAGGCGGCGGTCGATGGTCACCTTCTCGAGATCGATGAAGGGAATGTTGAGCTGCTTGGCGAGCGCCTGCCGCATCGTCTCGTCGGTGACGTAGTTGAGCTTGAGCAGGATCTTGCCCAGGGGAAGCTTCAGGCTCTCCTGCTGGGCGAGGGCGTGCTCGAGCTGCGCCTCGGTGACGGCGTCGCTCGCGAGGAGGATCTCGCCCAGGCGGCCGCGCCCCGGGGCGGCGGGGGCCGCCGCGGGCGCGCCCCCGGAGTGCTCCGTCGCGCGCGCCGTCGAATCTACGAGGGCCATGCCGGCGATGGCCCGATCAGCGGGCGCCCGAGTCGCGGGCCGGGACCGCAGGCCGGCGCGGAGCCAGCGGCGGCGCCGCGAAGACCGAGCGGCGCCGCTTGGATGTGGTGCACTCCTCGACCCGCTCGATGAGCTCCGTGACGCCGAAGGGCTTGCCGATGAACGGCCAACCCGAGTCCCGGAGGGACGAGATCTCGAAGCCGGACATGAGCAGCACCTTCAGGCGGGGACGGAGCGCGATCATGCGCCGGGCGAGCTCGCGGCCATCCATCAGCGGCATGACGACGTCGACGAGCAGGAGATCGATGTCGCCGTCCCGGTCCTTCGCGATGCGCATCGCCTCCACGGGATCGTCGGTGGAAAGGACGAGGTATCCCGCCGAGCCCAGCGTGTCTCGCGCGAACGAGCTGACTCCGAAATCGTCATCGACCACCATGACCGTCATGACGCGCGTGGCGGCCGTCTGTTCCGGTCCTGGATCCTCGACGCGAACGGCCGGCTCCTTCTTGAGGAAGAGGAAGACGGGGCCGTCCTCGTCCGAGCGCCACACGATGGCCTGCGCGTCGATGGGGCAGCCATCGGGCGGCGCGATGTGCAGCGAGACCAGCGTGGCGTCCTGCAGCCGCTCGGCCAGCCGCACCTTGACCCCGGACTGGCTCACGTCGACGGTCTCGCCCGTGAGCTGCCGGCCGCCAACCTCTATGGTCACCGGCCAGCTGACCCTGGTGCGTGGGCGCCGTCGCGATTCGGGTCTCCGTAGCTTGACGCGCATGAGCAGTTCCCCCCGGGAGCTACCTAGCAATCGACGTACCGGGGGAACCGGCGGCCCGGAGTCGCCACGAATCCGGATAGTTGCGGACCGCCGCAGGCCAAAGGCGCCGTCGGGGAAGGCGCTTCACGTCACCGGCCCGACGGATTTTGGAGCAGGTACTCGACGAGGCAAGGATTGGTGCTGACGCGGCTCGAGCGCCGAGTTGCCCCGGCGCTCGAGACCATCCGCACGCGAGGAACGGCGTCGACGGCTACTTGCGCCGACGGAACCAGCCGATGCCGCCGAGAGCGACGATCCCGGAGGCGAGGAGCGTCAGCGTGGCCGGCTCGGGGACCCGAACCAGGTCGAGATCTGCATCGAGATCTGCGCGGGCAAAGCCCGGGACCAGGCCGACCAGCGCGGCAACCAGCAACGCGACTCGCAGCCACTGGCTATGCATCATTTGTGAGCCTCCCGCTGTAGAGTTTGTGCACAGCGCACCCACCACGGCGAAGATGGAGAGCCAGCATGATTCGTGCCCTTTCGCAGAAAGCCACTAGTTCGCGCAGATGACCCTCGCGCGGAATGCCTCTCGCGCGATCTTGACAAATTCCTCGACAGTAGACGGCCGTGATCGCATCGATGGGCCGCCCCGCCGCCGGTCGTGCGCACGACCTCGTCTCGCGTTTGCCCTGGCGCTCGTCCTGGCCATGGCAGCGCCGGCCTCGGCCGACATGACCGATCGCGAGCGTCTGCGACAGGCCGTGGACCATCTCCTCGCCTCCCAGTCGCCCTCGGGCTTCTTCCTCTACGACTTTGACTTTCTCGTCGGACGATCCGTAGAGGGCGACAACATCGTGCGACAGGCCGGAACGGGCTACTTCCTGGCCGAGTATTACCTTCATGCCTCGGACCCCCGCGTGCGCGGCGCGGTCGAGCGAACGCTCGACCAGCTCGGCAAGCGGTCGTTGCCGATAGGCAAGAGCTGGGTTCAGAGCGCGATCGAGCAGACACGCATTCTCTCGATCCCGATCGGCCGCTACAAGCTGCGCTCCGGTCTCGAGCGATTCGGTCTCCTGTATCGACCGAGCGGCGACGGCAAGGTCATCTCTCTCGACGGCCGGTATCTGACCGCGTCGACAGGGGCGACCGCGGTGGCGCTGCTGGCCGAGCTGCAGTACCAGCAGGCGACGGCCGACCAGCGCTTCAGCGCGCTGCGAGCGGCCTGGGTCAAGGGTCTCCTGAGCGCGCGGATCCCCGGCGCGGGATTCAGGATCACGCCTCACCTCATCGACGACACCCCCTACTACGACGGCGAAGCGTGGCTCGCTCTGGCCTATTTCGACAGCCTGTTCCCCGGCGACCGCACGGTCGGCCCGACGCTCAAGAACCTGGACAGCTATCTCATGCAGCGATATGCGACGGAGGTCACCACCGGCTTCTATCAGTGGGGCGCCATGGCGGCCGCGCGGCGCTTCAAAGCGACCTCGGACCCCAGGTTCGTGACCTTCATCGGCGCCCAGGCGCGGGCCCTGCTCGATGCGCCGGGCGGTGACCGGTGGCGAGGCAACAACCCCTGCGCCTCGATCGAAGGCCTCGCCACGGCGGCCGCCGTGCTTCGCGCTCAGGCGAGCACGGACAGGACCCTGCTCGCACGCATCGAGGAAAGAATCCGGGAGGACATGGCGGTGATCCGCCAGCTGCAGGTGGCGCCGAACGCCACGCGCCTGGAGTTCGCCGAGGGCATCTACCTGGTGTCGCCCAGGCTCCGGGACTTCTCGGGGGCGTTCCTGGAGGGCCGCTTCCGGCCGTCCACCCGCGTCGACGCCACCGCGCACTGCATCTCAGCCTTCGTCAAGCTCGCGGGCTGATCCCTAGCGCGCCTCCGAGATCGCGGTCACGCCGCCCGGATTGTCGAGCGAGGAGAGATCGCCCGGATCCTTGCCCAGATGCGTGGCGCGGATCACGCGGCGCATGATCTTGGCGCTCCGGGTCTTGGGCAGCTCGGCCGCAAAGAGCACGCGCTCCGGCCTGAGCGCCTTGCCCATCTGGCGCGCGACGAGATCCGAGATCTCCGCGCGCAGACTCTCCGTGGGCGCGATGCCGGGCCGCAGCACGGCGAAGCAGACCACGGCCTCGCCCTTGATCTCGTGCGGCACGCCGATGGCCGCCGCCTCCGCTACCGCGGGATGGCCCACCAGCACCGACTCGACCTCGGCGGGGCCCACGCGCTTGCCGGCAATCTTGAGGGTGTCGTCGGAGCGTCCGGTGACGAACCAGAAGCCGTCCTCGTCGATGTACGCCCAGTCCCCGTGCACCCACACGTCGGGCCAGCGCGACCAGTACGTCTCGAGGTAGCGGTCCGGGTCCTTCCAGAATCCCGCGGTCATGCCCGGCCACGGCCTCGTGATGACGAGCTCGCCCACCTGGCCGCGGATGGGCCGGCCGTCCTCGCCGAAGACGTCGGCGGCCATGCCCGGCGTGGGGCCGTTGAAGGAGCACGGCTTGATGGGCGCGATTGGAAATGAGGTGACGATGCCGCCCGAGATCTCCGTGCCGCCGGAGTAATTGATGATGGGCACCTTGCCGCGCCCCACGTGCTCGAAGACCCAGCGGTAGGGCTCGGGGTTCCACGGCTCGCCGGTGGAGCCGAACACACGCAGCTCGCGGAGCTCGTGCTGGAGCGGCCACTCCGTGCCATACGGCATGAGCGCGCGCACCGCCGTCGGCGACAGCCCCATCACGCTGACGCGGTGGCGCTCGGCCACGGCCCACAGGCGATCGGGCTTGGGATAGTCCGGCGTGCCCTCGAAGAGCACGAGCGTGGCGCCGTTCGCGAGCCCGCCCACGATCAGGATGGTGCCCATGACCCAGCCCATGTCGGTGAGCCAGAAGAACCGGTCGGAAGAGCCGAGGTCGAAGAGATACCCGGCGTCGTGGCCGATCTTCATCTGCAGCCCGCCCTGTGTCAGCACCACGCCCTTGGGCCTGCCGGTCGTCCCCGACGTGTAGGTGATGCAGCACGCGCGGTCCGCCTCCACGGGCAGCGCGGGGCAGCGATCCGATTCGCGCTCGGCCGCCTCGTGCCACCAGACGTCCCGGCCCGGCGTCCACGGCACGTCGCGTCCCGCGTGCTTCAGCACGAGCAGATGCTTCACGGAGGGACTCAGCGCCGCCGCCTCGTCCGCGACCTCCTTCATCCGGACGATCTGGCCGCGGCGGGCGAAGCCGTCGGCGGTGATCAACACCTTCGCCTCGCAGTCCTCGAGCCGCGCCGCCACCGCCTGCGCGCCGTAGCCGGAGAACGAGGGCGAGTAGATCGCGCCCACGCGGCAGATGGCCATGAGCGCGATGGCCGCCTCCGCGCACATGGGCAGGAAGAGCCCCACCGCGTCGCCGGACCGCACGCCGAGCCTGGTCAGCACATTGGCCAGCCGGTTGACGTCGCGGGAGAGCTCGCGATAGGTCCACGTGCGGACGCGCCCGTCCTCCGCCTCCCACACGATGGCGTCCTGCCCGCCGCGGCCCTCG
>Ga0335082_10003777_pt1 | contig 16468 bp, 13 predicted proteins | sample Lox_Sample_41_FD_206718 | JGI IMG/M metagenome (GOLD analysis project Ga0335082, IMG submission 206718) | Soil microbial communities from Loxahatchee National Wildlife Refuge, Florida, United States - Lox_Sample_4.1 | ecosystem: Environmental > Terrestrial > Soil > Wetlands | place: USA...
TTCTGCTGAAGATCCTCTCCCTGTCTTTGCAGCTCTTTCTCATTTTCGGTCAACGATCCGACGCGCTTTTCCATCGATGCGATTTGCTGATGGAGATTGTCGATCTCGTTGTCCTTTTGTCTTCCAATATCCGAAAGCTGCTTTATCGAATCCTCATCCTTTCGCACGACGGCGTCCTTACTCTTGATCGCCACGATCAGGTTCCTGACCGGACCTTCAAACCCCTCATCAAATCGCGGCTTGATTCCGAGAAAATCGGCAACTTGGTCGAGATGGCGTTCGTCGGTGAGAATCGCATCTTCAAACGTCTTGTCCTGCTGTTTCATGGTCTGAATGAACTGGTATAGATAGAGCGCATGTGCCGCCTCGTACTTCGCTTCTTCCGCAACCTGACGCGCTTCATCGGTATCAAAGATATTCTGCTTGAGGATCGAGTCGACTTTTGCGGAGAGCATTTTTGCACGCGCAACCGTTTTCGGTGCGTTGTCTGCGGCATTCACTTCTTCTGCCCGCTGGAGGAGCGTCCGTGCCGGTGCTAGGAAATTAGATTTGAGAGACTCCAACTCCGCATTATGGTATGCCGACTCAGCTTCCGCACCCGAGCTCCGTGCATCCTCCACGCTTCCGTCCTCGAATTTTTGTGCGGCCTGCTTGAACTCTTCCTCTGCCTTGCGCCACAATTCGGGTGAATAGGTCGCCGCGGAGGCGCTGTTCGCATTCGTGCGCGCGGTGATCACGCGGCTGAACATTAACTCCGCCTGCTTCCCGACTTCCGACGCCTTCGTAAAGAGATCAGTCGCCGCCTTCAGCTTATCGCGGATGTCATCGAGATTACCCCCGCTCTTGTATTTCTCATCGGCATCGCGGTAATACTCGAGTCCCTTCATGTACGTCCTCTCCGCGTAAAAATCACCCCGTTTCTCCTTGGCCTGGCTCATCGCCTGGTCGGCATTGCCGAAGAGCTGGCCCCGGACGAGATCCTGTGCGGAGACGATTCCGAAACTCCAGAACATCATAAAGCAGAAAAGAAAGACCTTGCCGCAGACGCGCATGTTGACTCCTTGTAAGTTTGAACAAAAATCCCTGCCAATATAGCCGGATGACGGAAAAGTATCAAGCACTTTGCATGGTGGATCACTTTTCAGGAGCAAAGGGCCTCTTTCAGCAACGAAACGGGGTGCATCACTTTCATGTCGAGGCCGAACCGCTTGATTCCGTACGCCAGCTGGAGATGACACCCGGGGTTGGCGGTCAGCACCACTTCGGTATTTGTCGATTGAAGATTGCGAATCTTCCGTTCAAGCATGCTCATCGAATCCTCGTAACGCAGGATGTTGTAGATTCCCGCGCTCCCGCAGCACCAGGTTGATTCCGGCAATTCGACAAACGTTGCTCCATCGAGCTGCCGGATGATCTGACGCGGCTCGAGAGTGATTTTTTGTGTGTGGACGAGATGACAGGGGTCGTGGTATGTCACGCGCACATTGCACTTCAATTTCAGGGGAGGAAAGGTGATGCCCGCAAGAAATTCCGTGATGTCCTTTGTTCGCGAGGCAAGATGGCGGGCAGATTCGCAATACTGCGGGTCATCATTAAGCAGGACCCCATACTCTTTCAGGAAAGCACTGCAGCCTGCGGAATCCACAACAAGTGCATCGAATTCAAATTTCCGGAAGCACTCCACGTTCTGCCGGGCGAGTTTCCGGGCGCCTTCGATATCACCGTTATGTCCATGGAGGGATCCGCAGCAGACCTGCCCCTTCGGAATAACGACATCATATCCGAGCCGTGTGAGTACTTCCACAGCATCGCGATGGATTTCCGAAAACGCGACGTTCATGATGCAACCCGAGAGAAATGCGACTCTCCCGCGTACAGGGATCTTGGAATGGACAACCTCCGGAAGGGATTCATCAAAGAAGGCGCTATCCGCTTTGGGAAGCAGAGAGTGTGCCGCTTTCATACGTTCAGAAATAACGCCGAGGATCCCCGACTCATCTACTGCAGACTGCAGACCCGACCGGCGATACCATTGGAGGGCCTTTCCGAATCTCCTGATTCTCCCCCTCGAACCGAGCACGCCTTTCAGGAACAGGTTTTTTACAAGCCGGAGAAATCCCGGATCTTTCCGGTTTTCAGAGATCTGCCGGCGTGCATCCTCGACGAGTGTACCGTACCGTACACCTGCAGGACACGCCGTCTGGCAGGCCTGACAATCGAGACAGAAGTACATCTCCTCCACAAAATTATCCGAAACGGAAAGTGCGCCGTCGTAAAGTGATTTGATCAACCGTATCCTGCCGCGAGGGGACGATTCTTCCCGCTGAGTAAGCGCGTACGTTGGGCAGACCGGAAGACACATCCCGCAATGGATGCATTGATGAAGTACTTCACCCAGATGATGGAGAATTGCTGGATCCGGAAGGCGGGCTTCAGGCGGGGTCATGAGAGATCAGCACTCTGACGGAACGACCTCCATCAGCGCAACTGATGGGAGATCCACTGCATCAAGTCGTTCAGACTCTCCTCGCTGATCTGATGCTGCATATCATACTCGCGGTAAGTGACGCAGGCCTCCGCCTTTTGCAGGAGTTCATGCGCACGCTGGGCAAACGACACGGGAATGATAGGATCATACTTGCCATGTGCGACAAAAAAAGGTTTCCCCTTTATCGCATTCCATTGGAATTTCAACGACGTCCCTTCCGGTATCAATCCGCTGTTGGCGGCAACACCCGCAACGCTCGAAGGCAGCGTGAGAGCGACACAAAACGACATGACGGTTCCCATGCTGAAACCGCCGAAGTACATCTTTTCGGGATTTACGGGATAGCTCTTCTTCACATCCTCAAAAAACTGAAGGAGCTTATCGTAACTCTGTTGAAACATCTCGGGTTCAGGCATCCCGACATCCAGGATTTCATACCACGTATATCCTCCGTAAGAGAGTGAAAACGGGGCGCGGGCACTGATGATAAAGAGACGCTCATCCAGATACTCAGCCAGGCCAAGAAGGTCATTTTCATTGGCACCGCGTCCATGGAGGAGAATCAAGGCGGGATGATGACCGGAAGACTTCACCTTCGGTTCGATGATCTTGTGAACGAGCGTGGATGTTGTCGGTTTCATATGACGATTCCTGAATCTCGGGACTCAAAAGTAAGAAGGAAATCAGACAATTCAAAGAAACGACATTTCCCTCTTTGTTCACGACCGCAGACCATCCGCATCGATAATCTCCCTCACCTTTTTCAGAACCTCTTCGGGGGAATAGGGTTTTTGGATGAAGTCGCGGGCGCCCGATTTGAGTATCTCCGATTTGACATTCGGTTCAAGGTATCCGCTTGCCAGGATAACCTTTGCCGAGGGATCCACTGACCGGATCTTCTTAAATGCCTCATATCCTCCCACCTTTGGCAAGCCCATATCGGAGATCACCAGAGAAATATTCTCTTTATTCAACACATATTGCGTAATCATCTCTTGGCCATCTTCCGCCAGCAGTACGGTGTACCCCTTCCCGGTCAGAGTTCCATAAAGCAATTCCCTCAGCATCTGCTCATCTTCCACAACAAGGATCGTCTCTGAACCGCCCGGAATCTCCACCAGCTCCGCTCCCATTCCCGCATTTTCCTCGATCACGCGGACTTGTACCGGGAAATAGATGTGAAATGTCGTCCCCTTACCGACCGTGCTGTCGACACTGATAAATCCCTTGTGCGTCTCCACAATTCCAAACACGACAGCGAGCCCGAGGCCGGTTCCCTTTCCAACTTCTTTCGTCGTAAAGAACGGTTCGAAAATACGGTTCAGTGTCTGCTCATCCATTCCGACCCCCATATCGGTGACACTAATTTCAACATACTCCGGCGCAGACGCCGCCGAAAATTTGGATCGTACTTTATCGGGTGTCACCTGGGAGGTGACGATGGAAAGCGTACCCCCTTCCGGCATGGCATCGCGCGCGTTCACGCAGAGATTCACAAGTACCTGGTGAATCTGGTTGGCATCTGCATGAATCGGTGGCAGATTGTTCTCAAGCTGCAGCGAGATGGTGATAGTTTTCGGGAAGGTTTCGTTGAGAAGCTTCGCTACCTCGGTGACAACTTCATTGAGTCGGATCGATTCGAGCAAGACGTCGGTCTTCCGCGCAAACGTGAGAAGCTGGCGGACCAATCCTGCCCCTCGCTGAGCCGCTTTTTCAACTGCCACCACGCTTTCAGGCCGCTTCGGAGAATCCGGAGGGAGTCGCTTCAAAATGGACGCATGACCGACGATAATCGTCAGGATGTTGTTAAAGTCGTGCGCAATCCCTCCTGCCAGCCGTCCGATACTTTCAATCTTCTGCGTCTGCATCAGCTGCTGTTGGAGCATCCTCCGTTCGGTGACATCCATGAATGCGACGACCGCGCCCTGGATTTTCCCGTTGTCCATGATCGGAGAGGAGGAATACTCGACCGGCAGGGCGGTGCCGTCGCGGCGCCACATTACTTCGCCGTCCACACGGCATCCTTCGCCGTGCGTCAGCACTTTTGCAATGGGAGATGCGTTGAACGGAAACGGTGTACCATCCTGCCGCTTTGCCTGGATGAGCTGATGGATATTCCGGCCGAACACTTCGAGCTGCGAATACCCGAGCATTTGCGCTCCTGCCCGATTCAGGAACGTACACCTCCCCGCAACATCGACACCAAATATTCCTTCGCTTGTCGATTCAAGAAGGAGATGCAGATTGGTCGCGAGCCGGAGCCGCTCTTCCTGAGTCTTCTTCAGTTCTCCGAGCGTCCGCTGCAGCTCCACGTTCTGTCTCGCCAGTTCGTTGACCTTCTCCTTGAGCGATGAGCCCATGTCCTCAAATTTTCGCGCCAGAAATTTCAGCTCGCCGCCGGTGTTCACGTTGATACGGATATCATAATTCCCCCGGCTCACTTCAGTGGTACCTTCCACAAGAGCCGCGATGGGCTTCGTGATGCTGCTGGAGATCACATACCCTATCACGGCGGTGATAAGCAGTACGATAACAGAAAGCACAATGAGGGTGTTCAGCACAGGATGAAGTGTCGATTGCACTTCCTTGTTAATCGACTTGAAGAGGAGAAATCTGATCTTTGGAAGCTCTGGTTGGTCGTGGCTGAGGGGAAAAAATGTCCCAACGTAGGATTCACGATCACTTTCGAATCTGAAAACTCCGGCACTTTGGCCCGCGCTCGTGTCGCGAGGCACCTGAGGGCCGGAGGTCAATCCCGGACTTGGGATTGTCGCAAGTCCGATCGTGGAAATGACGTTTTGTTTATCGACCGCCAGGGTAACTTCACTATTCGTCAATTCCTTCAGGAACTCAACATCCTCCCGCTTCAGGCGATAACCGATCGTCAGGGTACCGAGCAGGTCCGTCCCCGTAATCACCGGACACGATGCCACACGATAGACTTCGGATCCGTTGCGCCAGAAATCCGTAGCAGACCTTTTTCGCAGGGCAATGCCGATGGAAGGGAGAGCGTTGGCCTGCAATTCGACCTGTCCGGTATCCACGAGTTGAACAAGAGCATGGCCGGAAGTGTCTGTGACGATGAAAAGATTTGCCAGAATACCGCCATTCAGCTCCTTTGCCAGTTGCAGGACCGTGTTCCGATCTCCAAGTTCCGTGACGGCTTTCAGTCGCGGAGTTTCCGCCACGATCTGACACGACTTCAGGTCCTGGTCGGCGTGCAGGTTCGTGATCTCCCGGAGCGTCGAATAGTTGCGCCGCAAATCATCGGAGAACCGGTTTTGCACCTGCACCCGGATCCAATAATTGATCGCGATGAAGGTGAGAACGAGCAGGCCGAGAACTACACCCCAGATTGCGAACAGGATCTTATTGCGGAATTTCATTTTCTGACGTAAAGCATTTAGAAGCTGACAACGGACTGGAGTATGAACACATCATCGAGGGGGTCCTGGGATACGTCGTATGTCCGGTTCCATTCGTAGACGGCTTTCAGGAGCAACTCGCGGCTGACGTGAACATTCAGGGCAGTTTCAAGGCGAAATTCATCCCTGTCCCAGTGCCCCGAATAATGGACGAGTCCGGAAAATGTCGGGACGGAATCCTCGATCGTATTGAACAACAGGCCACCCGCGCGCGCAGCAAGCGTCAGTCTCGGCGTGAGCGCGTACGTCGCCTCCACCGAGTACGCGAATGCCTTGAGATCGGAATGCGAAATCTTCCTGTTATCGTCATCTGCGTCGTTGAATGTCCAGACGTTGTAACCGGCCTGGGCGTACATCGTGAAATACCCCACACTGAAGTCGACGTCTCCCATCACGATGTGTTGGGGATATTCGGAAGGATCCTCCTGATAGATCGCAGAGTTCGTATCGTCATGCTGATCTTCCATAAACGAACCCGTCGCGTACGATACTCCGATGGTCAAGCCGGTCATTGGAGTTGCAGCAGCGCGCAGGATTCCCCCAAAACCGCTATTCGCATTGAGTCCTTTGGGTGCATAGACTCCTGTTTCACTGATCATGCCGTTGACAAGTGCGGCAGCACAATCGAATATCCCGAACCTTCCGAATGCTTCGACACCAAGATCATAGAGTCCCTGATCGAGAAGACGAACGCCGTCACCTTTCACGGCAAATTGCGGTTCAAGTACCCACAACTTGTAATCCGACTCGCACAGCGAAGTAAGATGTTCGTTCATGAGCGGCAAATCATAAAATGGATTTTCCTTCGGGAACCGGCGGTTGCCGAGGTTGCCAAACGGCAAATCGATCAGTCCCATTTGAGCGTTCACACCCGTCGATCCAATATCTGTCACGCGCAGGGCAAAGTAATCGATATGGAAGACTTCATCCTGCAGCATCCGAAAATTACTCATCAGGGAAACATTATCCGAAATGCGCATGTTCGCAAAAAGATCCCATCTCCAGATAAATGTCGGGTTTCCGTTATCGATCACATACTGCGAAAATCCCTGCTCGGATTTCAGATATCCGACCGATCCCTCGCCGCTCACTTCGATTTGGGACCAGGCCGCGCTGACGCACCATACGGCAGCAAGGATCATCATGAGAAATTTCTGCATGGACAATTTCCTAGAATGAGAAGTTGACAGCCGAGACTTCATTCGCCTTCACCGACACGTTTTTGGTGGCCACTTTTTTGCGTCCATACCAGAAGCTCAACTGATAGGTTCCGGGCGGAACGTTGTGAATAACGAAGACACCATCGTCATCCGGGACGGCATAGAACGGATTCTCCAGCACCAGTATCGTTGCATACATATACTGGTGAATTTCACAATAGACGTTGACGACACCGGGTTTTTCGAAGGTCACAGATTTACTTTTTCCCTGTGGATAGCGGCCCAGATCAAACTCTTTCGGCTGCGAATAGGAAAAGACGTTGTGGAAGACCTTGTCGTTGTTGGGAAAATCGACAGTCGTTCCAACCACGATGGGAAGAACAAGCGGCCTGAAGATGAGATCGCGCTGGTTGAGTTGAGGATGCTCGTCAGGGACGGTATAGGATTTGGATTCACCCGTCGATTCGATATAAACCACGGCTTTTTCGGAAACCGAGTACGGTTCGATGGATTTCTCCGCCGTCGAAAGATCGGAAGTGTAACGGCTCATCATGCGTCCGCGAAAAATCTCATCACTCAGCTCATCGTTTGTCTTGATGGTGATTTCGCCATGAATTTCTCCGGTGGAGCCGCTCCGTTGTCCATATCCGGAGCAGGAAAGAGACACGAGCCAAACCAGCATCACGGTCCATCGTCGGAGCCCTTGCCGATCGAGGGGACTTTCAATGCGCTGAGGGATGTCATTCAACTTGCGAATTCTCTTCATACAGTTGATGAGAGTGATTATTGGCATAGATGTCTACGTTCTCCCCAAGTGCTCATGCCGCTCCTTCAAATCCATGCAACATCTTCGAATGCGCAAATCTGTTCACGGTCTCTCGGCAGCGGACCTTCACAGCGCGGCTTCATATCAAACACCTTGCCCGGATTGAGAATATTATTCGGATCCATCATCCCCTTCAGCCTGCGCATCATCATGACGGATGGAGAGCCAACCATTTTTTCAAGAAGGCGCTTCTTATACAGACCCACGCCGTGTTCACCGGTAATGGTTCCGCCGAGCTCTATTGCAGCTTCCTCCACCTCGAAAACAGTCTTCTCGGCGCGTGCAAATTCCTGCGCATCGCGCTCATTTGTCAGGTAATTTGGATGGAGGTTTCCGTCCCCCGCATGACCGAAATTTCCGATCAGGACATCGTTCTTCTTCCCGATCATGCGTATCCGCTCGACAAGGCGGGCAAGATCGGCACGCGGTACGGCAACATCCTCCATAATCGTGGTCGGTTTCACACGCGCAAGCGACGTAAATGCGGATCGACGCGCCGCCTTCAGCCGGATCGATTCCTGTTCGGATTGCGCGATGCTCACTGAACTGGCATGAAACTTACGGCAAAGATCTGTGACGAGAGCGGCGTCTTCCTCCACAACCGCCTTCCTGCCATCGACTTCGACAAGCAACATCGCTTCGGCATCCACGGGCAGACCGAGATGCGCGTAATCTTCGACACACCGGATCGTCGTGTTGTCCAGAAACTCCAGCATCGCGGGTGTGATCTTCGCCGCGATGATTGCCGAAACAGTTTTCGCGGCATCGTCCATGGACGCATAGGACGCCAGCATGGTTCGGTAGGTCTCCGGTTTCGGGATCATCTTCAAAAGTATCTTCGTGAAAACCCCGAGAGTTCCCTCTGAACCGACCAAAATGCTCCGGAGGTCATATCCCGCGACATCCTTCACGGATTTTCCTCCCGTGGAGAGAATCTCTCCTGTCGGAAGAACGACTTCCATTCCGAGAACGTAATTTTTAGTCACACCATACTTTAGCCCGCGCAGACCTCCCGCATTTTCCGCGACATTACCTCCGATGGTACAGATGCTGGAGCTGCCGGGATCGGGCGGATAAATGAACCCCAGTTTCTCGACCGCCTGATGGAGGTTCGCCGTTATCACACCCGGTTCAACGGCGATCGTCAGATTTTCAGAATCGATTTCAAGAATCCTGTTCCAGTGTGCGGTGAGGAGAACAATGGAATTTTCCACCGGAAGCGCACCACCACTTAATCCGGTTCCGGATCCGCGAGGAACGATCGGAATGCGCTCCTCATTTGCAAGCAGGAGAATCCTGGAAATTTGGACAGCACTGGAGGGAAGCACGATGGCCGCCGGCATTTGGGGTTTCATCGCAGCGGCGTCGTAGGAGTACGCGATCCGCGACTCGGGAGAATCAAGAACATTCTCGGTGCCGACGATCTCCCGGAGCTTTTTGAGAACGGATGAATCCATAGATACAGTCAAATTTGACAAGAAACGTAATGAATTCGACCCTGAAAATCAAGGAAATCGTGACCATCTGCATGTACGATACCCTGGGAATGGAGATCCCCATTCTGGTAAATGAGGAAACGGAGTGTGAAACGACACTGCGAATCGAACGCGGGGTGCTTTCCACCGGGAATCTATTTCTACAGGATGGAAATCGACAGGTTTGGTCAGACGAAGAAGTTGGTCCTGATACGGTAAACTGACAATGTGAATAAATTAAAAACCCCCGTCAGAGTAATCCGGCGGGGGTCTTTCATTTCCGAAGGAGAGAACATCGTATCAGGCAACTTGCCTCCCAATGGCCCCGGCAACGGCACGAACTTCCGTCATGAGCTTTCCAAACGCAGCCGGCGTAAGAGATTGGTCCCCGTCAGAAAATGCCTCCGACGGCTTTGGGTGAACTTCTACGATCAATCCGTCGGCTCCGGCGGCAATGGACGCACGGCTCATCGGAATAATCAGGTCATGTCGTCCGGTTCCATGACTCGGATCGACAATGATCGGCAGATGGGAGAGCTGTTTCACAACGGGGACGATATTTAAGTCGAGCGTGTTGCGCGTGTATTCCACAAACGTCCGGATGCCTCGCTCGCAGAGGATGACCTGATCATTACCGCCGGAGAGGAGATATTCTGCACTCATCAGAAATTCGTTGAGTGTTGCAGAAAAATTCCGTTTCAGGAGAACGGGTTTCCTGATCTTCGAGAGAGCACGAAGGAGTTTCGTGTTCTGCATATTTCGCGCACCGACCTGCACGAGGTCGGCATACTCCGCGACGAGATCGACTTCGGCAGATTCCATAACCTCTGTCACAATGCCAAGGCCGGTTTTATTTCTCGCCCGCGCAAGGATCTTCAACCCGTCCTCTCCCAGCCCCTGGAATGAATACGGGCTCGTCCTTGGTTTGTATGCGCCGCCGCGGAGGAGCTTCCCTCCCATTTCTTTCACCGCAACAGCAGTCGTCAGGAGCTGCTCCTCCGTTTCGACCGAACAAGGGCCCGCAATGACGACAACATTGTTCCCGCCGATGGCTACCCCCGCAACATTGACGACCGAATTCTGTTTCTTAAAATCACGGCTTGCCAGTTTATAAGGTTTAAGAATGGCAATGACATTTTCGACGTGAGGCAGGAGCGACAGTTGCTCCTTCTTGATCAGACGCTCGTCGCCGATGACGCCGATAACCGTCCGCTCGACTCCCTTTGAGAGATGCGGGGTCAGACCGAGTTCGCTGATGCGTCGACAGACATGCTGCACATCCTCATCCGAGGCATGTGATTCCATGACAACTATCATGTACTTCTCCTTGTCAAAAACGAAAAACCCTGCTCGCAGGCAGGGTGTTCACTTCTCACAGCGATGAAATTTCGTTAGAAAGAAATGTACCCTGACCGGTGCGACCGGGGGTAATAATATCCGAAGTATATTGGTAGTCTGTATTCCACACATGAAGTATAACAAAGCCTTCAGATAAAAGCAAGACTACGCTTCACCGCGCAGGAACGACCACAATTCCCCGATGTATTCGTGAACCGCCCGATCAGCTTTCTCGAGCGATTCGGGCATGAGAAAGAAAGAGCTCGGTCTGATGCTCTCGGCTGGATGCACCATATAATCGGTCGGAGCAGGAATCGGACGCATGCCGCGTTTCATGAGGAGTTTCATGGATCGCGGCATGTGTACTGCAGATGTCACGAGGATAAATCGCTGCTTTCCGAGGAGTGGCTGGAGAAGACGTGCCTCATCTTCAGTGTCTTTTGACTCGCGTTCGAGCAGAATGTCCTGCCGATCAACCCCGAGAGAAACGGCAACATGTTCCATCATCTCGGCATCGCTTGTCGTATCGTACACCGATCCCCCCGAGAGAACAAGACGGGAACCTGTGATGAGCTTCTGAAGACGAATGCCTTCAATGAGCCGAACGAGTGCCGTCGGAGAGGATTCGCTCGTCACAGGGAGATTGACATCAGAGTAGTGCCCTCCACCAAGAACCACGATATACTTAATTCCCGAAAACTCCTGCGGAAGTAATCCCTCCGTGAAACCCGCGAGAACGGGAGGATACTTCTGTTCCAGTGGTCTCATCAGCATATCCGCCGTATCCCTGAATCCCACAAAACAGAGAAGAAGAAATCCGAGAATGACAAAAACCTTTCCACCGGTCTGTCTCCGGGTAAAGAGGAGCAGGACAATCCCGATCAGCAGTAACTCGGCTGGAATCATCAAAGGCGATGCAAGTGTGGAAAGATACTTCGCAAAGAATATGAACATGGGAATCCCGTGTATCGTGAAGACTATGCTTTTTGAAATCTCAGAGCCGCCGAATTGATGCAGTAACGGAGACCGGTCGGTCCCGGACCGTCATCAAAGAGATGACCCAGGTGAGCCCCACACCGTTTGCACATGACTTCCGTCCGCACCATTCCGTGACTTCGATCCTCAGTTTGGTCAACCGTCTGCGGCGATGCAGCCGATGTGAAGCTCGGCCAGCCGGTCCCCGAATCGAACTTCGCCCGAGAATCGAAAAGGAGAGCACCGCAACAAACACACTGATAATCTCCCTTCTCATGATGGTTCCAATACTCGCCGGTAAATGCGCGCTCGGTTCCTTTCCGGCGCGTGATTTCAAACTGGATTGGTGTCAATTCCTTCTTCCATTGCTCCTCGGTCATTTCAACGCGCTCACTCATCGAATTCTCCAGAAAAAGTTGCTTTGCCGGTTATCTGTATCCTTCCGCCTGAAGATTGAACAGCTCTGCATATCGTCCATGCTTTGAAAGAAGGTCATGATGGGCACCGATCTCGAGAATCTCTCCGTTTTCCAGAACGATGATCCTGTCTGCCATACGAACGGTGGAAAATCTGTGCGAGATCAACACGGCAGTTTTTCCCTGTGTTAGTTCGGCAAATCTCTGAAAGACTTCATGTTCCGCACGTGCATCAAGCGAAGCAGTCGGTTCGTCGAGAATCAGCAATTGTGCATCACGCATATACGCGCGTGCAAGTGCTATCTTCTGCCACTCGCCGAACGAAAGATCCACGCCGGTCGCAAATCGCTTTCCAAGAACCTGATTGTAACCGTTCGGAAGCCGGTCGATCACGCTGTTTGCAAGACTGCGTTCTGCCGCCTTTCGGATTCTTGGGACATTTTCAAGTTCATCGATTCGTCCGACGGCAATATTCTCGGATACCGTCATATGATAGCGGACGAAATCCTGAAATATAATCCCGATCTCGTGCCTCAGTTCCTCAAGATTGTACTCGCGCAGATCGACCCCGTCAAGGAGGATGCGTCCCTCGGAAGGATCATACAGACGCGCCAGAAGCTTCACAAGGGTAGTCTTTCCGGCTCCATTCTCCCCCACGAGTGCGAGTTTTTCGCCGGGGCGCATGTTGAAGCTGAGATGCCGGTTCGCCCAGCGATCGGAATTCGGATAGCGGAATCCCACATCTTCAAAGAAGAACCCGGTCTTGATCGGATGAGGAAAAGGCCGCGGGGACTTCGGTGACCGGACCAGGGGTTGAAGCCCGAAGAAATCGAAGAGATCTCCGAGGTAGAGTGCTCCCTCGGCCATCGTGGAGAACCTCATCAGAACATCCTGCAACAGTGATCTGAGACGGCTGAACGATCCGGCGAGAAAGGTGAGATCACCGAGTGTGAGCTGTCCCGTGACTGTTCTGAGGATGATGAGCACGTATGCTGCATAATAGCCGATGCTCCCGATCATGCCGAGGAATCCACCCCAGAGGGCGCGTTTCAACGCAATGGCGCGATTGCCGCGATAGAATTGTTCGGCCAGCTCCTTGTATCGCCCGGTCAGGAAATTCGAGAGGCCGAAGATCTTCACTTCCTTTGCAGTTTCATCGCTTGCTCCTGCGTACCGCAGCGTGTCGAGCTGACGACGCTCGGGAGTCCATTTGCGCATGAAGGAATAGCTCCGCGCATTGAAATGCGCTTCACCGAGAAATGCCGGCACGAGCGCCACGACGAGGAGGATGATGAGGAGCGGATTGAACGCAATAAGGCCGATGGCAAGAAATATCATCGTGATACTATCCTGCAGCTGAGCCAGTACCTGTGCCATAAGCGCGGTCCGTCCGATCGTCTGCTGCCGCGCACGTTCCAGTTTGTCGTAGAACGTGGAGTCTTCAAAATATGAAAGATCCAATAGCGCCGCATGTTCCATGAGGCGGACCGAAGTGCTGTTGGCAAAGAGGTCGCCGAGCAGACTATCAATGAGGGCGATCGCTCTTGCGAGGATATCGGAAACCACCGCAACAACAAATTCCGCCCCGACAAGGAACCAGAGATGCGTGAATTCCGCATCGCCTTTCACACGGATGAGGTAGACAATCTCATTGATGATGAGTTTGCCGACATACAAGAGGACGAGCGGCGCCGCGGCGCGGAATACGCGGAGGAAAATATTGGCAACCGTCAGCACGCGGCTTGTTTCCCAGATCAGGCGGAAAAGCTCGGGGAGATTTCGCATTGCGCGAAAGCGCTCCCTCAGCGTGAGGGGCTCTTTTCCTTCCATCAGTGGGCGGGAAGGAGTACCTGTGGATTGAGGGGACATTCGGCGCTAGTGAAATTATCGAACGCTCATGGCAGAATCCGGGAGAGCGTATTGTTCAAAATACGCGATCAGCAGAGCTTGACGAGAAAATAGTTCTTGTTACCTTTCCGGAGAACAAGAAATTTTCCATGGAGAGCATCGGAGAGTCTCAATCTTCGGGTCTCCTCGGCAATCCGGTCGTTATTGAGATAAATGCCTCCTGATTGAATGGATCGCCGCGCGTCCCCTTTCGACTTCACGGCCCCTGATGTGACGAGAACATCAAGCAGAGGCAGGCCATCCCCACCGAGCTGAGTTTTTTGGATTTCCACCGAGGGTACATCGCTGAAGATTTCCACCAAGTCTCTTTCTTCCACCCTCCGGATATCCCCGGTGCCGAAAAGAACATCCCGCGCGGCGAGAGCTTTTTGTACTGCCGACTTTCCATGGAGCATTTCCGTAACTTCCGACGCGAGTTTTGCCTGGGCCTTTCTCTCCTGTGGTGCAGAACGCACAGAGTCCTCAAATTCCTCGACCTCTTTCTGTGAAAGAAGAGTGAAGAACCTGAGGTATCTGACAACATCCTGATCGTCAGTGTTAAACCAGAATTGCCAGAATTTGTATGGTGAGGTGCGCTCCTGGTCGAGCCAAACTGTCCCGCTTTCCGTCTTTCCAAACTTCACTCCGGCTGATGTTGTGATGAGCGGGAAGACGAGTGCGTGTACTTCTTCTCCGCGCATGCGGCGTATGAGATCCGCTCCGGCGACAATATTTCCCCACTGGTCGCTTCCCCCCATTTGCAGAGTGCAACGATACCGGTCGAACATCTGCAGATAATCGATCGATTGAAGAAGGGAATAACTGAATTCGGTAAAGGAGATCCCCTGTTCCTGATCGATGCGGTTCTTGACGGAATCCCTTGCAAGCATTTCATTCACGGAAAAGTGTTTTCCATAATCCCGGAGAAATTCCATCATGGAAAGTTTCGTCAGCCAATCGGCATTATTGATGAGACGTGCCGGATTTCCTTTCACCTTGAAATCGAGAAATGATTCCAGTTGTTTCTTGATGGATTCCAGATTGGATTCAATCTCTTCCTTCGTAAGGAGTTTGCGTTCCTGGGTTTTGCCGCTCGGATCGCCGATCATTCCGGTACCGCCCCCCGCGATTGCGATCGGCGAATGGCCTGCCCGCTGAAAATGCACAAGCCCCATGATCGGCAGCAATGACCCGACGTGCAGGCTCGATGCAGTCGGATCGAAACCGATATACCCCGTGATCTTGCTCGCGAGATGTTTCTCGACATCCCGCGTTTTGGAGTGAATCAGACCGCGCCACTCCAATTCAGAATAAAATGTATCCATTCAACTTCCCTGTTCCAATGTGCAATGCAGAAAAAAGCTCAATGGCTCTCCACGAATATCTTGAATGTAAGAAAAAAATCCGTTATCTTTACCCGCCAAAATGAATCTCATTCGCCTATGGCATTGATCGAAGAAGAACCCCGGCATCCCCTCCGGACACTCCTCCTTGTGGGGTGTCCTTCGTTTCTGATCGCGGTCGTTCTCTCCCTGGCTTCCCACGAGCTTATCCACGTTCTTGCAAACAGAGCTGCATGCATACCGGCGTCGGAAACCACGGCGATCTTCTCGATCGGAGACGCATCAGAGCCGCATACGACGTGTCCCCTTTCGTCAGCGCTGGCCACATGCTGGACATTTTGCCTTGCCATCGTGTTTTTCGCGCTCTACCTCCGGCATCCGCGCAATCTTTTTCTCGGCACCATGGCATTCGTCAATGCGAGCATCCGCCTTCCGGAGACGATTACGGTTTTCCTTCAACTCCTCTTTAGTTCAAGATACCGGATACCTGTCGACGAATACCGGTCACTCGCACTCCTGGGGTTGAAGGACCCCACGATCTCGGTTCTCCTGATGTGCTTTTTTTCGCTGACAGTTCTTTTTCTTACGATCAGCATCATTCATGACACGAAAACCGTACCCTGGAAGTGGGGCGTCGCTCTGGTTCTCTTCATTCTCCTCGGACCGATCCAGAATCTGATCCGGCTATGCTTCCTGCCGATGATCTCCTGAGATTACAGGAGGCAAAGTCAGAGTAAATCCTCCGCGCACGCCGCAGCGGCAAATCCGCTCTTCACCGCTCCCTCAATAGTCGCCGGTAGGCCTGTCGCAGTCCAGTCGCCCGCCAGAAAGAAATTCCGGACCGGCGTCCGCGTTCCCGGCCGTTGCGAATCGATTCCAGCCGTTGAGGAGAGGGTGGCTCTCTTTTCCTTGATGACGAGGGAGTGCACAAGAGCCGCCTTCGCTGCGGCGGGGTAGACACCTGCGACCTCGTCGAGCGCAAGACGAACGAGTTCCTCCTTTGACCAATCGATCAGTTCGAACGCCCCGCTGATGACACAGGACACGGCGCCGGGGCTCGATCCGTGCTCACGTATGATTTTCCTTCTGTTGAAAATCCACTGAATCTGCCTTCCGATCAAACCAACGAACGTCA
>Ga0335082_10003778_pt1 | contig 16465 bp, 20 predicted proteins | sample Lox_Sample_41_FD_206718 | JGI IMG/M metagenome (GOLD analysis project Ga0335082, IMG submission 206718) | Soil microbial communities from Loxahatchee National Wildlife Refuge, Florida, United States - Lox_Sample_4.1 | ecosystem: Environmental > Terrestrial > Soil > Wetlands | place: USA...
GGTAACCCGGTGATCGTCATGGATGAACGCAGTTCGGAGATGACGAAGTACGCGGCAAATGCATTTCTTGCGACGAAGATCTCATTCATGAATGAGATTGCAAATCTCTGCGATCGCGTTGGGGCAGATGTCGATATGATCCGGAAGGGAATCGGAACCGATCCGCGGATCGGCATGCAATTCCTCTTTGCCGGCACCGGCTATGGGGGATCCTGTTTTCCGAAGGATGTGAGTGCCCTTGCAAAAACCTCCAAGGAATATCACTACGACTTCAGGATTCTTAATTCCGTGGAGTGGGTAAACAAACAACAACGGATCCAGTTTGCAAAGAAGATCATTTCGCATTTCGGCAAGAACCTGCGAGGAAAGACCATTGCCGTCTGGGGACTCTCATTCAAACCGAATACCGACGACATGCGTGAGGCACCCTCCCTGACGGTCATCGACGAATTGCTGAAACAGAAAGCAGTGGTTCACGCACATGATCCAGTTGCAAATGAAGAGGCCAGAAAGCATTTCGGCGACTCTATCAGGTATTTCAAGAGCAATTATGATGCACTGAAAGGGGCCGATGCTCTTGTCGTGATGACCGAATGGAATGAATTCCGGCGGCCGGACTTCGCGAAAGTGAAATCTCTGATGAGTGGCAGCGTCATATTCGACGGCAGGAACATCTACAACCCCCAGGTATTGCACGAATTGGGCTTCACGTACTATGGCATCGGTCGCGGGCGGACAAATGCCGACAGGTAATCCGGTCAGCGTTGTTACCGGTGGGGCGGGATTCCTCGGGTCCCATCTCTGTGACCGGCTCCTCGCAGAGGGGCACAGCGTCATCTGCATCGATAACCTGATCACGGGAGACACCGCAAACATTGCACACCTGTTTGGCCATGAGAGGTTCCGCTTCGTTCACCATGATGTGACGAACTACATTTTCATCGAGGGTGCCGTCCACAATGTTCTCCATTTTGCTTCCCCGGCAAGCCCGATCGACTACCTGAAACTGCCCATCCAAACGTTGAAAGTCGGTTCACTCGGCACACACAAAGCCCTCGGTCTCGCCAAGGCCAAGGGTGCGCGCTTTCTTCTTGCGACAACTTCCGAGGTGTATGGAGATCCGCTCGTTCATCCGCAGCCCGAATCCTATTGGGGAAATGTCAATCCGATCGGCTTCCGCGGTGTCTATGATGAAGCCAAGCGCTTCTCGGAGGCAATGTCGATGGCATATCATCGATACCACGGTGTCGAAACCCGGCTTGTTCGCATTTTTAATACCTACGGCCCGCGCATGCGTATCAACGACGGAAGGGCGATACCGGCATTTATGGCACAGGCGTTGAGGCATGAAGACGTGACTGTTTTTGGCGACGGGAGCCAGACCCGCAGTGTGTGCTATGTCGATGATCTCATCGACGGCATTTACCGTCTCCTTCTTTCCAATATCTCGGAACCCGTAAATATTGGGAACCCCGACGAGATTCCCATGTTACAACTTGCAAAGGAGATTATCGAGCTGACGGGGAGTCCGAGCAAGATCGTTTTCAAAGAGCTGCCCGAGGATGATCCAAAGATTCGGCAGCCGGACATTACGAAAGCACGATCGCTTCTCGGCTGGTCGCCGAAGGTACGCCGCATGGACGGACTGAAGAAAACTCTCGAATATTTCAAAACCAAGATCGTTCCTCCGTCCGGCAAGAAATAGGATCACCTTCATGAACCGATTTCTTGTCGCGGTGTTCCCGGCACTGTGTGCGATTTCCTCACCCTGCTTTTCCGGCGGTTTCCCGGCCGGTACTCTCGGCAATTCTCTAAATCCCGCGTTTTCTTCCACCGTTCATTCTCCCCTCTGGTGCGCTCCGGATACGTCGGATTCTTCAGCCGCCATTTCGACCGGTGCCAACGAAAAAGTCAATACAGGCCGGCTCATTCTGGTGGGAAGCACGCTCACGCTCTCCATGGTGACGATTCACATCTACCAGCAAAACGGCTGGTGGAAGGATAATCGGGCTCCGTTTCATTTTGAGGAAGATCTCGTGTACGGACTGAATGTCGACAAGTTCGGTCATTTCTTTGGAGCCACGTTGATGGAATTTGCTTTAAGCAAGACACTGGTATGGGCAAATGTTTCTGAACAATCTGCGCTTTACCTGGGATCGGCAGGGGCGCTCCTCTTTCAGACGTATGTTGAGGTTGAAGATGGCTTCTCAACCTGGGGATTTGACCGTGTGGATTTTGCGTCGGATCTTGCCGGGTCTCTCTGGCCGATTGCCCGTTATCACATACCGTCACTGAGATATGTCGATATGAAACTGAGCTATCATCCGTCATCACTTCTTGGCAAACCGGGAGGAACAGGATTTAAAGGTCAGAAACATCTGATGATTGATGATTACGAAGGCCAGACAATTTGGTTCTCGCTCAAAGTCGGCCAGCTCCTTCCCAGTCAGATCAGGAGTATCTGGCCGGAATTCCTCGGCCTTTCACTCGGCTACGGAGTTCGCGAAGTTGTCGGGCCGAACCCGTATCGTGTCTATTTTCTGGCCCCCGACATCGATGCCACGAAAATCATCCCGCCGTCCACACCTTTCCTCAAGACGCTCGGCGAAGCATTGAACTTCGTCCATCTTCCGCTTCCTGCCGTTCAATTCCTTCCGGGAACTGTTTGGTACGGTCTCTACTTTTGATTCTTGATTTTCACACCCTCGTTACGTATTTTGAAAAAGTGCTTTTCTGACACGTTTTTCCGCTTCACACCAAAACTCTCGGCACGTACTCATCAAACAGTCATAGGGGTCAGCATATGCCATTAAAAACGGGCGATAAGGCGCCACAATTCACACTCACCGACACCGAGCGAAAAGAGCGTTCGCTCGGAGAATTTCTCGGAAAGAAAACAGTGCTCGCATTTTATCCGGGAGCGTTCACGGGAGTGTGTACAAAAGAATTATGCACGTTTCGCGATTCTCTCTCGAAACTGAATTCGCTCGACGCCCAGGTCGTGGGTGTCAGCGTCGATTCGCCTTTCTCGAACAAGGCCTTTGCGTCGGCGAACGGCCTCACCTTTCCGCTTCTGAGCGACTACACACGAGTAGTATCGAAAGCATATGCAGGAGTGCACGACGACTTCGCCGGGCTCAAAGGATATACTGCTTCGAAACGGGCGGTATTTGTTTTGGATAAATCCGGAATCGTGAAGTATACATGGATATCCGAAAATCCCGGCGTGGAACCGCCGTATGAAGAAATTACGCAGGCCGTTGCCGCTGCGTAAGGAGAATGCCGACCATGGCTCTTGTTTTGGGTGACAAAGCACCGGACTTTTCGCTTCCCTCGACCGATGGTGAAGTGCTCTCACTGAAGGATTTTCTGGGAATGAAAGTGGTTCTCTATTTTTATCCGAAGGATGACACTTCCGGATGCACGAAGGAAGCGTGCTCATTTCGTGATAATCTTGCACGTGTGAAACGGAAGGGTGCGGTTATCCTTGGGGTAAGTGCCGATTCCGTCGAATCGCATCAGCACTTTACGAAGAAGTTCGAACTCCCGTTCCCGCTCCTCAGCGACGAATCGAAATCCATGATCAAGGCGTACGGTGTGTGGAAGGAAAAGTCGATGTATGGCAGAAAATACATGGGTATCGAGCGCACGACGTTTATTATTGATGAACGCGGGAAAGTGCAGCACATTTTTCCAAAAGTGAAAGTGGATGGACACGTTGACGAGGTACTCGAACACTTATAAACCGGTTCGTTGAGCCGGCACATTCCGCTGGAAGGATAAATAAGCTCATGGTGTATTTGACCAGAAAAGAACATTTTTGTGCATCACATCGTCTCTTCAATCCGAAATTCAGCGAAAAGCAAAACCTCGAGATTTACGGAAAGTGTGCCTACCCGAACGGTCATGGACACAATTACGAGCTTGAGGTGACAGTTTCGGGGGAACCGGATCCCGAGACCGGAATGATTCTTGATCTGAAAAAACTCTCGGACATCATTGAGGAACAGATTCTGAAGCACGTCGACCACAAACATCTCAATCTTGATGTGGAGTTTCTGAAGGAGGTCATCCCGACGGCGGAAAATCTCGCCATGGTTTTCTGGGATATCCTTGCCCGGAGAATATCGCCGGGAAAACTCTCGTGTGTGAGAGTATATGAGACTCCGAACAATTATGCCGAATATCGGGGAGAACATCGATGACGAAGAATGCGAACGGGGAAAAACTCGAGAGGGTCTTTCGGGAGCTGCTTTCCCTGATCGGTGAAGACCCGAAACGTGAGGGATTGGTGCGGACTCCCGAACGCGTCGCCGAGTCGTACAGGTTTCTCACGAACGGCTATCACGAAGATATCCACTCCCTGCTCAACGGAGCGATCTTCACGGAGAAGTATGATGAAATGGTGATCGTGAAAGATATCGATTTCTTTAGCCTCTGCGAGCATCATCTTCTGCCGTTTTACGGGTGGGTTCATGTCGCGTATATTCCGAACGGAAAAATTCTCGGGCTCAGCAAGATACCACGGATCGTAGAGGTCTTCGCCCGTCGCCTGCAGGTCCAGGAACGCTTCACGCAGCAAATTGCCGATACTCTCTTCGAAGTTCTCGAACCCGACGGTGTGGCGGTGGTGGCCGAAGCGAGACATCTCTGTATGATGATGAGAGGGGTTGAGAAACAGAACTCGGTTGCCACGACCAGCGCTATGCTCGGGTCATTCCGCGAGGACGAGCGTACCCGGAACGAGTTTCTGAAACTGATTAACAGCAAACTCTCCTGAAATGCCCGGGAAGAACACCCCAAAGATCTTTGCGCGCAAGCCGGTCGTCTGGGTCGTCGGCGCCTCGCGCGGAATTGGACGGGAGATCGCCCTTCAGTTCTCGTTCCTTGGGCTGAATGTCTGCTGCTCGGGAAGGAATCGAAGAGCGCTTGCCGCAACTGTCGACAACATCTCACGCCTTGGCGGAAACGCCTTTTCCTTTCCATGCGATGTGACGGACCATCGCTCCGTGCGTCTGGCAGCAGCCGCGATCCGAAAACGCGTCGGCGAAGTCGACATTCTCGTGAATAATGCAGGAGTAACGGTATTTAAGTCGTTCATGGAGACGGGAGAAATGGAATTCTCCAACATCCTGGCGACCAATCTTCTCGGGCCCGTTTACTGCATAAAAGCCGTCCTGCCGTCGATGATGAAACGAAAGAAGGGATGGATCATCAACATCCTTTCGAACGCCGCCATCAAGGTATTCGAAGGATCCACCGCATACACGGCATCGAAAGCGGGCATGCTGGGCTTGTCCCGTGTTCTGAGGGAAGAGTTACGCTTTTCCCGTGTCAAGGTCATGAGCGTTATTCCCGGCGCGACGGCAACCACCATGTGGAGCGGTTCGGATCTCCGGAAATTCGCCCGCCGGATGATGAGCGCGAAGGGTGTGGCAGAGGCGGTCGTCGCGGCCTATAGCATGCCGGATGACGTTGTTGTTGACGAGATTCTTCTCCGCCCACTTCAGGGTGATATCGACTGAACATGCGCGGGAATATCAGGCCAAAGGAGTTCAGTGAAATTACAGCATAAGATCGCTCTTGTCACCGGTGCAGGAAGAGGGATCGGAAAATCGATTGCGCACGCGTTGGCACGGGAAGGAGCTTCCGTCGTTGTTGCCGCAAGGAGCAGCTCGGAAGTCGATGCTCTGGCGCGTGCGATCGTCGCGGAGGGAGGGAAAGCGCTCTCTGTGCCGGCAGATGTCTCCATCGAAGCAGATGTCAGCAAACTTGTTGAACGGACTGTCGAGGCATTTGGAAGGATCGATATCCTGGTGAACAATGCCGGGATCGGATCGTTCGCTCCCGTCACACGTCTTGCCACCGATGACTTCGACAGAATGTGGAGTGTGAATATGCGGGGAGTCTTTCTCTGCACGAAGGCCGTCCTTCCCTCCATGATGAAACAGAAATCGGGAGATATTGTGAATGTGTCGTCTCTCGCAGGGCGTAATGCTTTCGTCGGCGGGGCGGGTTATGCCGCAACGAAATGGGCACTCATCGGATTTTCAAGATGTCTCATGCTCGAAGTGCGTGAGTTTAATATTCGCGTGATTACCCTTTGTCCTGGATCCGTTGATACCGGTTTTGGCGGCGGGAGTGCAAAACACTCCGATGCGATTCCGAAGGCGGAAGATATCGCGCAGGTGACTGTCGATACGCTTTCACTTCCGAGAAATGTCATGGTGAGCGAAGTTGACATCCGTCCGACGAATCCTCCCAAATAGCCATTGTTTTGATCCTACGGCATCGCCGGAATGGAATCTTCCACAACTCTCGAGCGTCGGTACGATTCCAACGACGGATGATCCTGAATCCCGTTGCTTCCTCATTTACACGGCTCAGTAATATGGCTGAGCGAAAAACCGGAACCGTGATTTACCGGCGAGCGCTTTCCCCCGTATTGGAGATCTTCCGTCTTGCACCGGAAGAGGGAAGTCCGTTCCCTGAATACAAGAGCGGCCAGTTCCTTGCCCTCTCCCGCGATAATTGTCGCCTCACAAAAAAGCTCCAGTTAGCCGATGGATCCCCCAGCTATGCTTACGAGCTTGACGAAAAGGGGAACGTGAAGCGGGGAACAGTGACACATTCGTACTCGATAGCGTCCGCACCAGCCGAAACCAGGCAGAACGGCTATCTTGAATTTTACGTCGTGCTGGAACTTGTCAAGGTGGAAACTCCTGGCCGGCTCTCCGAGTCGTTGTTCGAGATCAACCCTGAAGTGGATAACAGGGTCCATTATGTCAACAAGATCACCGGTGATTTCACTCTGGAGAAACGTGCGGCGGGCGCGAGGAATATCGTCATGGTTGGAACCGGGACCGGACTCGCCCCATTTTCCTCGATGGTGAAACAGGTATACCATGAAGCGCTTGAGGGAAAAGGTCACCCGGCCCGATTTACACTCTTCCACGCGAACCGCACGCTGAGGGAGCTCGGATATCACGACGAGTTGCTTTCGATCGAGGCATCGGGGAAAATCGACTTCACGTATATTCCGTCGATCAGCAGACCAACACCTCACGAGCGGGAGAATCCCGCCATAGGGCTAGGCAGAGCCAATAACGTTCTCAGATCAGTGCTGGAGATGCCGTTAAGTGAAGAAGATCTCGTGCAGAAGGCACGGCAGGAGGGAGGAGACGTTACGAGGGCAGAGGCAGTGCTGAAACGAACCGTCCACCCCGTGCTTCCCCGTCAGGTCAGGATGGATGAATTGAGAAACCGGATCAGTTCTGAATCGACCGTGATTCTCACGTGCGGCAATCCACGTCTCATGGAAGATGTCCGGAGTATCGCAGCGAAAAATTCAATCCGTTTCGAAATGGAGGAATGGTAGCTTAGTTCCGCGACCCGAGGTCGGCGTATAAGCTGAGAATGCAGTTCCTGCAAAAATTGACAAGCTTGTAATCACCGACTTGCCGTACGACGAGCATCTCTTTCGGAAACTCCCCGCGACAAATCGAGCATCGTTCCATTAGCTGGCCTGCGGGGGCGGATGTTCTCTTTCCCAGGATCTTGAATCCAAAGAATGCCACCAGGAGAAGAATGCCAAGAAATACGACAGCAAGAATCGTTACCGCCATACGTCACATTTTTACGCTTACGGAAATTCCGTCACGGAGTGGAATAATGGTGGTGAAGAGTTCCCTCGAAGAATGGATGAGACGATTATACGTGAGGATGCCCGCAGTTTCGACGTCGGGATGTGCCTCGAAAATTCTGCCGCTCCAAAGGACATTATCGGCAATGAGCAGACCCCCCGTGCGGAGCCGCGGCATCGCTTTCCGGAGAGCCTGCGGATAAAATCGCTTGTGAATGTCGATGAAGATAATGTCGAAAAGACCGTTCGTCTTCTCTGCAACCGAAAGCGCATCCCCGACGAGATACGTTATCCTCTGTGACATTCGTGCACGGGAGAAGTACTTCCGTGCAGCATCGACGAGCTCCTGACGATCCTCAGTGCAGATAATCTCTCCATCCTTTCCGATCGCCTTTGCGAACCAATATGCCGAATAGCCGTAGCCGGAACCAAGCTCGAGTATCCGTCTTGCCCCAATCGATTTTGCGAGAAGAAACAGCATCCTTCCCACGAGCGGGCCGACGATCGGGAAATTGTTGGATGCCGCAAAGCGTTCCATCTCATCAAGCACGCTATCCCGGTCGGGGATCATGCCTGTGAGGTATTCCTGGATTTTCGGATCGAGTATGTCCATCTGTGACTAATATAGGAAGATCTCGCTGAAAATCAACGTTTTCTCCCGACGTTGCATCTGAACTTGCATTTTTTCATCTTAAAATAAGCTAGAGGAACACACATGAATCGTACCGAAGCCCTGCAAATTTTGAAGGAGTACACGAAGAGCGATGCTCTTCTGAAACACATGTTCGCCGTCGAATCGGCAATGCGATGGTACGCGAGGAAGTTTCAGGAGGATGAGGAACGCTGGGGAGTTACCGGGCTTCTCCACGACTTTGATTATGAGAAGTTTCCCAATGCTCCCGATCATCCGCTGAAGGGATCGGAGATTCTGAAAGAGAGGGGAGTCGATGACGAGACTCGAAGGGCGATCCTGGGTCACGCAACCTACACCGGCGTTCCGCGAGACACCCAAATGGCGAAGACCCTCTATGCCTGCGATGAACTGTGTGGATTTATCATGGCATGCTCTGTGATCCGGCCGAACAAGATCGCTGATCTTGAGGTATCTTCCGTCAAGAAGAAGTTGAAGGATAAGGCGTTTGCACGGAACGTCAACCGGGGAGATATCAGCGAAGGAACCGCTGAACTTGGTGTTCCGCTGGATGAACACATCCGCAACGTTATCGATGCGATGAGATCGATTTCCGCAGAACTCGGCTTGTGAAGATGTTACCGGAATATTGAAAATTGAAGCGCTGCCGGACGAAACGGAATCAAAAACGCTTTACCGCTGTTGATAGAAGTGAAGCCGTTTTCGAGTGACTGATCGTGTTCCACATCACAAAAAGACATCCGAAAAGGTGTTTTCATTATATACTCGAAGAGCCTGAAGTTCATGTAATGCACTCTCTTATTACGAAAATCGTGGAAGCAATTGACCGTTCGACGGCTGCATGTTGTCGTGGCCAATGGAAAGGGAGATGTCTGTTCTGCTGAATGTGCCGAATCGCATACCGTAATGCACGAAGCCCTTTCTCAGAATAGATGAAGGGCTTCACTGTTTTTATAGAGGAACCCTGATGGAAACGACGAAACATATGACTCTTGCTGCCGAGCGATGCGACAGGAACTCGCTTCTTGGCCAGATCGGGAATACGCCGCTACTGCGATTGAAAAATATCGGCGTCCCTGGCGTGGACGTTTTTGCGAAAGCGGAGTGGTTTAATCCGGGTGGATCGGTAAAGGATCGCGCAGTACTGAACATGCTTCTGGAGGCGGAACGGGTCGGGCGATTGCGGCATGACCTGAAGATTATCGACGCAACAAGCGGTAACACCGGCATTGCCTATGCGATGATCGGAAGCTTGCTGGGGTACACGGTTGTTCTGGCTATGCCGGCCAATGCGAGCGAGGAACGGAAACGTATTCTGCGGGCATACGGTGCAGAGTTGATCCTGACGGATCCGCTCGAAGGTACCGATGGCGCCCAGCGAAAAGTGAAGAGTATCGTTTCGGCATCGCCGCGGGAGTATTTTTATCCCGACCAGTACAACAATCCGCACAACTGGCGGGCTCATTACGAGACAACAGCACCGGAAATCTGGTCTCAGACCAATGGAAAGATCACTCACTTCGTTGCAGGGCTCGGCACAACGGGAACATTTATCGGGACCTCCAGGAGACTCAAAGAGTTGAACCCGAAAATTCAATGCATTTCGGTCCAGCCGGATCTCCCGCTGCACGGAATAGAGGGGCTGAAGGACTTGTCCTCCGCGATGGTGCCCGGAATCTACGATCCATCGGTGGCCGATGAGGAACGCCTTGTTTCAACTGAGGATGCAGTTGCCATGATGCGGCGACTGGCAAAGGAAGAGGGGCTCTTTGCCGGCGTCTCGAGCGGTGCAGCGATGGCCATTGTGCTACGCATCGCCGAGGAGTTGAATTCCGGTACAATTGTTACGATATTTCCCGATGGCGGTGACAAGTATCTCAGTGAACAATCCTTGAACGGAGAATAAATCATGCTTCGGATATCCCGCGAACTCATCCGACGGATTTCGCTCCATGGTGAACGAACGTATCCGGAAGAATGTTGCGGTGCGCTCTTCGGTACGGAGGGAGAAGGCATTCGAACTGTTCTGCAAATCGAGGAAATCTCCAATACGCAGGATGTGAACCGTGACCGGCGGTTTTCTCTTACCCCCCTCCAATACCGGGCGGCGGAACGTAAGGCACTGGAATTGCATCTCACTCTTCTCGGGTTCTATCATTCCCATCCGGATCATCCGGCCGAGCCGTCGCAGTTCGACCTGGAACATGCGTTCCCATGGTTTTCGTACGTGATCCAGACGATCTCCGGAGGGAAGTCCGGTATCGTGACATCTTGGATTTTGGATGAAAGCCGGACGCGGTTTAATGAACAAACGATAAGCGAAGAGACGACATAAAGGAAGAGCTATGAGTGTGAACGTCATGATTCCCACCCCGTTACGGCCGTATGCGGATTCTCACGACCGTGTCTCGGTCGATGGAACGACGGTGAGCGAAGTACTCTCCGGTCTTGTTACCAAACATCCTGCGCTGAAACGACACCTCTATGGAGATGATGGGAAGCTGAGAACCTATGTCAACATCTATGTGAACGACGAAGATATCCGGTATCTCGAAAAGGAGAAGACTGGCGTGAAAGCGGGAGATGTCGTCAGCATCGTTCCGTCCATTGCCGGAGGAACAGCCGAGACGACCACCGAAAATGTCGACCTTTCCAGGGAGGAGATGCTGCGCTATAGCCGGCATCTCATCATGCCTGAAGTGGGATTGGAAGGGCAGAAGAAGCTCAAGGCCGCAAGTATCCTTCTCATCGGCGCCGGAGGTCTTGGTTCTCCCCTCGGACTCTACCTTGCCGCCGTGGGCGTTGGGACGATCGGGATTGTCGATTTCGACAAGGTGGATATCACCAATCTGCACCGGCAACTTCTCCATGGAACATCCGATGTGGGGAGATCCAAACTTGAATCTGCAAGAGAGCGGCTTCACGAGGTTAATCCGAATGTCCGCGTCGAGACGTACGAAACACGGCTTACCTCTGAGAACGCGTTGGAGATCCTCGCACCCTATGATGTCGTGATTGACGGAACGGATAATTTTCCCACGCGCTATCTCGTGAATGATGCCTGTGTTCTGCAGGGAAAACCGAATGTGTACGGGAGTATCTTTCGATTTGACGGGCAGGTAACCGTCTTTGATGCGCGGAAAGGACCCTGCTACCGCTGTTTGTATGCCGCGCCTCCGCCTCCGGGACTCGTTCCGAGTTGTGCAGAAGGAGGCGTTCTCGGTGTGCTCCCAGGAATCATCGGAACGCTCCAGGCACTTGAAGCGATCAAGCTGATCATCGGTCATGGTGAAGTTCTCATCGGACGGCTTATTTTGTTTGATGCATTCACGATGAAGTTCCGCGAGCTGAAATTGAGGAAGGATCCTCATTGTCCGATCTGTTCCGCAAACCCCACAATCCATGAGTTGATCGACTACGAACAGTTTTGCGGAATTCTCCCCCATCCCACAAACGGGACGAACGAATTTGAAATCAGCGTGGAAGAATTGAAATCACGCCTCGATCGAGGCGAAGACCTTTTCATCCTCGATGTTCGCCAGCCGCATGAATATCAGATCAATAATCTGAACGGCCTGCTCATTCCGCTCGACCAGCTGGCGGGCCGCGTTCGTGAGCTTGACTCGTCCCGTGAAATTGTTGTTCACTGCAAGATGGGAGCCCGCAGCGCACGCGCGGTCGATTTCCTGCGACAGGCAGGCTTCAAGAAAGTCCGGAATCTTGTGGGAGGTATCGATGCGTGGGCAGAGAAAATTGATCCCGCGATGAATCGCTATTAGCTTCTCCACCCGTTGCATTCCTCGTTTCTTGTAACTCTTCAAATATTTCCCTACATTCTTCCTTTCACATTGTGGAGATTTTTCTATGCGCAGAGTCCTGACGCTGCTTGCAATCTGTTTTGTGATGCTTGAAGTCCCGCTTCTTGCACAAGACGATGAGGAACCCGTTCCACCGCCGCACGGCCATCCACAAACCAAGTTCGGCGTGGCAGGAGGATTCACGCAGAATTTCTTATTCCTCAATCTCGATCCTATCAACCAGGTCCTGCGCAATAATAATGCTGCGGATCTTGGTAACGGTCCGATCACGATGCTCGGCGGTCAGGGGTATGGATACATTCTGCTTCTTCCGAATGTTCGTGTCGGCGGGGTAGGCGCAAGCGGAAACATCTCATCACTGTCATTGCTCGGCGTGACGCGCCGGGAGGTCGATCTCTCCGTGGGATACGGAGGTGTGACCATCGACTACGTTCTGCCTGTTGCGGGCCATCTCGATCTCGCCTTCGGCGTCGTCCTCGGAGGAGGAAGCGTCAATTTGAAGATCACACGGGATAATGGCTCTCCAAAAACGTGGGATGCGATCTGGAATCAGTTTAAGAATAACGATTCGACCGCAAGTGAGTTCACGAAGAACCTCTCAGGTTCGTTCTTTGTCGTTCAGCCGTCAATCAATGTGGAGTATGCTCTGCTCCGGTGGCTTGGTGTCCGGGTGGGTGCCTCGTACAACGGCATGGTGGGAGGAAACTGGAAGGTGGACGGCAGTTACGACTTTATCGGGGTTCCATCTGAAATTAACGGCAAAGGATTCATGATCAACGGGGGAATTTTTCTCGGCTTCTTCTATTGATGCAGCACGTGGAGTTTGCCGGAATGCGGATTATGCCTTCCTGCTTTCAGTAAACTGAACGGTCTTCCAGGATTCAAAGAGCGGTTTCAGCCTGTTCCGTTGATATTTCCCCGTTGATGTTACAGGAACATCGTCACCAAACTGTACCACTTTCGGGCATTTCTGGAAAGAAAAAAACCGTCGACAGTAATCAATGACATCTTTCTCGGTGAGCGTGGATCCATCCTTCACCTGAACGTACGCACCGATTTCTTCCCCATACCAGTCATTGTCGAATCCCACCGCCAGGCCGGTTTTTATTCCCGGCATATTCATCAGCACTTCGTCGATTTCGAACGGTGAGATGTTTACTCCCCCGCGAATAATAAGTTCCTTGATACGTCCGGTGATGAAAAAGAATTTTCGTCCCTTCTCATCCTTCCTGAAAAATCCCTCGTCTCCGCTCCGGAACCACCCATAAGCAAATGTGGCCGCATTGGCCTCGGGATTGGCATGATACTCCTTCATCACGTTGTGTCCGCGGATGACAATCTCCCCTTTTTCTCCCTCCGGGAGCTCCCTTCCCCGGTCATCATGTATCGTCATCTCGTTGATCGGGAGAGGTACACCAATCGCCGGGAAGCCGTAGTTGCCCAGCCACCGGCGATGATCTGCGGGTGAGAGATCTCTCGGCAGGAAACAGGAATAGCATGTTGTTTCCGAAAGCCCGTACCCGTGGATAATGGGAATGTGGAACTGATCCTCGAACCTGATGGCGAGCTCGACGGTTAACGGACCCGCACCGCAAATGATATGTTGCAGACATCCTGCATCCGGCGAATTGGTCGTGCTTTCCTCGTGAAGCAGGAATTGCAGGAGTGTCGGGACAACACTGACCACGCTCACACGCTCTTCAGCGATCCGTTTGAAGAACAGATCAGAATGAAATTTCTCATTCAGTACGACACTGCTCCCTGCGAACAATGGCGCCATCAGCGTGACGACGATCCCGTTGACGTGATGAATCGGGAGGACGCACATCATGCGCTGATCGGGCCCGACCCCGTGCCAGTCCGCAATCGCTTTTGCATCGATGAGGAGATTATACTGTGTGAGAACGACTCCCTTGGGAAGGCCGGTGGTGCCGGAAGTGTACACGATCAGGGCTTCGTCGTCGGGAGAAATTGCCCGGTTTGCTTCCACCTGCGTCGGTTCTTTTGAGATGGCATCATGAAACTCGATCAATCTCTCCCACTTCTTCAGTGGAGCTCCTGTTTCGTGCTCGCGAATTCGTACGATTGTTCTGAGAGAAGGGATATCCCGGTCGATTTCTTCCATTCGGCTCAGGAATCGATCACGCACAAATGCCAGTTTCGATTCGGAATTCCGCAGGATGAATCCGATGCGCTTGTCGTCTTCGCCCACATTGATCGGAACCACGACGGCACCAATGAGCCATGCTGCAAAATACTGGATGACCGTGTCGGGGTGATTGAAGCCGACCGTTGCGATCCGGTCGCAGCTACGGATTCCTTCGCGGAGCAGCAAGTTCGCAGTCTTGCAAACCAGTTCGTGGAACTGGCGATAGGAATACTCCCGCCTCTTACCCGCGTTGGAATAAAAAATAAGCCACGGCTTGTCCGGATAAACACCGCTGCGATTGGCCAGCAGCTCGTGGACGTTCTTTTCCGCCACCCGGTAGGAGGTGGGAGGGACGTTGTAGGCGGTACGGGACTTGAAGATGTTTCCGGTGGTGTCAGAAGGATCCGGCAGGGCAGCCATGGGGGATTCAGAGAAACGGTGATCTACTTCCTGATGACCGGTCGCTCCATCGTGAACCGGTCGCGTGTGCGGGTATACGTGGGACCACCCATACGTCCGATAGCCGACAACTTGTCGGGATCGATCCTGAAGTTGTCGAAGAGATCGTCGTGCACGTGAAAGCGAAGAATTTCTCCGAGGACAATGCTTCCTCCCAGCGGCTTTGGACTAACATGAACAATCTGAAGGAGCCGGCATTCCATGGTGATCATCGATTCCTTCACCCGAGGGGGCTTGACGAGATCGCTCGCAACCGGTGTCAGCCCGGATTCTATGAATTCGTCGACTTCGGGGGGAAAATCCGCCGAACAAGCGTTCATCTTCTGTGCAAAATTCTCTGACACGATATTGACGACGAATTCACCGGTTGCTTCGATGTTATTGAGTGTGTCTTTCCGCGTCCCGTCGCCTCCCCGGATCATCGGTGAAAAACAGATCACCGGAGGGTTGGCGCTTACCGCGGTGAAGAAACTGAACGGGGCGAGATTTCGGACTCCGTCCGCGCTGAGCGATGAGACAAACGCAATCGGCCGCGGGACGATCGCGCCGATCAGGAGTTTATAGATATTTGCGGGCTCGTTTTTCTTCGGGTCAATGATCACGGCATTTCGGGACGCTATTTTTCCATCCAGCTCTTCCAGTATTCCTTCCACTCGGCTTCTTCGCCGGCCGGAAGAACATGGATCGGATTGAGTCCGTCGAGCATGACGGCAGACTCATCGGTGTGTGTCTTTGTGGCTTGGTTTTTCAACGCCTTCGGATGCGGTCCGTGGTGAATCCCGCGGGGATGGAGAGTGACCATGCCGGGCCCGATGTTATCGCGGCTGAAGAAATTTCCATCATGATAGAAAATGAATTCGTCATAATCGGTGTTCCGGTGGAAGAAGGGAACACGTAATGCCTCTGGGTCTTCTTCGAGCGGCCGCGGTAGGAAGCTGCACACTACCGCACCGTGCGTCACAAACGTCGTGTGGGCGCTGGGTGGGAGATGTGCACGCGGGCTCATGATGGGCCGGATATCACGCATGTTGATCTTCCAGACCGTGAGATCACCTTTCCATCCCACCACATCCATCGGATTAAAGGGATAAAAGAGAGAAGAAAATTCATCCTCGACCTTGATCCGGATTTCCCATTCATTCGTATCGTCCAAAATAGGTTGCGGATCGGGTGTCGTGATGACCGCGGGATCGTACAGCGCATGTTGTCCGATCAATCCTTTATCGGGTTGTTCAAATTCCGTTCTCGATTGCGTGATGAGGAAGAAATTATCACGCGATTTCGGCACGACGCGATAGGTGACCGCACGCGGAATGACGATGTAGTCTCCCTTCTCAAATGAAATCGGTCCGAAGTCTGTTTCGATCACCCCCTCCCCGCGATGCACAAAATAAAGCTCATCGCCGTCGGCATTGCGAAAGTAGAATGGCATCGGTTGACTTCTCCTCGACACGTACAACCGAACGTCGTTGTTTCCAAGGAAGGCCACCGGCGATCCCTTCGGATCATGCTGGTCGGAGGGCTTCAGCTTGTTGCAGTCGATGCAATGCGGGCGCAATTTTCCCTCAAAGCGAATCCAGCCCGTCGGTGGATGAGTGTGATAAAGATGAGCGGACTTCCCGTAAAATCCCTTTCGTCCATGCTCTTCCTCAAACGTGCCGTTCGGCAGACCTACGTGCGCCTGTTTTGCGGTTTTCCCTTTTTGTAACGGATACATAACATTCCTCACAAGTTAGTAAAGAACA
>Ga0335082_10003780_pt1 | contig 16464 bp, 13 predicted proteins | sample Lox_Sample_41_FD_206718 | JGI IMG/M metagenome (GOLD analysis project Ga0335082, IMG submission 206718) | Soil microbial communities from Loxahatchee National Wildlife Refuge, Florida, United States - Lox_Sample_4.1 | ecosystem: Environmental > Terrestrial > Soil > Wetlands | place: USA...
GATCTGCGCCCGGCGCGACCTGGTGATCGCGCGGCGCGTGCGGCGGCGCAGGCGGCCGGGGCGCGAGCGCCTGGCCGCCCGTGAAGCCGGGCGGATTGCGGCGCACAGCGTCGCTCATGCGAGGCGTCGCGGGCGGGCGGCCGCGCTCGACGTTCGGGCGGTCGCTGTGGCGTGCGGCGCCCGGCCGCACGTCGCCCCGACCCGGCGGTGTGTCGAGCGTAGCCGAGTCGCCCGAGGACGGCGGCGCGAATCCGCGCGGCGCACCAGGCCGATTGCGATCGAACAGGTCGGACGGCCGGTCCGCGCCGCCTCGCCCGCGCTGCGCGTCGCGCTCGCTCGGACGCTTGTGCGTGTCGGGCAGCGCCTTTGCCACGTCGCGCAGGGGCTCGAGCTGCTCGCTCTTCGCGCGCCGGAAGTTCCTCGAGGCGTCGGGCTGTCCGAAGCGCTCGCGGTCGACGCTCACGATCGCACCCTTCACGCGCGAGTTGTCGTAGACGTAGCGGCCGCCGTGATTCGTCCAGCGCTGGCGCTCCTGAGCCCAGCCGCCGCCACCGCCTTGATGGCCGTCCCCGCCACCGCCGCCATGGCCGTCGCCACCACCGCCATTCCCGTCGCCGCCATGATGATCGCCGTCGTGATCGTCGTGGCCGCCGTGGCCGTGATGATCGTCGTGATCATTCCAGTGCGAGCCTCCCCAGCCGATCCAGTACGGCTGCGCCTGGAACCAGCTCGGTCCCCACCACGGATACACCGGCTCGCCCCAGCCGAGCGCGACCCATCCGACGGTCGGCGCGCCGTAGCTGAGCGAGACAGGCGGGTTGCCGTAGAAGGCGACCAGCGCAGGCGCGTAGTACGCGTGCGCCCGCGGGCCGGGGCACCAGCCCCAACGCCCGCCGATGTAGACCCAGCGTCCGTAGTGGAAGGGCGCCCAGCCCCACGGCGCGGCGTCCACCCAGGTCCAGCCGTAGTAGGGGTCGGCGAGCCAACGCCCGTTGCTGTAGGGCACCCAGCCCGGCCCGACGCCGCGCGCATACCAGACCGGGCCGTAGGTCGGCTCGACGCGCCAGTCGCCGTAGCGGTCGAGATCCTCGGCGCCATACACATCGGCGGGTAGGTAGCTCGCGCTCTGGCTGGGGGTTCCCTCGCGCGGCTCGCTGCGCGCGTAGTTCCAGCGGTCCCACGCGTCGAGCTCGGGCGCGGCGTAGGTCTGGACCTCGGGCTGGAGCGTTCCGTGCACCTGGAGCTGCTCGTTGGCGGCGATCTGCACGCTCTCGCCCGTCGCCACGGTTGCGCTCGCGAGACCGCCGCGGCGGGTCGTGAACGCGGTCACGTCGTCTCCCACCGCGATGCGGTAGAAGCCCGCCTGCTCGACCTTGAAGGCCGCGTTCGGCGTGTCGAGCTCGAAGGTCTGCCCGGGCGAGAGCCCGCGCAGGTCGAGCGCGACGGTGCCGGCCGTGATGCGGAGCTGGATGAAGTCGGGCTCGAGCGTGGTCAGGCCGAGCTCGGCCTTCTCGCCGCCGCGCACGAACGCGTGCGGACCGACCTGGAGCTCGAAGTTCGAGCCCTGATCGGCGTAGAGGAGATCGCCGGGCGCGAGCGGCGTGTTGATCTCCGCCGGCGTCCACTCCTCGGAGCCCGCGCGGAAGAAGGAGATCGCCCCGTCGGTGAGGCTCAGGCGCGGCGGCGTGCGCTCGAAGCCGAGCGCCTGCTCGTCGCCCGTGAGGGCCCGCGCAGGGTCGGGTGACTGCGGTGCAGCACCCGCGGCCAGCGCGATCGCCAGCACGAATGCAATGCGCCACGACATCGATGTCTCCTTCGCGCGGCTGCTCCGCGAGATCGCAGCTCGGGGCCTTCGACGCAAGCGGTAGGGCCCGACATTCAGCCGCAGGAATTGAGACGCGGTCGGGGCGGCGGTGTTTTACGCGCCCCGCGGGTAGGCAGCCCGAAACCCGCAAGAGGACGCGGGCATGTCGGCCGGAATCGCGGAACCCTCCCGCCCCGCATGGGGGACCGCTTCCGCCGGTTCGACGCGCTCGGCTTCGGCAACGCGGTAGTCGCGGCGACCGCGGTCGCGCTCGCGGCGGCCGCCAGCCGCGCGATGGAGATCGCCCCCGATCCGTGGGTGCTCGCGCTCGCCGGCTGCGGGACGCTCGTGATCTACGGGCTCGACCGCCTGCGCGACCGCGCGCGCGACGCTCGCACCGCGCCGCTGCGAACGGCCTTCGTCGAGCGACACCAGCGCGCGATCGCGGCCACGACGGCGCTCGCCGCGGTGGGCGCGCTCGCGTCGGGCGCGCTCTGCGGCGTGCGCGTCGTCGCGGTCGCGGCTGTCGTCGCGGCGCCCGGGCTCGCGCACCGGCGCATCAAGCACCTGACCTTCGGCAAGCCGGCGTATCTGATCCTCACCTGGACCGCGGTGGCGGTGGGTCTGCCGCTCGCGCGCGATCCGGGCGGGTGCCACGTCGGCTGGGTGACGAGCGTGGTGCTCTTCTCGATGTGGGCGAACGTGATCCTGTCGAACCTGAAGGATGAGGAGGCCGCCGCGAAGTTCTATCCGCGTCTGGCGCGGCGCGCCGCCTTCGTGTGGGCGCTGGTGGGCGCGGCGTTGGCGCTCTCGGGGCCGCCGAGCGTCGCGCGGCTCGCGCCGATTCCCGCGGCGACCGCGTTGGCGGTGCTCGGGTTCCGCCGCAGCGAGCGCTACGCGATCTGGGCGGTGGACGGCGCGCTGGCGGCGGGCGCCGGCCTGTCGCTGCTGCTCTCGGCCTAGCGAGACGGCGGGACGATCCGCTCCCCCGTCACCTGGTTGACGTAGACCTTCCACGGGTAGTGGTCGCCTTCGCCGAGTGAGCCGGCGACGCGCATGTGCGTCGTGACGGCCTTGCGCCAGGCGTCGCTCTGGTTGGGCGGCGTCATGTGCGGCGTCTTGCCGTGGTGGAAGGTCACGCTGCCGGCGCGGATCGGACACGCGACCGCGCGCGACTCGTCGGGCTCGCAGCAGAGCAGGTCGCTCTGGGTGTGCTCGGGCTGGCGGTGGGGCAGCACGCCGTCCCGGTGGCCGCGGTCGACGAAGTGCATGCAGCCGTTGCGCGCGTCGACGTCCTGGAGCGGCAGCCAGCACGTGATGCCGCGGTCGCAGAGGTTGCGACCCCAGTAGCCCTCGTCCTGGTGCCACAAGGTCGCGGCGCCCTCGCGCGGTGGCTTGGCGAGGTACTGGTCGTACCAGAACTCGACCGGCTGGGCGAGCAGCGCCGACGCGAACTCGATGGCCCACACGCGGAAGGGCGCCGTGCGGATGTCCGGCCAGACGAGGCTCGGCATGCCCTGCACGATCCGGTACGCGCGCTCCTCCTTCGTGCGGCCCTTCTCCCAGGCCCAGTCGAAGGCGAGCGCGTGCTTCTTCTCGAGGATCACCGCGCAGCGTCGGTCGAGCTCGGCGATCTGCTCGGACGGCACCGCGCCCTCGACGACGAGCCAGCCGTGCTCGCGGAAGAAGGCGATCTGCTCCGCGCTCGGAGGCGGGTGGCTCACGACGCGACCGCTCGCCGGCAGGCGAGCGCGAGCAGCGCCGCGAGCAGGGCGACCCCCGCGCGCGGCAGCGCGGGGACCTCCGGCGGTGTCGCGCGGACGAGAAAGCTGCCGCGCGTCGTGGACGCGGTGGAAGCGGGGATGGCGTCGGGCGTCGCGCCGGTCCGGAGCAGCCAGGTGACGCCGCCGAGGTCGAGCCAGTCGAGATCCGTGCTCGAGTCGCGCGTGACGAGCCCGTCGCCCGGCGCGAGGAGATCGACGTCGACGAGCTCCGCCTGCGCGTGCACCGCCATCAGCGCGACGGCGAGCACGAGCGCAGCAAGGTGCGGCATGGGGCCCTCCGCCGAGTCCCCAATCCTACACGGATCGTGCGTCAGCTCGTGACGATTCGCCGAGCTGGCGGGGCCGAAGAGCCCTGGTTGGCCGTCCCGTCCGCGCGCGCCGTGCCGCCGACTCGCCACTTCCAGCTCACTGGGACCACACATCTGGTGATCGGTTATGATTGGAGTCGGTAGGGGGCAAAGGAGCTCTCGTGCGGCTCTCGAGGTTCACCGTCCGCGACTCGATCCGGCGGTCTTCCATTCTGGCCGCGTTCACGCTCGTCCCGCTCCTGGCCTTCCACATGGCTTCGGCGCAGACGGCCGGCGCAGAGCACGCTATGCCGAAGCCGCAGCACGCGGCGACGAAGATGACGACGGCGCAGAAGATCGCGCTGGCGATGAGCGCAGGCCCGGCGTCGATCGCGAAGCAAGCCACCATCGTGGACATGACCGACATGTCGGCCACGCCGACGGAGCTGCGTGCCGGCACGAACGGCTGGGTCTGCTACGCGATGGTGGGCGAGCCGATGTGTCTCGACGCGCAGTGGCAGAAGTGGTTCGACGCCTGGACCCAAAAGAGCGACCTGAAGGTCGAGGGGACGGGCATCGGCTACATGCTCCAGGGCGACCGGGGCGCCAGCAACACCGACCCGTATGCGACCGGACCCACCGCAGACAATCAATGGGTCGTCGCGCCGCCTCACATCATGGTGCTCTATCCGGATGCGAAGCTGCTCGACTCCTATCCCACGGATCCGAAGAGTGGAGGTCCCTGGGTCATGTGGAAGGGCACGCCGTACGCGCACGTCATGGTGCCCGTGTCGCCGACGAAGGCCGCGTCGATGCCGTCGCGCTAGCGCGGCTGTCCGACTTCGTCACTCTGAGCGCGCTATTCCGACCGCTCGCGGCGCGCGATCTCCTCGCGGACGTGCGCGAGCACGCGCGCGTCGAGAGCGCCATCCGCGCGCATCTCCCGGAGCGCGGGAAGCGGGAGCGTGCCGACGAGGCGGAGTGCGAGATCGGTAGGGCAGTAGGGGTTGCGCGCGATCGCGACGCGGACGTGCGGGCGGACGCCGAAGCGCGCGCTGTCGGCCATTGCGCGCAGGGCGGCCTCCGAGATCGGTCGCCGCGCGGCGATGCGCACCGCGTGTTGCTCGGTGAGGCGGGGGTTCCGTAGCAAGTGGTCGAGCACGATCGGATCGGGATCGAGCAGCAGCTTCTCGAGGACGTTCGGGTCCATCCCGCGCGCGAGCGAGCGGCGGACTCCGAGCGGGAGCTCGGCCACTGCGCGGTGGAGCGCCGATCCGGGATCCTCCATCACGGCGGCGGCCCCGCTCGCCCCGAGCAGGCGCTCGAGGAACGCGTCGCCGGCGGCTCGTGCGCGCTCCCGCCACGCTTCGCAGAGCTCGGCCGGCAGAGGTCGCATGGCGCCGCCCGCGCGCAGCACGTCCTGGAGGACGAGACGCAGGTCGTGGAGGTGGGGACGCGGTGCGCCGGGGCGCTCCAGCAGGGCCTCGATCACCGTGTAGCTGCGATCGGCCTCGAGCCGCTCGAGCAGGCCCAGCAGCCTCTCGCGGCGCATCGCGTGCCCGGCCACTGCGCACACCCGGCGCTCCATCTCGAGCAGGAAGGGATCATCGCCTTGCGAATGCGTCATGCCTGCGGCCTCTCGACGTCGCATCGGCGGCTCGGGCCGGCGAGCGGAGGGCGACGCGAGCGGCCTCGGCGCGGACCCCGTGATCGTGTCACGCGCAGCGGCAGCCGGGCTGCCATCCGTCAACGGATGGCGACGTCTTGCCGATGGCCGAGTTCCAGCGGAGACCACTCTCCGTAGGGGGCCGGCTCGTGACGCAGATCGACATCGCCCCGGAGATCAGACGACGGATTCGGAAGATCTACAAGTGTCTGCCCTATGTCCTCGTGCCGTTCGTCCTGGAAATGATCGCGTCAACGATGCACGCGCCGCCGCTCGTGGCAGCCGTGGGCTTCGCAGGCATCGTGATCGGCTCGATCATCTTCCTGGTCAACTACTATCGCCTGAGGAGCTGCCCAGTCTGCAACCAGACGCTCATCTACCTGTTCGACGCCCCGTTGGTTTACGACCGCTGTCCGCACTGCCATACGGCCTTCATCTGCGGACTGAGCAACCAACCCACGCGGTGATCAGCGATCCACCCACCTCTGCGCGCTCTCTGAGTAGCGCGCACCCTGCGGCGTGATCCCGGAGGCGGCGCGGTCGATCTCGAGCAGATCGCCTCGTGTGAGCTCGACGTCGGCGGCGCGCAGGTTCTCCTCCAGACGCTCCGGCTTCGTGGTGCCGGGAATCGGCACGATCCACGGCTTCTGCGCCAGCAGCCACGCGAGCGCGATCTGCCCCGGTGTCGCGTTCTTCCGCTTGGCGACCTCGGCGAGCAGCTCGACGAAGGCGCGATTCGCCTTGCGCTGCTCGGGGCCGAAGCGCGGGATGCTGCTGCGGATGTCGCCGCTCGCGAAGGTCGTGGTCTCGTCGATCTTCCCGGTCAGGAAGCCGCGGCCGAGCGGGCTGAAGGGGACGAAGCCGATCCCGAGCTCTTCGAGCGCGGGCAGGATCTCGTCCTCCGGCTCTCGCCACCAGAGCGAATACTCGCTCTGCAGCGCGGCCACCGGCTGCACCGCGTGCGCGCGGCGGATGTTGCGCACGCCGGCCTCCGACATGCCGAAGTGGCGGACCTTTCCCGCCTGAATCAGCTGCTTGACCGCGCCGGCCACCTCTTCGATCGGGACCTGGGGGTCGACGCGGTGCTGGTAGAGCAGGTCGATGGTCTCGATCCCGAGCCGCTTCAGCGAGCGCTCGACGCCCTGCACGATCGTGGCCGGGCGACTGTCGAGGCCGCCCCGCTGCCCGCCCTCGAGATCGAACCCGAACTTGGTGGCGATCACGACGCGGTCGCGCACGGGCGCGAGCGCTTCCCCGACCAGCTCCTCGTTCTTGAACGGGCCGTAGACCTGCGCGGTGTCGAAGAAGGTGACGCCGCGCTCGACCGACTTCCGGATCAGCGAGATCATCGCGGGCTTGTCGGCGGGCGGTCCGTAGCCCGAGCTCATCGACATGCAGCCGAGCCCGATCGCCGATACTTCGAGGTTGCTCTTCCCGAGCTTTCGTTTCTGCATCGCGTCTCCTCTCGGAGACCGATAGCAGCTCGATGGCCTCGCATTCGTTCATGACCGGTCGCCGTGGAGCAACCCCTCGAGGCGCAGCATCCCGATCGTGGACACTCCACATCCGATGGCGATCGTGGGGCTGACTAATCGCCGTGCCCGGGAACCGGTCTGCGGTGCGGGGCGCACCCGGCGGGCCCGGTCGATGATCAGGAGGCTCACAATGGCCCGCGACCGTCACGGCGCTCGAATCGGATTCCGCATCGCCCGGCTCGTGATTGCGGCGCTCGCCGCAGCGTCTTCGGCACGCGCCGGCGATGTCAGCCTTCAGCTCGACAGCGGCACGGGCTTCGTCCTGAAGGACAGCACCGGCGCGGTCGAGCGACTGCGCGTCGACGAGGCCACGGGCAACATCTCGCGAAACGGCGCGCTCTTCGTCCACACGACGGGTCGAGCAACATCTTCGTGGGTGAGGGCGCGGGCAACACCTCGACGACCGGCATCCGCGATACCGGGCTCGGAAGGTTCGCGCTCTATGCCGACACCACGGGCCGGAGCAACTCCGCCGTCGGATTCAGCGCCCTCGTCTCCAACACCACGGGTAGCTACAACTCCGCGATCGGACATACGGCCCTCCTCGAGAACACCACGGGCTACAAGAATTCCGCCATCGGGTATGCCGCCCTTCGCAACAACACCACGGGCCACCACAACGTCGCGTTCGGCTACTTCGCGGGCAGCAACCAGGACACCGGCCACGACAACATCTACCTCGTCAACACCGGCGTGGCGGGCGAGAGCGGGCAGATCAAGATCGGGACCGCCGGCACGCACACGAAGACGACGATCGCCGGCATCCGTGGTACGGCGGTCCCCGGTGGCATCACCGTGTTGGTCGACTCAAACGGTGTGCTCGGTACCACGGTCTCGTCGGCGCGCTTCAAGCAGGACGTCCGCGACATGGGCGATTCGAGCGACGTGCTGATGAAGCTCCGCCCTGTGACCTTCCGCTACCGCGAGGACGTCGTGGGCAAGGAGGACGCGAAGACGCCGCAGTACGGCCTCATTGCCGAGGAGGTCGAAGAGGTGGCGCCCGAGCTGGTGGCGCCGGATCTCGATGGCAAGCCCTACTCCGTGAAGTACCAGGAGCTGCCCGCGCTGCTCCTGAACGAGCTGCAGAAGGAAGAGCGAGTGATCGAGAAGGAGGAGCAGCTGATCGCGGCGCTCTCCGCCCGGCTGGAAGCGGACGAGGGCGCGTCCGGTGCGACCTGTCAGGAGTGGCGATGATGCGCGCAGCGCGCGGGGTCCCAGGGTCTCGCGCGGCGGTGGGCCTTGGCGACCTCCGGCCTGCCTGCTCCTCGGCGATCGTCTACGAATTGCTCTTGCGCTCGCGGATCAGGCGTTCGTAGGCGTCACCGACGCGTGCGCAGATGGCGCCGAGCGCGGCGGCGGAGGCGTCGCCGAGAGACTCGGGGCCGTTGTCCGCGTAGAGCAGGTTCACGGTGCGGCCGGCCACGCGGACCGGCAGGACCGCGATCTCCTGCACGTGCTCGCGACCGAGCGCGCGCAGCACGCGCGCGTCGAGTCCCTGCGCGGGCGGCGCGCCGCGGAAGGGCCGGCCGCTGCCGGCGACCTCGCCGAAGACGCTCGCAGCGCCGGCGGGAAACAGGACTGCGTCGGGACGGCCTGCGAGGCCTTCGCCGCACAGACCTTCGATCATGTCGCGGCGCACGAGCAGGAGCGCGGCGGCCGAGGCGTAGCTGCGGGCGAGGTACACGGCCAGGCGCGCCACCGCCTCGCGGCTGTGCGAGCGGTCGATCTCCGCCTCGAGCGCCGCGGAGGCGCCCGGAGAGATGAGAGCGCCGGCGGCGAGGCGCTCGGACCCGCGCGCGGCCGGAGGCGGATCGATGACCACGCGGGCGCCGAGATCGGCGAGGTCGACGATCGGCGGGTCGGAATCGGGCGTCGGCTGCGGCTCCACGCGGCGCCACTCGCTGCGACCGGTGCGCGCATAGACCTCGGAGAAGGACTCCGCGTCCATCAGCTCCTCGCCGGAAAACGGCGCCGCGAAAGGTCTCATCGGGCCGCGCCTCCGAGCGCGCGCTCGAGCTCTTGCAGAGAGCCCGGCGCCGGATTCTGGAGGCACAGCGCCATCTCTCCGGGCGTGAGCTGCGCGAGGCTGAGCGGAGGCACGCGCGATCGGCATGCGGTACCTCGGAGCACGACCTGCCGCCCCTGCGGCGAGTCGACGACCAGGATCACGGGCGTGCCGGCCGGCGCGGAAGCTTGCGTCTCCACGCGGACTCCACCGTGCGAGAGGTCGCGCACGATCCCGTCCCGGCATCGGCCGTCGAGCCAGACTTTGCACGCGAGTTGCCGCTTCGCGCGGCGATGCGCGCGGCGTTCGAGCGCTTCGAAGAGATCGGCCATCCGCAGAGCCTCGGGAACGCAGGAGCGTGCTCGTGAGTACCCCGGCGCCGCGGACGGGTGACGAGTCTCGTCAGGCCGTGACGATCACCGAGCTGCCGTGGCCGAAGAGGCCCTGGTTGGCCGTGACGCCCGCACGCGCGCCCCGCACCTGGCGCTCGCCCGCCTGGCCGCGGATCTGCCAGGTGAGCTCGCAGACCTGCGCGATCGCCTGCGCGGGGATCGCCTCGCCGAAGCAGCCGAGCCCGCCCGACGGGTTCACGGGGATGCGCCCGCCGATCGCGGTGTCGCCGCTTCGCAGCAAGCGCTCCGCCTCGCCGGGCTTGCACAGGCCGATGTTCTCGTACCAGTCGAGCTCGAGCGCGGTCGAGAGGTCGTAGACCTCGGCGAGCTGCATGTCCTCGGGGCCGAGCCCCGCCTGCTCGTAGGCCTGCTTCGCGATCGAGTCCTTGAAGGTCGTGTCCGGTACGCGCGCCGAGACCGCCGAGTCGGTCGAGAAGTTCGGCATCTCGATCACGGTCTGCGGGAAGCGCGGGGTGACGGTCGAGACGGCCGCGATCTTGACCGGCTTCGCCGTGCGCTTGCGTGCGAACTCGAGGCTCGAGAGCACGAGCGCGGCGCCGCCGTCGCTGGTCGCGCAGATGTCGAGGAGCCGCAGTGGATCGGAGACGACCGGGGACTTCATGACCTCGTCGAGCGTCACCGCCTTGCGGTAGCGCGCGTAGGGGTTCGAGAGCCCGTGGCGGCTGTTCTTCACCTTCACCTGCGCGAAGTCCTCGCGCGTCGCGCCGTACGCTTCCATGCGCCGGCGCGCGTAGAGGCCGAAGTAGATCGGGTTGGTCGCGCCGAGCAGGCGGAAGCGCAGCCAGTCGGGGTCGGCGCCGCGCTCGCCTTTCTGCGGGGCGAAGAAGCCCTTGGGCGTGGTGTCGGCGCCGACGACGAGCGCCACGTCGCAGAGTCCGGCGAGGATCTGCGCGCGCGCGACGCCGATCGCCTGCGCGCCGGACGCGCACGCGCCGTAGGTGCTGGTGACGTGCGCGCCGGTCCAGCCGAGCGCCTGCGCGAAGGTCGCGCCCGCGACGTAGCCGGGATAGCCGTTGCGGATCGTGTCGGCGCCGGCGACGAACTGGACCTGCTTCCAGTCGAGGCCCGCGTCGGCGAGCGCTGCGCGCGCGGCGGCGACGCCGTACTCGACGAAGTTCCTTCCCCACTTGCCCCAGGGATGCATGCCGACGCCGAGGATCGCGACTTCCTTCGACATGTTCTGACCTCCGCTCGCCGTCGCTCGCTGCGCGCGGCGCTACGCGCCGCTTGCTATGCGGGCCTCCACTTCCACACGAGATACTCGGCGTCCGCGTCTTCGTAGAGCGTGCCGAGCACGAGCTCCATCTGCATGCCCGCCTCGAGCTCGTCGACCGACGCGCCCTCCACCTGCCCGAGCACGACCATCTTCTCGGCCTCGAGCTCGACCGCGGCGACGGCGTACGGCACGAACGGGTCGGGCGAGACGTACGGCTCGGGCGGCTGGTAGCAATTGTTGGTGAACGACCAGAGCCGGCCGCGGGGCGAGAGCTCCGTCTCGGCGAACTCGGTGCCGGCGCAGCCCGGATTGCGGCAGAAGGTCGTCTCCTTCGGGAAGTACACCGTGTCGCACTTCGCGCAGCGCGTGCCGAGCAGGCGCGGCTTCGCGGGATCCATCGTGAACCAGCCCTCGACGGCCGGCTTGCAGGGCTTGGGGGGCATGGGGACTCCGGGAAGGGCAGGGCACACCCTAGCAGGCTGGAGTCGTCCCACGAACGCTTCGATCGGTGCCACGGTCCCGCGTTCGTGAATCCCGGTCGAACTGACCCCGAGTACGCAGCTCCACGCGGCCGCGCGGTAGGCCCTGCAATGCGCTGGAAGCGTCGACTCGGCTGGTATGGTGTTCGCGGCCGCGCGGCGTGTGCGAGCCGGCTTCAGCACCTCGCGCTTGTCGCCGTGCGCGAGCGCGATCGGTGCCTGCGCCGCCTCCTGCTCGGCCGCTCGCGTCAGCATCTCTTCGAGCTGCCGCTGGGCCTTGTTGATCGTCGGCGCCAGCGGACGCTGTCGGCGGCGCATGTCGGGGTCGTCGGCCGGTGTGCGCGCGGGCACCGCGGACAGCGTGGTGTCAATCGCCGAAGCCCACGCACGTAGGCGCGACACCGGCAGCGCACGCACCAGCGGGTGCCCGCAATACGTAATGGCCCGGCGGTGTGCAGTGCAGTGGAGGTTGCGCGCCTTCCGCGGGGCCGTGCCGCAGCCAGGCACCACGCACCGGAGTTCGCCTCGCTGCAGGCGCGTCTCGCGCTCCGCTTCCGGCGCCGAAAACGTCCGCGCGGGTGACGTGCTGGAAGGCCCTGGAGCTGTAGGCGGAGGGTACGTAGACGCTGGTCTTCTTGAGGCGCCCAACGAGAGCCTGGACCGGCAACGAGGGGCGAGGTTGGCGGCTGGTGGTGGGAACCAGTCTGCGAGTGCGAAGCCGTCCCCTACACGAAAGTTCTTCTAGGGGAACCCGACGGCTTGAGCCGGGGCTACAGCGTCACATGGGGACTGGCAATTTGACATAACGACCGCTCTCGGACATTCGCATACCCGCTTGATTGTCCTCTGGCTATGCCGTTTGCTCCGCGTGTGACCGCGGTCGTCACACGGTAGGTGCAGGATCCGCCTTGGCTTTCTGCCAAGGAGGAATGCCGATGAAGGCACCGACGACCCTGGACGAGTTCTATCGGGATCGACCCCCGCCCGCGCAAGGGCGGCCACGGGCGCCACGCCTTGGACGGACTGCCGTGGTCACACAGCGTCTTCGGCAACCTGAAGACGTGGTTGCGCGCAACCTTCCACGGTGTCAGCCCCAAGCATCTCCAGCGCTACCTCGACGATTTCACCTACCGCCTCGACCGACGCTGGCGCGAGGGTGAGCTGTTCGGATTCGTCCTACGCCGCGTCGCGCGCGGCCAACCGCTCCCTTACCGACAGCTCGTGGCGGAGGGAACGGCATAGCCAGAGATTGTCCTATCCGCTCGACGCGGTTGTGCGACAAGGTCGCCACGTGGCCGCCTGGCGGGATGCCGGGCTCTTCCTGGAGGAAGCGCAGGAGCCGCCGCACGCGCAGTCGAGCTCTCCCCAGGTGCGCGTGCGGGTGCCATCGTCGAGCGCGATGGAGTCGGGCTCGTGGCGCATGCGGAAGGTATTGGTCATGGCGGCGGGAGTTTATGGAAACGGTCCGTCTCGTTATTCTGCGGCGGTTCCTGCGACCCGTGGGGACCCCCTACCGCCACGGCACCAGCTCCGCTGCGCGCGCTTCCGTTGGCCGCCAAATCGCTGTCGATCGCGCCCGGGCGCGATCGCTCAAGCCGTGGCTTGAATGGGCACTCCATCCGCGACTTCGTCGTCGGCGCGCTTCCAGCCGGTGTCGCCCTGGGAGGCAAGCGCGGAATCGAGGGGATCAGAAAACGGTCGCGTCGCGTTTGGAGATCGTGCGAGACACTAACCGTTGACCCAGGGGTGGCGCGGCCCACTCTGTCGAATACGGGCGACCGACCTTCGCGCAGTGAAGAGTGTTCCTGGGGACCTACACAGAACATTAGGGTGACCGAGATGCGTCACGAGCGCGCCAGTTTCTTTGCGAACTCGGCTTGACACGGACGGCATTCCCCTCGTCTAATCGGCATCCGATCGTTCTACGGGTCATGGCGGCGCGGGATGGAGGAAGGCAGCGCTTGCGCGGAGTGCAGCTCGATCTCGCTCGTGCTTGCCAGCGCCGGCTGACCTCCGCTGCGCGTCTCGCAGGCGTGGGAACGCGACAGCAGGTACGCGCCGCCGCGCGCTCCTTCGTGCGTCGCCATCGACGTGACCCCAGGTATCTCCGCCTCGTTGCGTCGATCGTCGCGGCGAGCTCGAGCTTCGCGGTCGCTCTCCTCGGTCTAGCGCCGACGGAGGCCCGCGCTGCGGCGACCCACTTCGTACTGAGTGGCTTCGTGAGCCCCGTCACGATCCTGAGCGATCTGGCGCCCGCTCTGGGCGACCTCGATGCCGACGGCGATCTGGATGTCGTCGTCGGGACGCCAGGCGGAGGGTTTCTCTATTTCGAAAACACCGGAACCGCCACGAGCGCTGCCTTCGTCAACATCAGCATGGCGGCCAACCCGCTCGTCGACATCTACCTCGTGGGAGGCGCCACGGGTGCCCTCGTGGACTTGGACGGCGACGGCGATCTGGATCTCGTCGGTGGTGCCAGCGATGGTCAGTTCACGTACATCGAGAACACGGGGACGGCCACGACCCCGGCGTTCGCGGTATCCCCATCTTCAGCGAACCCACTGAACGGGTTCGATGTGGGTGCGAATGCAACGCCTGCTTTCGCCGACCTCGATTGTGACGGAGACCTTGATCTCGTCGCGGGAAATCTCGATGGGACCTTCCACTACTTCGTGAATAGCGGGACGGCAAACAGCCCTGCGTTCGTCGAGAAGACAGGGACGAGCAACCCGTTCGCAGCGATCGACGTCGGCTCGGATTCGGCACCCGCCTTCGCCGACCTGGACGGCGACGGCGATCTCGACCTACTCGCGGGTGGGGCCTCGGACCGCTTCTATTTCGAGAACACCGGGACGCGAGAGAATCCCGCATTCATCGCACGCACCGGACAAGCGAATCCAGACTGGTTGGCGAATCTCCTGAATCAGTCGAAGCCCGCGTTCGGTGATCTCGACGCAGACGGTGATCTCGACTTGGTCGTGGGGTTCGACAACGGCACCCTCGAGATCCGCTCGAATCAGGCGGGGCACATGGTCCAACAGACCGGGAGTGCGAACCCGCTCAGGGGATTCACACTCGGACACTGGAACCCGCTGACGTTCGCGGACTTCGATCACGACGGAGATCTCGATGCCGTCGCAGGGATGGGCGATGGGCACTTCACCTACTACGAGAACGTGGGGACGAAAAATGCCCCGATCTATGTGCTCCGGACCGGCACCTCCAACCCATTCAACAACAAGTTCGTCCCCTCACCGGGGAGCGCGAGTCCGGCGGCCGGGCACGTCAGCGGCTGCTGCGGAGCGATCGACATCCTGGTGGGGTCTGCCGACGGCACCGTGCGGCCCTTTCAGCCGTTTTCGGGTGGGCAGACATCCGATCCGATCGCGGGTATCGACGTGGGCGATCACTCCGCTCCTGCACTCGCTGACCTCGACGGCGATGGCGACCTCGATCTCCTCGTGGGAGAGCGGTACGGCACGCTGCACTACTTCGAGAACACAGGAACGCCGGCGAGCTACGCATTCATCGAGCGAACGGCAACGGCGAATCCCGTCGATGGAGTGGACGTCGGCGACGAGTCGAAACCGGCATTGGGCGACATCGATGGCGACGGGGACCTCGACCTCGTGGTCGGCGAGTTCACTGGCAGCTTCCTCTACTTCGAGAACACCGGGAATCGCTCCAAGCCTGTCTTCGTGCCACGGAGCGGTACAGCCAACCCCTTGAACGCCTTCAATGTCGCTTGTTGCAATGGCCGCTCCGCGCCGACCTTCGCGGACCTGGACGGCGACGGCGACCTCGATGTGATGGCCGGTGGATACGATGGTCAATTCCACTATTACGAGAACGCGGTCGTGCGCCCTTCGCCGCGCTACTTCGGTCCGGTGCCGACACCCTTCTTGCAGAAGGATGTTGGCTTCTTCTCGAACCCCGGAGCAGGAGATCTCGACGGCGACGGCGATCCCGATTTCGTGGCGACCGACAGCTTCGGCAGCGGCGCCTTCCACTACTTCGAGAACGTCGGCGGAGTAGTCGTCGAGCGCTTCGGAACCGCTAACCCCTTCGACGGGCTCAGCGCCGGGGGTACCCCGCCCGTCGCTCTCGGCGACGTAGACGCAGACGGAGACCTCGATCTCATCGCCGGTGACAACTACGGAGCGCCGCTCCGTTACTACGAGAACACGGGCACGGCGGTGAACCCGTCCTTCGTCCAGCGCACCGGCGGCGCGAATCCCTTTGCCGGAGTGATCCAGCCGCGCTCAGCGCCTACTCTCGGCGACCTGGATGGTGACGGCGACCTCGACCTCGTGGTTGGCGAGTTCCACGGGAACTTCCACTACTACCAGAACACGGGCAACGCCGGGAGTCCGGCCTTCGTCGAGCGGACGGGCTCACAGAACCCACTGCTCTCTCTGAGCGTCGGAGCGGGAAAATTCGCGACGCCGGCACTCGGCGATGTCGACCGCGACGGCGACCTCGATCTCATGGCCGGCGACGAGGGAGAGGGTCGCTTCCACTACTTCGAGAATACCGGCAGCGCGACGGCGCCTGCGTTCGTGGCCCGCACGGGTCCCGCCAACCCGCTCGATGGGAAGAGCGTGGGTCTAAACTCGACACCCACCTTCGCGGATCTGGATTGCGACGGCGACCTCGATCTCGTCTCGGGCGAGCGCTACGGAGAGTTCCGCACCTACTACCTGCCCGAGCCCGACCAGGGTCTACTCCTGGGTGCGGGCCTCGCGTTGCTGAAGCTACTCGCGAGGTGGCGTCGCCGACCGTGGAGTGAGACGCCGCGCGCTTCGCACATTGGCAATTTGACATAACGACGGCTCTCGGACATTCGTATCCTCGCCCGAATGTCCTCTGGCTATGCCGTTCCCTCCGCCACGAGCTGTCGGTAGGGGAGCGGTTGGCCGCGCGCGACGCGGCGTAGGACGAATCCGAATAGCTCGCCCTCGCGCCAGCGTCGGTCGAGGCGGTAGGTGAAATCGTCGAGGTGGCGCTGGAGATGCTTGGGGCTGACACCGTGGAAGGTTGCGCGCAACCACGTCTTCAGGTTGCCGAAGACGCTGTGTGCCCACGGCAGTCCGTCCAGGGCGTGGCGCCCGTGGCCGCCCTTGCGCGGGCGGGGGTCGATCCCGAGCCTTCCCAAGGCCGTGTACGAGCCCCAGGCATCGGTGAATACCGTGCTTTGCTCGGGGCGAATCGAAGGTTGGACCAAGGAGGTCAGTACCGCCGTGGTCGCCCGGGGAATCACGGCGAGGCGTGCCGC